>ERZ840517.2173-NODE-2173-length-18407-cov-13.297679_pt1 | contig 18407 bp, 15 predicted proteins | sample MGYA00519876_ERZ840517 | MGnify/ENA primary metagenome ERZ840517 (study PRJEB31850, sample SAMEA3708882) | human gut metagenome | biome: human gut; feature: human-associated habitat; material: faeces | place: China | collected 2014 ... | reverse complement strand
CCATCTCGGTGAGCATATGGATGCGCGACTCGGTGCTGCGCAGGTCGACCGTCAGCCCGGAGAGCCGCTCCTGCTGTTTTGTGAGCGCCTGCTCACAGGCGGAAAGACGCTGGGCCTTTTCCCTTTGTTCCGCGCGCAGGGCATCGCACGCGGTGCGGGCCTGCTGCTGCGCGGTCTGCTTTTCCTGCGCCTGTGCCTCCAATGCCGCCAGATGCTCGGCCGCTTCTGCGGCGGCAGTGGCGACGGCGTTTTCCTGATCGAGCAGCTCCTGCGATTTGTCGGCCAGGAGCGTGATGCGCGTGCGGCACTCGGCCAGTGCGTTACTCTGCGCGCTCTCTTTGGCAAGCAGCTCCGTATACGCGCGCTCGGCCGCACTGGAGGACACCGCGTTGCGGTCAATCTCGTCAAGCACGGATCGGATCTCCTGCGCGTGCTGCGCCTTTTCCGCTTCGATTTCCTGCAGACGGCGCTGCTGCGCGTCGATCTGTGTCTGCAGGGCGCTGGCACGGTCGGCCTGCTCGGACACCTCCACACGCAGGCGCGCGATGCTGTCGGCGCTGTTTTGCAGGTTCGTGCGCACGACGGCCGCGGCGCTCTCGCACTCGGCCGCGGCACTCTCAGCCTCGGAGATCTGCTCGCGTGTGCGCTCGGACTCCAGATCCTTCTCGCGCATCTTCTGCGCGATGTTCTCCGACGCTGCATAGAGCTGCTCGAGCTCGCGCTGTGCGCCGGCGAGGTTTTCCTTCGCGGTCTGATAATCGCGGTTCACGGTCTCGGCCTGCGCGTGCAGCCGGTCGAGCGTCTCCATCCAGACGGAGACCTCCGCGCTTTTGAGCTCGTCGCGCAGGCGGAGGTACTTCTTCGCCGTCTCGGCCTGCTTGCGCAGGGGCTCGACCTGCAGCTCCAGCTCATCGACCTTGTCGTTGATGCGCAGGAGGTTCTCCTCCGTGCGGGCGAGCTTGCGCTCCGACTCCTCCTTGCGGTAGCGGTAGCGCGAGATGCCGGCCGCTTCCTCAAAGATCTCGCGGCGCTCGTTGCTCTTGCCGGAGACGATCTCGGCGATGCGGCCCTGCCCGATGATCGAGTACCCATCGCGGCCGAGGCCTGTGTCCATGAGCAGCTCATTGATGTCGCGCAGGCGGCATGCCTCGCGGTTGATATAATATTCGCTCTCGCCGCTCCGGTAATAGCGGCGGGTGATCATGACCTCGGTGTTTTCGGTGTCGAAGATGCCGGTGCTGTTGTCTAGGATGAGCGACACCTGCGCAAAGCCCATGGGGCTGCGCTTTTCTGTGCCGCCGAAGATGACGTCCTCCATCTTGCCGCCGCGCAGCGTTTTCGTGCGCTGCTCGCCCATGACCCACAGAATGGCGTCCGATATGTTCGACTTGCCGCTCCCGTTCGGGCCGACGATTGCCGTGATCTCCTGGTCAAAATTCAGGCGCGTCTTGTCCGGAAAGGACTTGAAGCCCTGGATCTCCAATGCTTTTAAGTACACAAAATCCCTCGCATATCCGGCGCCTGCACGTGCAAGGACGCCGCTGATATATCAAATCAAAGTAATACAAAGTAGAGTATACCGCCAAAAATGCCATTTTGCAACGGCCGGAGCGCATTTTTTCAGATGTGAAAAAATGCAGCCGCCTGTGTGTTCCAGGCGGCTGCATGCCGTTATTGCGTCATCTGTTCGAGCGCGCACCGGGCGGCGGACTGCTCCGCCTCCTTTTTCGTGCGGCCGGTGCCGCGGCCGATTTCGCTGCCGTTGAGCAGCACGGCCATGGTGAACGTCTTGTTGTGGTCCGGGCCGCTCTCGGCGCAGACGGTATAGGAAAGCGTCTGCCCGGCGCGGCGCTGCACGCGCTCCTGCAGCTCGGTCTTGTAATCCTCGACGTGGTGGATCTCCCCCTCGGCCAGGCCGTTGAGGATATGCGTGAGGATAAAGCGCTGCGCAGACTCGAGCCCGCCGTCAAGATACATGGCGGCGATGATTGCCTCCACCGCGTCGGCAAGGATGGACGGCCGCTCCCTGCCGCCGCTGCGCTCCTCCCCGTGGCCGAGGCGGATATAGTCGCCTAGATGCAGTGTGAGCGCCACGCCGTGCAGCGCCTGCTCGCAGACGAGTTCGGCACGCAGACGGCTCATCTTTCCCTCCGGCATGTCGGGATAGAGCTGATAGAGCCGCGTCGCCGTAACCATGCCGAGCACGGAATCGCCCAGAAACTCGAGCCGCTCGTTGCTGGTATAGCCCCGTGCGCGGTTCTCATTGGCATAGGAGCTGTGCATAAGCGCATTTTCCAGCAGCCGCCGGTCGCGGAACGTGTAGCCCAGGCGGGCCTCCAGCGCCTCCATCAGTCGCACTCCTTCGCCGCGTGCTTGTCCACACGCATGTAGGAAATATTGGCCGTGATATCATCAATAATGCCGGAATCCACAAAAGCGATCGCCTGACGGATGGCATTGTAGATCGCGCGCGCATCAGATGAGCCGTGCGCCTTGATGACAGGCTTGCTGATGCCGAGCATGGCCGTGCCGCCGACCTCGTTCGGGTCGAGTGATGCCTTAAGCGCGTGGAACTCGTCCTTGATGGCAAGGGCAGCCATCTTGGTCTTGAAGTTTTTCATGAAAATGCCCTTGAGCTGGCGCGTCATGTACTTGATGCTGCCCTCGATGCCCTTGAGCAGCACGTTGCCGGTGAAGCCGTCCGTGACGACGACGTCCACGTCGCCGCTGAACACCTGCGACGCCTCAACATTGCCGACAAAGCGGATGCGGCCGGCGGCGTCCGCCGCCTTGAGCAGCGGGAACGTCTCGTGCTGGAGCTCCGAACCCTTGTGATCCTCGGTGCCGTTGCTCAGCAGGCCGACCCGCGGCACAGCGATGCCGAGCATGGTGCGGGCATAATAGCTGCCCATATAGGCAAACTGCAGCAGATACTCCGGCGTGCAGTCGGCGTTGGCACCGCAGTCGATGAGCATGACGCCCGCGTCTCCATTTGGCAGCACGGGGGCCAGCGCCGCGCGGCGGATGCCGTGGATGCGCTTGACAATGAGCGTGGCGCCGGTGAGCAGTGCGCCGGTGCTGCCGGCAGAGACGACCGCGTCGCCCTTGCCGTCACGCAGCATGTTGAGCGCGACCGTCATGGAAGCGTCCTTCTTGCGGCGGGTGGCCGTGCTGGGGTCGTCGTCCATGGTGATGACCTCACTGGCGTCGATGATCTCGAGCTTGGCCTGTTCGTTGCGCAGGCAGGCCTCAATGGCGGCGCGCTGACCGACGAGCACGATCTCCGCGCCCAGCTCCTGCTGCGCGTGCACCGCGCCCTTGACGATCTCGTCCGGGGCGAGATCACCGCCCATTGCGTCCACAAGAATTCTCATAGATGAAAAACCTCCTTTTGTTTCAGCCCGTCCAGGATCTGGAGGCTGCGCGCCGAGATCTCCGCATTCTTGTTGCGCTTGCCGCGCACGCGGTGATCCAGCGGTGTGATGATGCCAAAATTGATGTTCATGGGTTGAAAATCACCGACGCTGCCGCCGGAAATATACAGTGACAGTGCGCCGATGGCCGTCTCCTGTGGGAAATCGACAGGCTCCAGGCCGAGCATCTGCGCGGCCGTCTCGATACCGACGAGCGCGCCGGACGCGCACGACTCCACATAGCCCTCGACACCGGTCATCTGCCCGGCGAAGCGGATGCGCGGCTCCCGCCGGAGCCGGTAATACCGGTCGAGCAGCTGCGGAGAATTTAAATAAGTGTTGCGGTGCATGACGCCGTAGCGCACGAACTCCGCGTTCCGCAGCGCCGGGATCATGGAAAAGACACGCTTTTGCTCGCCGAACGTCAGATGTGTCTGAAAGCCGACGATATTATACAGTGTGCCCTCGGCATTGTCGCGCCGGAGCTGCACGACGGCATAGTTGTCCCGCCCGGTGCGCGGGTCGCGCAGGCCGACCGGCTTGAGCGGGCCGTAGCGCAGGGTGTCCTCCCCGCGGCGGGCCATGACCTCGACCGGCATGCAGCCCTCAAAGACCGCGCCATCATCAAAGCCATGGATGGGCGCTTCCTTTGCATTGCGCAGCTCCTGCACGAAGGCGGTGTACTCCGCCTGATCCATGGGGCAGTTGACATAGTCGGCCGTGCCCTTGTCGTAGCGGCTGGCGAAAAAGGCGCTGTCCATGTCCACGCTCTCGAGCGAGACGATGGGGGCCACGGCATCGTAAAAATGCAGGTCGAACTCCGGGCAGAGGCGCTGGATCTCGGCGGCCATGGCGTCGCTCGTGAGCGGGCCGGTCGCGATGACGACCTCCCCATCCGGGATGGTGTCCGCCTCGGCGCGCTCGACGGTGATATTCGGATGCGCGCAGATGCGCTCCGTGATCTCGCGCGCGAACGCCTCGCGGTCCACGGCGAGCGCGCCGCCGGCGGCGACGCGGTTATGATCCGCGCTCGCGAGCACGACGGAGTCGAGCCGGCGCAGTTCCTCCTTGAGCAGGCCGACGGCGTTTGTGAGCTCATCGCTGCGCAGGGAGTTGGAGCAGACGAGCTCGGCAAAGTTTTCGGATACGTGCGCGGGGGTCATTTTCTTGGGTTTCATCTCGATCAGGCGCACCGGGATGCCGCGCCCGGCCAGCTGCCACGCGCACTCGCATCCCGCCAGGCCCGCACCGATCACGGTCACTGGGGTCATAGCGTTCCTCCTCGAAAAAGGCGGCCGGTCAGGCCGCCTTTCCAATTATGCTTCCTTCTTGGGTTTCGTCGTCTTTTTTGCGGCCGGTTTCTTGGCGGCCGTTTTCTTCGCTGCGGGCTTTTTGGCAGCAGGCTTTTTTGCAGTGGATTTCTTCGCAGCCGGCTTTTTGGTCTCCGGCTTCGTCTCCTTGGATTCCGGCTCGGCCTCAGCCTTGGGTTCGGCCGCGTCGTCCGCCGGTTTCGGCTTGCGCTTGTAGCCGCGCTTGTCGGGCGGCAGATAGTTCGGGCACTCGGGGTTGATGCAAAACGGCTTGTTAGCGCCCTTGCCGGCACGCTTGAACATGGTCTTGCCGCACTCGGGGCAGTAATCCTTCGTCGGCACGTCCCAGGTCATGAAGCCCTGGATGTTCTCGCCGCCCTCGCCCTCGCCATGTCCCGGGCAATCGTGCCCGCGCTCACAGGCGTAATAGGCAAAGCCCTTGCGGGACGTGCGCTTGAGCAGGCGGCCGCCGCAGGCCGGGCACTTGCCGGGCATCTCGACGACGATGGGCATCGTGAAGCTGCACTCCGGATAGCCCGGGCAGGCAAGGAAGCGGCCGAAGCGGCCGTTTTTATACACGAGCTTGCGCCCACAGTTCGGGCAGACCTCGTCCGACTCCTCATCCGGCACCTTGAGGTGCTTGCCCTCGAGCTGGATCTCAGCGTTGTTGAGGTTTGCGTCAAAGTCCTTATAATATTCGCGCAGTACGTCCTTCCACGCCATCTTGCCGGCCTCGATCTTGTCGAGATCCGTCTCCATGTTGGCAGTGAACTTCAGATCGACAATGTTGCGGAAATATTCCTCCATCATCTCGGTCACGACGATGCCGAGATTTGTCGGGCGCAGGTAGCGCCCCTCCTTGACGACATAGTTGCGGCTGAGGATGGTCGAGATCGTCGGCGCATACGTGGACGGACGGCCGATGCCCTTCTCCTCCATGGCGCGGATGAGCGTCGCCTCCGTGTAGCGGGCGGGCGGCTGTGTGAACTGCTGCTCTTTCGTGACCTGCTTGAGGTCCACGGCGTCACCCTGCTTGAGCGACGGCAGCGGGCGGCGCACCTCGCTCGTCTCCTCGTCCTTCGCCTCTTCATACACGGCAGTGTAGCCCGCGAACTTCTGCTCGGAATAGTTGGCGCGGAAAAGATAGCCCGCACTGCCGGCGTCTACGACGACGTTGTCATACACGGCGTTGGCCATCTGGCAGGCCGTGAAGCGGCCCCAGATGAGCCGGTAGAGCCGGTACTGCTCCGGCGTGAGGTCATGGCGCACGCGATCCGGCGTGAGCGTGACGTCCGTCGGGCGGATGGCCTCGTGCGCGTCCTGCGCGCCGGCCTTGGTCTTATACGTGCGCGGCTTGCCGGGGTGATACTCCGGGCCGTAGTGCTCGACGATAAACGCCTGTGCGGCGGCAAGCGCCTCATCGGACAGGCGCTGCGAATCGGTACGCATATAGGTGATGAGGCCGATCGTGCCGCGGTCGGTGATGTCCACGCCCTCATAGAGTTGCTGCGCGACCGACATGGTGCGCCGCGGCGTCATGCCCAGGCGGCGGGAAGCCTCCTGCTGCAGGGTCGAGGTGATGAACGGGGGCGACGGACTGCGCTGCTTTTCGCCGCGCTTGACGCTCGCGATCTGGAACGGCTCGGCCGACACGGCGGCGATGATCTGATCGGCCGTGGCCTCGTCCGGGACGTCCATCTTCTTATCGGCCGTGCCGTAAAAGCGCGCCGTGAACGTGCCCGCACCACAGTCGAGCAGCGCGTCAAGCAGCCAGTACTCCTGCGGCTGGAAGGCGCGGATCTCATTTTCACGGTCGACCACGATGCGCGTGGCCACCGACTGCACGCGGCCGGCGGACAGGCCGGGCTTGACCTTGCGCCAGAGCAGCGGGCTGAGTTTATAGCCCACGATGCGGTCGAGAATGCGGCGCGCCTGCTGTGCGTCGACCAGATCCTGATCGATCTCGCGCGGGTGCTGGATGCTCTCGGTGACGACCTTTTTCGTGATCTCGTTGAACGTCACGCGCTTGGCCTTGTCATCCGGCAGATTCAGCAGCTCCTTCAGGTGCCACGAAATGGCCTCTCCCTCGCGGTCAGGGTCGGTCGCGAGATAGACGGTTCCGGCCGCTTTCGCGCGCTTTTTCAGGTCGGCGATCACATCTGCACGTTCCTTCACGGGCAGATACTGCGGCGTAAAATCGCCGTCAATATCCACGCCCATGGTGCTCTTGGGCAGATCACGCAGGTGGCCCATCGAGGCCACGACCTGATAGTGATTGCCCAGATATTTTTCGATTGTTCTGGCCTTCGCCGGAGACTCGACGATCACCAGATCGGTTTTTGCTTTTGCCATCGGGTCTACTCCAACTCCTTATGATTCCTGCGCAGTGCCTGCGCGTACATTTAATGAAAAACGTTTGCCCGGCTCCTGCCGGACCACGCCGCGGATCTGCAGCACGGTCAGCTCCGCGAGCACCTTGCTCGCCGGGAGCTGCGTCTTTTCGATGATGAGATCCACCTGGGTGCCAGGCGCATCAATCGCCGCGACGATCTGCAGCTGCTCGGTCGTGAGCGACTTCAGCTGCGCTTCCAAGTCAATATATGCCTCCGGCTGCGGCTTGTCAATCCTTTTCTCCGCGACCGGGCGGCGCACCTGCGCAAAGCCGCTGCCCGTCTCCGGCGGCGGTTCAGGTGTCGCTATGTCGGGCTCAGGCGCAATATTTTCGCGCAGTGTGCCGGGAAACATGCGGCGAAAATCGCTCAGCACGTCCCACGCACACGTAGCCGGACGGGCACCGTCCTTGAGCAGCGCGTTGCTGCCGACCGAGGCACGGGAGTCCGCATTGCCGGGCACAGCAAAGACCTCTCTGCCCTGCGTAACGGCATCGTCGGCAAACAGGAGCGCGCCGCTTTTCTCCGGTGCCTCGACCACGACCGTCGCTACGGCGAGACCGGACGTAATGCGGTTGCGCAGCCGGAAGCCGAAACGCGGCACGGACATGTTCGGCGCAAACTCGCTCACAACGGCGCCGCAGCGCGCAGTCTCCTGCGTGCATGCGCCCGCAAAATCCAGATTGATCGCCGTGCCGGACACGCCCACGCAGACACCTCCGGCGTGCAGCGCACCCTCGGCGGCCGAGCGGTCGATCCCAGCGGTGAGACCGGAAAGCAGAATACCGCCATGGCGCACGATCTCGGAGCCGAACTTACGCGCCGTGCGCATGCCATACGGCGTTGCGCTGCGCGTACCGACGACGGCGACGGCCGCGCGGTCATCGATCTGCGGCAGAGTGCCGCGCACATAGAGAACCAGCGGCGGATCATAGATCTGCAGCAGACGCTGCGGATAGGCCGCGTCCTGGATCGTCAGGACGCGGATGTGTTCCCGGTCACAGATGGCGAGTGCGCGGTTGGCATCGCCCAGATCCTTGTCCTGCAGCATCCGGAGCTCCTCCGGACGCAGCGGAACACGGACGCGGTAATCCGCCTCCGTGGCAAAATACACATCGCGCGGCGTGCCGAAATGCTCCACGAGCGCGAGCTTCACCTTCGGGCGCACGCCAAAGCGCATGGACAGCCAGACCCAGTATTGCAGCTGTGACATTGGCGCGCCTCCTCACATCCCGGCGCGGGCGATCTCCCACATGACGACCGCCGCGGCCACTGCCGCATTGAGCGACTCGGCCCCCGGCTGCATAGGGATGATGATCTGCCCGTCGCACTGTGCGAGCAGCTGCGCGCTCAGGCCGCGGCCCTCGCTGCCGATTGCCACAGCGGCCGGTGAGAGCGGCACGCGCCGCAGGTCCTGCGCCGCGTCCGTCAGCGCTGCGCCGTAGAGCTTCAGCCCGTTGGCATTCAGCAGCTGCACCAGCTCGTCCTGCGTGCACGTCAGCACCGGCTGGCGGAAGAGCGCGCCCATCGCGGCGCGCACGGTCTTGGGACTGTAGAGATCGGCACACGCACCGGTAAGCACCACGGTGTCCATGCCGAGGGCGTTCGCCGTGCGGATGACGGTGCCGACATTGCCGGGATCCTGCACACCCTCCAGCACGATGACGTGCCGCAGCCGCTCCCGCAGACACATTTCCGGGATGCGCACGGTAAAGACAGGCCCCGGCGAATGCATGAGCGGCGAGGCATACTCGACGAGTTCGGCATCGGCCGTATACTGTGCAACCTTGTCCGGCAGCGGGAACGCCGCCGCGTCGCGCCAGAGCACGGATGTGACCTCTGCGCCAAACTGCAGCGCTTCGCGCAGCAGCTTTTCACCATCACAGACATACTCCCCCGCTTCTCTGCGTGCATCACCGGACTTTGCCAGTGCGCGCAGGTGCAGAATGTATTGATTTTTCCGCGACCGAATCTGTTCCATGACTCTTTTCTCCGCATATTCTATTACAATGTAATTCAAATATGTCCTTCATCTTATAACATCGCCCCACATTTTTCAAGTCCCGAGTTTCAGGAATTTGCAAAGCGCTGTAAATTTTCCGCCGCATAGGCAAGCAGCGCGGCCCTGTCGTTCGGCACCACCTCGTCTATGACCGCGTCCAGGCACGCCTGCAGCGCAGCGCCGACCGCCCGGCCGCGCAGACCGAGCGTGAGCAGATCATTCCCTTTGACTGCGAGATCTTTGAGCGAGAAGCAGGCATCCGTCTCCAGCAGCGCATCGAGCACCTGCTCCGCCTGCCGGTATGTCTCAACCCGGCCGGCGCAGATCGCCGACTGCCCGCAGGTATCCGCAATATGCAGTGCAAAGAGCTGCCGCACAGCCTCGACCCCGAGCTTGTTCATCAGCCGGCGGATCGGCTTCGGCTCCGGCGCAACGGGCAGATCGTGGTAGCGGATTAGCTGCGTGATGCGTGTGCGTCCGGCCGTGTCAAAGCGCAGGCGCGCGAGAATGCCGTCCGCCAGTTCGGTGCTTTTTTCCGCATGGCCGTAAAAGTGGCCGACCCCGTCCGGCCCGCGCGAGAAGCACGGCGGCTTGCCGACATCGTGCAGCAGCGCAGCCCAGCGCAGCACCGGCTCCGGCGGGATGTGCTCCACGACTGCGACCGTGTGAAGCCAGACGTCCCGGTCGTGGTGCGGGTTGTGCTGCTCAAAGCCGAACATCGGCCGCAGCTCCGGGATCAAAACGGCCAACACATCAGCAAATTCCCGCAGCACCGCGCCCACGTTCTGCCCGCAGAGCAGTTTCGTGAATTCGCTCTGCACGCGCTCGGCCGCAAGATACTGCAGCAGCGCGCGGCTGCGGTGGATGGCTGCCGCCGTCTCCGGCGCAATTTGAAAACCGAGCACGGACGCGAAGCGCAGCGCGCGCAGGATGCGCAGTCCGTCCTCCTGAAAGCGGCGATCCGGCTCGCCCACGCAGCGCACGACGCCGCGCGTGATGTCCTCCGCCCCGCAGCAAATGTCCACCAGCCCCGTTTGCGGGTTGTAAGCCAGCGCGTTCATCGTGAAATCGCGGCGCAGCAGGTCCTCGCGCAGGCTGCGCGTAAAGCGCACGGCGTCCGGCCGCCGGTGGTCGGTATAGTCCCCGTCGACGCGGTAGGTCGTGATCTCGAGCGGCAGACCGTCGAGCAGGACGGTCACGGTACCGTGCTTGAGCCCCGTCTCGATGAGCCGCTCGCCGGCAAAGACGCGCTCGACCTGTGCGGGCCCGGCATTCGTCGTGATGTCCCAGTCCCCCGCCGGGCGGCCGCGCAGCGCATCGCGCACCGCGCCGCCGACGACATAGGCCTCCCAGCCCGCCGCCGCGAGGCGGTCGAGCGCCGTATGCACTTGTGGCGGCAGGGTCAGCATGGGCACACTCCTCAGTTATGATGATAGATCTTTTTTTCCAGCGCGAAGATGCGGGCGCTGAAGCTGCCGGCCGGCACGGTCGGCAGCGTTTCCGCATAGATCTCCATGCGGCTGTCGATGAGGTCGATGTACGACAGCAGCTCCGCCTCGGCGCACATAGGCCGCACAGCCGCGCCGAACTCCGGCTCACCGTGGTGCGAGAGCAGCAGGTGCTGCAGCAGCATGGACTTTTCCTCCGGAGTTTCCAGCTCGCGCGCGACGTCCGCGACCTCCTGTGCCCCCATGACCAGATGGCCGAGGAGCTGTCCGGCCGTGGAATATTCCGTCACGATACCGAGATCGGAGAACGCAAACTCCCGCTCCTTGCCGAAGTCGTGCAGCAGCGTGCCGGTCAGCAGCAAGCTGCGGTCAATGACCTCCGAATACAGGCCGGCGAGGAAATCCGCCGTGCGCAGCATGTTGTAAGTATGCATCAAGAGGCCGGACAGAAAACTGTGGTGCACGCTCTTGCCGGCCGGAATGCGCCGGAACGCGTCGAGGTGCTGCGCCAGCATCGTCTCGGCAATGCTGCGGTAATCCGCGTCCGTGATCGAGGCGACCAGCCGCTGCACATCCGCCAGCGCAGCGTCCGTGTCGATGGGCGCCGTCGGCACGAGCAGCGACGTGTCGTAATCGTCCGCCGCTTCGGCCATGCGGATGCGGTGAACGCTGATCTGCAGCGCGCCGCGATATTCCGAAACGCTGCCGCGAATCTTCACGACGCGGCCGGTATCCTCCGGGCGCGCGCCGATGGGGCCGCTGTAGTCCCAAATCTTGATCTCCATGCTGCCCGTGCGGTCGCAGATCGTACCGCTGAGAAACGGCTTGCCGCTGTTGGTCGTCTTGAGCGCCGCCGCGCGCAGAATATAAAAGCCCTCGACATCCATGCCGGGGAGCATATCCGAAATCGGTTTGTTGTATTCCATGACTCCGCCTTTCCGCCCGCAGAGCGGGACGTTCGTATCCATTTATAAATATACATTGCCGTGATTTTGCTTGCCTGTCAAGCCCTTTCGCACAAAAATCCGCCCCATTGCCGGTCTCCCGGCTTACGGGGCGGAAGAATTCAGTGCTCGGCACGCGCGATCCGTTCGGCCTCCTGCCGGCCGGTCGGTGTGGCGGCAAGGCCGCCGAGACCGGTCTCACGCAGGCTGACCGGGAGCGCGTCACCGACCTCGCCCATGGCGTCGATGACCTCATCGACCGGGATGCGGCTCGTGATGCCGGCAACGGCCATGTTCGCCGCGCTCACGGCGTTGACAGCGCCGATAACATTGCGTTTGACGCATGGCACCTCCACGAGGCCCGCGACCGGGTCGCAGACAAGGCCAAGCAGATTGCCGAGCGCGATGGCGTACGCATCCGCGCACTGCTGCGCCGTGCCGCCGAGGATGTGCGTCAGCGCGGCCGCCGCCATGGCGCTGGCCGTGCCGATCTCCGCCTGACAGCCGCCTTCCGCACCGGCCACGCTCGCGCGCAGTGCCGTGACCTGACCGAATCCAGCCGCGATATACAGCGCCTCGAGGATCGTCTCCTCCGGCACATCCCGCTCCTCCGCCAGCGGGATGAGCACCGCCGGCAGCACGCCGCAGCTGCCCGCCGTCGGCGCGGCGACGATGCGCTTCATGCACGCGTTGCACTCGGCGACCTTGAGCGCCTGCTCCGTCACACGCTGAAAATACGTCCCGCCGAGGAGGCGGCCGCTCTCTGCCGCCGCGCGAAGCTTGGCCGCGTCGCCGCCGATGAGCCCGCTGTTGGAGCGGTCAGATGGGCAGTACTGCCGGCTTGACTGCTGCATTGCCGCCCAGAGCGCCGCGATCTGGCGATGGGACGCCGCGGCGTCGTAGCCGTTTTCCTGACAGTCCGCGTCGCGGATGACGGCATAGAGCGGCTGCCCGCTCGTCTGCGCCGCGGAAAGCATAGATGCAATGCTCGAAAAGCTCATACCGGTTCCTCCTGGTTAAAGATCGTGATCTTCTGAATGCCCTCGATGTGCGACAGCCATTGTTCAATGTCCTTTGGGATCGGCTGGTCGCACTCCAGAATCATGACCGCGTAGCCGCCCTGCTCGCTGCGGTAGAGCTGCATGGTGGCGATGTTGACGTGCCGCTGCATGAGTGCCGCCGTCACGGCTGCGACATGACCGGGCGTGTCCTGATTGTGGACGATGAGCGTGTTGTGCTCACCGGAAAAGTTCGTCTCAATGCCATCAATGGAACGGATGCGTATGCGCCCGCCGCCGACGCTCTCGGCCACAATGTCCAGTGTGCGGCCTTTGGCGTCCGTGAGCTGCAGACGCGCGGTGTTCGGGTGCGCATTGCGCAGCTGCACATTTTGAAACGCGAACGTCAGCCCCTGCTCCGCCGCGATTGCAAAGCTGCCCGGGATGCGCAGATCGTCCGGCTGCATGCCGAGCAGGCCCGCGATCAGCGCGCAGTCCGTGCCGTGACCGTGCCCGGTCAGGGCGAAGCTGCCGTGCAGCGAAATGTCCGCGTGCACCGGCTGGTCGCCGAGCAGCTTGCGGGCCGTCAGGCCGATGCGCACGGCTCCGGCCGTGTGACTGCTGGACGGGCCGACCATGACCGGCCCGAGAATATCAAATAAACGCATGGCGCGCCTCCTTGGATACAAGTTGCTTTTGCACATTGCAGTGCGACAGAAAAAGAAATATGAGATATTATACGCGCCTTGCACGCAAAATGCAATGCCGGTTCTCCGGCGCCGCGAAAAATAGCCGCAAAAAGCCGGCTGCCAGCCGGCAGCCGGCAAGCGGTACATATCTCAATGCTCCTGGATCATCATGCGGATGATCGTGCGGTCGGTCTCGCGCATACCTTCGCTCGCGAGCGTACCGATGTTGCGGATCGTGTTCTCCACGCCCTTAACAACAATGCCGTCGCCGCCATAGAACTGGCTCTCGTGCATCTGCATCTGCATACCCAACAGGCCTGCCTCGACCGCCGAGGCGATCTTGGCCGCGCAACTCGCCTTCGCGCCGTCGCAGATCATGCCGGAATCGATGGCAATGGCATTGACAACAGTGTGTGCGATTTCACGGAACTGTCCGCCATACAGATACGTCACACCCGCGGCCGCGCCGCAGCCGGCCGCCGTTGCGCCGCAGTAGGCAGACAGGCTGCCGATTCCGGTTTTCAGATGGATGGTGACAAGATTGGACACCACAAGTGCGCGGTAGAGCATCTGCTGCGTGACACCCAGCTCCTTGGCATAGACAATGACCGGCAGCGATGCCGTCAGTCCTTGATTGCCGCTGCCGGAATTGATGACAACCGGCAGGTCGCAGCCGTTCATGCGCGCATCCGAACCGGCTGCGGCGTAGGCCTTGGCGCGGTTGTGGATGCTCATACCGTAAGACTGCAGCAGAATGCGGCCAATGTTCGCGCCGTAATCCCCGCGCAGTCCCTCCTCGGCGATGGCCCAGTTATAGTCGATCTGCCGCTGGAGCGTCTCCTGCACATCGGCAATGTCCACTTCGTTTGCAAAAGCAATGATGTTCTCGACCGTCAGCAGACTGCGGTCGGTGGTGTGCTGGCTGCCGGACTCCTGATAATCCTTGTGAAACTGCACAATGCCGTTTTTCTCGATGCGGATCACGTTCGTGTGGTAGCCCGCTATCTCGACGAACGCGCTGTCCGCACCCGCCGCAACGCGCACCTGGATATCGAACACGTAGTCCTTGTCCGCGCGCCGGACAGTGAAGGCCGCCTGCTGCAGATATGCCCCGACCGCATCCGTCTGCTCCGGCGTGAGGCAGGCGAGCACCTGCAGCTGCGCATCGGCATTATCGGCTATGATGCCCGCCGCCGCGGCCGCCGCAATGCCGCGCTGGCCGTTCGTATTCGGCACGATGACACTCTTGACGTTTTTGATGATGTTCGCACTCGCAAGTACCTCTACCGTTTCCGGCAGCGCGCCGAGTGTCTTGCGGGCCAGCGCCGCGCAGTACGCCACGGCAATCGGCTCGGTACAGCCCATGGCGGGCTGCAGCTCCTCTTTCAGGATCGCGACGTATTCGCGATAGATCCGCTCGTCCATGTTTCTCTCCTCCGATTTTTTTGTTTTTCTCCGTAATCTGACCACAAAATTCCGCTTTTTGTAATAGTATAGCGAAACAGCGGCACATTTTCAACAAAAAAGATACCGGCAGTACGCCGGTATCTTTCTATTCTCTTGTAATTATCTGCAAGTTGCTTTTCCAGACTTCATCTTCCAGCGCATCAGCGCATTTCAGACAAGCTGTATATGCGCTCTGAAAAAGCGGATCGCGCACCATTCTTCTCAGCCTTTCCAGTATGCAAAATGCTCCCGGCCAATTCATGTCCTGCAGCCAGCGCATCAGATCGACCAGGTATGGAGACAGCTCCGCATCTGACCTTTCGGATAGAATTTTTGCGCAATTATCCCAGACATTCTTCCCGTACTCGCGCTGATTGGGCTGCAAAAACACGTTGATACATTTCACGTCTTTGGCGAGCTCGATTCCCCGCTCCTGCTGCTCGGTACTGTTGTTCCAATCCAGCAGAGCCATAATAGCATCGATATTTACCATACAACAAACACAGTCCTATTAGTTCTCGTCTCATCGTGCTGTACTCTCCCAACCCTGCTCCGTCTTTTCGGCACTGGGGTGTTATAAGAATGCAGCGAAAAGCGCTAGAAGAGCAATATGTACTCTCGTCCAGACATGCGCTCACTCCTTTTTCCGGCAAGCGTGCACGATCGCCCAGAGCGCATAGCCGAGCACACCGCCGGTCGTGTTTGTAATCACGTCCGTGATATCTGAACTGCGAAACGCATGCAGCAGCGGCTGCACGACCTCAATGCCGACGCTGAGTGCCAGCGTCAGCAGCAGGCAGCGCCAGAAGCTGCACCGCTTTCCGCGGCAGCTGCGGCACAGCGGCAGCAGCACGCCAAATGGGATAAACAGGACAATATTCAGCACGATCTGCCGAACATAATCGCCGTGGCGGAGAATGACATCCTCAAACGGCGCCATGTGCATGGGGACATACGGGTGGTCAAAGCAAAACGGGAGTGCCGCCAGCACCGGCATGAGCGTAAAGAGCGCAATGCCGGCCAAACACCCGTACATGAGCGTGTAGACCGTGAGCGTTCTGCGCCCCAGCGGCCGCCACTTCGGCAGCAGCCAGACGCCGTAAACGGCCGCAAGCACAGCCAAATCTATCAGAATTTTTGCGTTTCGGCTCATGCTCGGCCACCTCCCTCTCTGCCGCTCGGAAAGCGCTCGTTATCCGTGCAGCCACTGCTCCAGTTTCGGTTTTGCGCCCTCGACCTCGCTGCCGCGCAGGGACAGACCGCGGGCAACCTGTGCGCCCTTCGCCGCGCGCCGGATATCCTGCTCCGTGTTCGACAGTCCGCTGCCCTCGTTCGTGCAGAACGGATGGATGGTCTTGCCCTGCCAGTCATAGTGCTCTAGGAAGGTGTAGACCGCCATCGGCATGGTACCGCAGTAGTTCGGATAGCCGAGATAAATTTCATCATAGTCGTCCAGGCTCTCTGGCAGTGCCGTCAGCTCCGGACGGGCGTTTGCGCGCAGATCGCGCCGCGCCTCAGCGACGCAGGTGTCATAGTCGTCCGAATACGGCACCTTCTGCTCGATGTGGAACAGCTCCGCACCGGTGAGTTCGGAGAGCAGCCGCGCCGCCTGCTCCGTATTGCCGATGGTGATGGCGCGATGCGCCCCGGAAAAGTAATTCTCTCCCGCGCGGGAGTAATAGGCAATAAGTTTTTTCATAAGGATTCCTCCGTTTTCTGCCCTAAAAGGATATGTGTACCTCACGGATGCGCATACACATCCGCGTAATCGTATAAGGTCTCACGGGCGCAGCGATCCGCCTGCCGCTCCAGTCTGGACTCGTCCGCAGTCTGATACCCCACGGGATCGCGCACCCATTGAAAATAATGCGTCAGCTCGTGCGCAAGCGAGCGCAGGATCGATGCCAGCGCACTGTCCTGTCCCCACGCTGCGAGCAGCTGCAGGTAATCGCCGACGGCAAGGCGGATATACGGCTCCTGTTCCGGATCGCTGGGGCCAAGAAATGTCCCGCAGGCCAAATCGCCATCCCGGCACAAAAGCCGCTCGGCCGCCCGCACATAGACCGGCACGCGCACAGGGAACGCGTACTGCGTCTGCAGCCAGCGCACAAACTGCATAAGGGCGCGCCGCACCTCCGGGTCAACGGCCGGATCGAACCGCAGCCGGATGCCTCCGCGGCGTCCGGGCATCGCTGCGCCCTGCCCGGGCGGGCAGCTCCATGATCTGCGCATTGCTCCCTCCATAGCTCGTCAAAGTCTCCAGCAACGCCGGATTGAACCCACATTGCCGCCAAAAGCATACCGCAGTTTTCCGCATCCGTCAACCATCCGGCCAGTACGGTCAAAATTGCTGCTGCATACCTAAGGAGAAACACAAAAAGCTCCCCTGCTGGGGAGCTTTTTGCTGCCTTATCGCGCGCGCAGGCGCTCTGTGAGCGTCTCGTCGCTCTCGGCCATGCAGGTCTGATAATCCGTATAAAGCACCATGCCCGGCAGCGCGCCGGACGGCTTGCGCACAAAGCGCGCCATGGTGTAGTCCACCGGCGTTTTTCCTCCGCCGCGCGCCTGTGAATAGTACACGGCGAGGCTCGCCGCCTCGGCAATCGTCTGATCGTCCGGCGTCGTGTCTTGCGCGCGGATGATGACGTGCGAGCCATGCACCTTCTGCACATGCAGCCAGATGTCCGTGCGGCGGGCGGTGCGGTGCGTCAACTCATCGTTTTGCGTGTTGGAGCGGCCGACCAGGATCTCATACCCGGTGCTCGAGACGAAGGAGAGCGGCGCGCGCTGCGCCGTTTTTTCCTTTTTTGCATTGCGCGGCTGGCGCAGGTACCCGGTCGCGCGCAGCTCGGCGCGAATGTCGGCGAGGTCGCGCTCGCTCTCGGCGCGCGCAAGTTCATCGAGGACGCTGTTGAGATAGTCGAGGTTCCGGCTCGCCTCCGCGATCAGGCCGGTCAGGTGCTGCTCAGCCGTCTTGGCCTTGCGGTAGGACTTATAGAGCGCGGCGGCGTTCTCCTGCGGGCTCTTGCGCGGGTCGAGCTCGATCGTCACGTCCGGGCAGCCCTCGGCATAGTAGTCCTGCACTGTCACGGTGCGGTCGCCCTTATGGATGCGGTAGAGATTGGCCTTGATGAGGTCGGCCTTCTGCCGCAGGGCCTCGCGGTCGGCGCAGCGCAGCAGGTCCGAGCGCTGGATGGCCAGCTTCTTGGCCGTGCGGTCGCGCAGGGTGCGCACCTGATGCGTCAGCTCCTGCGAGCGGCGGCGCATAGCCTCTGCCTTGTCACGGCGGAGATAAAACTCATCCAGCAGCTCGGAAAACGAGCCGCAGCCGCGGCTTTGCAGCGCGCCCTGATACTGCAGGATCGGCACGGCGGAAAAGTCCTTCGGCCGCTCACCGTCGAGCAGCATGGTGGGCGCGAGATTGTTCGTCTCGACCGAGAACACAAGCGCGTCCAGCTCGTGCTCCAGGCGTGCGCGCTGCGCATCGTCCAGCCGCTCCAGCCGGGGGCTGGCATCGCCGAGCGCGCGGAAGCACACCTCCCGGCACAGCAGGGGCGACACGCCGGAAAACAGGCCCAGCAGCCACTTATCAAGCGTCGCCGCCGTGACCGGGCCGGAAAGCAGCTGTGTGCGCTGCTCCGGCGTCGTATCGAACAGGACCGGCTTGTCCTGGCGCAGCGGCAGGCGGTAAAACAAGCCCGGCTGCACCTGACGCGTCTCGCTCATGGAGGAATCCACACGGCGCATGCAGTCGATGATATGCCCGT
>ERZ840517.2161-NODE-2161-length-18476-cov-10.388361_pt1 | contig 18476 bp, 10 predicted proteins | sample MGYA00519876_ERZ840517 | MGnify/ENA primary metagenome ERZ840517 (study PRJEB31850, sample SAMEA3708882) | human gut metagenome | biome: human gut; feature: human-associated habitat; material: faeces | place: China | collected 2014 ... | reverse complement strand
CCCTCAAGTATACTGTACTTGTGAAAGATAATCAACACTTGTATGCTTATTTGAGGAGGCTTTTTTAATGTATGATAAATATCTTGTTACAGGTGCCACCGGCTTCCTTGGCAGAGCTGTTGTAGAAGCGCTGGTACGCCGCGGCACACGAGTGCACGCGCTTGTGCTGCATGATGACCCCTATATCAATTTGCTCCCCAAAGAAGTCCATACCGTCATTGGTGATGTGTGTGTGAAAAACTCACTGACAGACTTCTTCGCGGATGCCGACAGCCGTACCTGTGTGATTCACTGCGCCGGTATCGTCTCTGTCGCGTCCAGACCCGGTTCGAAGCTCTATCAGGTCAATGTGGGTGGGACATGGCGGGTTCTCCGGCAATGTATGGAGCGTAATGTGGGCAAAATGGTCTATGTTAGTTCCGTCCATGCCATACCGGAAAAGCCAAAGGGCTGCATCATTACGGAGGATTGCGAATTCTCCCCGGGGCTTGTGGACGGAGATTACGCCAAGAGCAAGGCAACCGCAACAGAGCTTGTCTTCAATGCGGCAGAGCGCGGGCTGAATGCCAGCATTGTCTTCCCCTCCGGTATCATCGGGCCGGGCGATATACAGGGAGGGAGCTTCACCTCAATGGCGAAATCGTTTCTTTCCGGAAAGCTGCCCTTTGCCGTTTGCGGCGGATATGACTTCGTGGATGTGCGAGATGTGGCAAAAGGCATTCTCGCCTGTTCCGAAAACGGAGAGCCCGGCAAAGGATACATTTTGTCCGGCCACTATGTCACCATTCGCAAGATGCTTCAGCTCGTGGGAAAGACTGCAAAGCTGAAGTATCGCCCCATCTGCCTGCCACTGGGGCTTGCAAAGCTGGCGGCTCCATACTATGAACGTCGAAGCATGAAGGAGCGAAAGCCGCTGTTTTTCACCCCTTATTCCGTTGCTGTTCTTGCCTCAAACGGGCAATTCAGTCATGCTGCAGCATCGGAATGCTTTGCGTATCATCCGCGCCCGGTGGAGGATACTTTGCAGGACATGACAGCCTGGCTTTTGGGGCAGAGGAGAACGGACGAAGTGTGACCTCGCCGCAACAAAAAGCACCTTGAGCAGGCTGCACATGCAACTGATATAAGGCGGCGCGGCGCAGTACATCGCCTACGCCCTGCCGGTGCTGCTGGTGGCGGCGGGAAGATGGTCTGTTTTCCGATTATCACGGAAGCAATAACCGAATATCCGCCCTCTGAGAGCTGCTTTTTGGCAGCTCTCAAATTTTTTTGAAAAATTTTGCGTTTTGGGTGAGAGTTTTTTCGATTTTTTGTACCTATATAAGTGAAGGGGTTTTTAAGCCGCATTTCAAAAAATCCAGAGAGGAGGTTCAAACGATATGTACGATACCGCAAGACGGGTCGCACTCGTCAAGCAGCGGGTGCGGGAAAACACCCGCCGGAGGCAGCGGCGCGGCATCTATGGGCTGAGCGCAGCGTGTATGCTGCCGTCCGCAGTTCCGACGCAAGCTGTGAATAGGGATTGTGCCACTCGTTCAGCGTCCGGGCTATCTGGTTTAAGTTGCCGCCGATCCTGCCGTATTCGGCGGTCAGCTTCCCGATGGCGGCAAGCAACTCGTCGTTGACCGGGGAAACGGTGACGACGGGACGAATGCTTGCGCCCCGGATGGCGCGGCGGATAAACTCGGATTGGCTGATGCCGTAGGGCGCAAGGCGGGCGGCAAAGTCGGCGTATTCTTCCTCGGTCAGCCGTGTCTTGACAACACGGCTTCTATGCGGCGTGTCATATTTTCTGCGGGGCATGGGCTTCACTTCCTTTCTGTTTCTGCGCCCATGTAGCGGGCGCGTGTAAATACCTCCTCATATACCTCAAGAAAAATCGGCAAAAACCGTACCCCTTGTTTTGAAAAGTTCACATATTGTTTACAAATGCGATTCAGCCGTTTTTCTTTTCCCCGCAGGGGTAAAGCAGGGTTTGGGGAATGCAATCCCCAACAAGATTCCGATGGGACAGAATGAGCGGACAGCGAATTATGGCACCTCGGTAGAATTTTGCTCTGACATCTCACGCGCTCCCTCTGCCACAGCTTCGTGCGTTTCCCCCTTCACCCATTACTGGTAACGCAAAGGGCTGTTTTGGCCAGTTTTGCGTAAATTTCTCAAAAAATCTTTTCTCTCTTCACCTACTACTCGTTCTGTAAAGGGCGTTTTTGGCCAGTTTCAGAAAAATTTTTCCCTTTACCCATACTGGTGTTGGGAGCGCCCATTTTGGCGGAGTTTCGGGGAAATCCTCAAAATATTTTTCTCTTATCTCGCTGCGGCGGCTAAAGCGGCCTACTGAATGGGCGCAAAAAACCGCAGAAAACTTTCTGCGGCAGTTGCTCCGGTTCATAAAAAAGATACGGAAGCTCAATATCTTTCGCTTGAAAAAGCATGTGCTTTCCTGTATAATCTTTAAGTAAAATTACACCACCACGCCACGGCAGCACGCGGCGCGATGATGCAGGAGCGATTCCTATATCAGCCCCGCTGCTTTCTCAATTTTTCCGTGAAAAATTACAGAAGGGGGCTTGACAAAATGAAGATGACGCCCATAATTAGACAGACAGACAGACAGACAGACAGACAGACAGGATAAGTCTGTCCTTTTCGGCTGTCCCCCCGAATACGCATACGATTTATCAAGGCGCGTTTTGCCTGTGCTTTTGCACGGGCGGAACGCGCCTTTTTGCATGATAAAAACATTTTCTGATACAGAAACGGAGGTAACCACATGAGAATGACAGGAAAACGGCTGCTTAGTATCTTGCTCTGCCTTTGCATGGCGGCGTGTATGCTCCCCACCGTGGCGTTTGCGGCAGATACAGGAAAGGCGATCCAGCTTGTAAACACAAACAACCCGACAGGCGGGATTTCGGGCTACAAAAACGGCTACGATTATATCTACATGGGAAGCTACAATAGCAGCCCTGTAAAATGGCGTGTGCTGGACAACCAGACCAACACGGGCACAACCGGGCTTTTCCTCTTGTCCGAAGATTTGTTGGGAAGCGGGGAAAACGGAGACGTATATTTCAATAACACAGCCCCGTACCCGTATGGAAACGCATGGCAAGGTAGCGACGCGCAGGCGTGGTGCAATACTTTTGAAAGCAGCAATCTCGATAGCCGGGAATTTGCCGCAATTATTGCGACAACGAAAAGCGACAACAAATTTCTGAGCAGCAACCCACTTTTGCTTACGAAGATCTTTTTCGCTTCTACCGATATTCTGAACGATGACCATGTATTTTTCCTGTCCGCAGAAGAAGTGGAAAAGGGACAATATGGCTTTACCGATGAAGAGGCGCGAGTTGCCAAATATGGCACGAGCCCCAGTGCGTGGTGGCTCCGTTCGTCTAGCTCAGGTACACCTAAAACTACGGGGTTTGTCACCCAGCATGGTTTTGTGTACATCGACGCCCCTCCCAAGGACAAGGCTGCTCGTCCTGCTTTTAACTTAAATCTGAACGCTGTCCTCTTCACCTCTGCCGCCGTAGGCGGCAAGCCCGACGGAGGGCTGACCGCAGTTTTCGCATACAGCGGCAACGAGTGGAAGCTGACCCTTTTAGATAGTAGCCGCAATTTTGCCGTAACGGAAACAACCGCCAGCGGCGACCCCGGCGATACCGTTACGCTGCATTACACCGGGGCGACCACAGGGGCAAATGAATATATCTCTGTCATCCTTGCGGATAACAGCGGCGCACAGTATTATGGCAGAGTAGCGCAGCCTACTGTTGAAAGCGGAACGGTTGAAATCAAAATCCCGTCCGACATTGCACCGGGCAGCTATACCCTCAAGGTGTTCAGCGAGCAGTGCAACGGCGATTATAAAACCGACTACGCCAGCGCGTTTGAGACCGTGACGCTGACCGTAGTAGATACCACCCCACCGACGCTGACCGCAGGGGAGGTAAGCCGCACAAGCAATACCGATGCTGCGGTAAAGTTCACGAGCAGCGAGGCGGGGACATATTATTATGCAGTCGTGGAGCATGGCGGGGCTGCCCCGGCCATTGACACAACAGCAGCGGGGACAGCTTGTGTAAACGGCGAGAACACCATTTCCCTTACCACCCTTACGGCGGGCGCAAAGGATATTTACATCGCGGCAAAAGACGCGGCGGGAAACGAGAGCAGTCCACTCAAAATGGAGATCCCGGCGTATATCGCCCCGGCCTACTCCATTTTGGCAGCTCCGGCAACCCTTGATTTTGGCAGCGTTCAGACGGGATATTCTACTCCGGCGGTGCAGACGATAACTGTTACAAATACGGGCAATCAGCAGATCACGCTGACCCAGCCCACGGCGAACAATTATACGGTCGGTGCGCTGTCCAAAACGATCCTTGACCCTAACGATACGGCGACCTTTACCGTTCAGCCCAAAGAGAGGCTGACGGTTGGGAGCTACGATGAAACACTTTCCATTTCCGGCAGCAATAACGTTTCCGCACAGGTGCGGCTTTTGTTTAGCGTGAACAAGGCGGGCAGCAGCGGCGGCTACTACTATCCGCCTGTCACCTACTACACGCTGCGCTTTGAAACAGGCGGCGGCAGTGATATTTCCAGTGTGCAGGGAACGTACAATGCCTACATTGACCTGACCCAATATGTCCCCACCTGGCGCGGCCACACCTTTACCGGCTGGTACAGCGAACGCAGCCTGACAAACAAGGTTTCCGGTGTTTATCTGACGAAGGATATGACCGTGTATGCAGGCTGGCGCGTGACCACAGTCCCGCAGACCGGCGACAGCAGCGTGTTAGGCTTGTGGGGGTTCTCCCTCTGTACATCTCTTGCCGGATTCCTTGCACTGACCACATGGCAGGTCAGGCGGCGGCGTGAGGAAAAATCACTGCAAATCATCGAAAAGTAAACAGGCTCACCTTTAGGGGCGCGGGGCAAATAGCCCCGCGCCCCATTCGCTGTCTTCTCAGAAAAAGACGGCTGTTCCTCAAAAGAACAGCCGTCCCGTTTTTTCCTGTTGATATGTATCTGAGATCAGACCACAAACAGGTACAGGAGATATCTACAAGTCTGTTTGTCAGCCCATATCGGCGGATAGAGCCTTGTTGATTTGGGCTTGCAGTGCCTCCGCCTGCTTCTTTTCCGTGATCGCACCCACGATGGGGTCGCCCACGATGTTGCCGTTCCTGTCAACCACATAGGTGGTGGGATAGGCAAAGATATTGGTGGTGAACTTGCCGGCCTCTCCATCGGAAGGGAAATACACGTTCTGATAGGTCGCGCCCTTCTTGGCAAGCACATCCTTGGCCTCGGAAATGGCCGTCTCGTTGCCGTCCAGCGTGAAGGTGTTGACGCCGATGAGGGCACCGCCCTTCTCCGCAAGCTCCTTGTTCAGCGCGTCCAGCTCGGCAAGCTCTCCCACGCAGGGGTTGCAGGTGGTAAACCAAAAATTCACAACGGTGACGGCGTTTTTGGCGAACAGCTCGCTGCTCTTCACCGTGTTACCGTCCAGATCCTTGCCCTCAAAGGCGGGAAACTTCTGCATACTGCCATCGTCAGGCGGCGTGGTCATATCGCTGCCCGCCGGGACGCTCGTATTGTCATCACTATCAGGCGTCTCTGACAGCCAGGGATACTTCGTCTCCAGCTCCGCCCGCTGGTTCTCAATATCCTTGATCTTGGTGGCCTCGCCGGTGAGCAGCGTCAGCTCCTCCTCGGTGAACTGATCCTTGGCATTCTCGATGGTCTTGAGCAGAAAATCGCCGTAGTTGCCGCCGTCCTCTATCATGGCCATGCCCTTATCGGCTGCCTTAAAGACCTTTTCCCAAAGAGCTGTGTTTTCCGACAGGATGGCATTTTCCTGCGCCATCAGCTGCTCGTACAGCGCTTTTGCCTCCTCGCCGCCATCATTGCCGTCTGTGTCCTCTGCGGGCTTTGTGCCACAGGCGACCATACCGGCGGCCAGCACCAGCGCCAGCAGCAGTGTGATGATTTTCTTTACGTTCATTTTGTTTCCTCCGTTTTTAATGTATTTGCAGGTTCTACAGGTCCTTTTTTGCCGTCTCCAAAGCCGTAGCGGAAACTGACGGCGTTGGTGGGACAGGCGCGGATGCACATCCCACAGCGGATGCACTCAGTATGGTTGGGCGTTTTTGTCACGTCCACATCCATTTTGCAGGCCTTGGCGCATTTTCCGCAGGAGACGCACTTATTCTTATCCACCTTCATCTGGAAGAGGGACACCCGGTTAAACAGCGCGTAAAACGCACCCAGCGGGCACAGCCACTTGCAGAAGGGCCGGTAAAATACGACACTCAGCACGATCACTGCCAGCAGGATGCTGAATTTCCAGGTAAACAGGCTGCCCAGCGCTGCCCGGATGCCGGAATTGGCAAGGGACAGCGGGATGGCCCCCTCCAGCACGCCCTGGGGGCAGAGATACTTGCAGAAGAAGGGGTCACCCATGCCTACGTCGTTGACGAGAAACGCCGGCAGCAGGAAGACCATCACCAGCAGCACGGCGTACTTGAGGTACGTCAGGGGCTTGAGCTTTTTTGTTGAGAGCTTCTTCGTGGGGATCTTATGCAGCAGCTCCTGAAACCAGCCGAAGGGACACAGGAAGCCGCAGATGAAGCGCCCCAGCAGCACGCCCAGCAGAATGAGAAAGCCTGTGATATAATAGGAGAAGCTGAACTTGGAGGACCCCACCACCGCCTGAAACGCCCCGATGGGACAGGCGCCGGAGGCCGCCGGACAGGAGTAGCAGTTCAGCCCCGGCACGCAGACGGCCTTGCCCGCGCCCTGATACAAGCCGCCCTTGAGAAAGTTCGGCAGGTGCAGGTTGGTCAATAAGGCCGCCCCCGCCTGTATCCAGCCCCGAAAACGGGCCAAAAGATGGGACGTGCCCGAAGTATTCTTCTTATCCAATGCCCACACACTCCAAACATAATTTGATCGCTTTGCTCAGCACCGTGGCGGCCTCGCCCCGCCAGACGCCGAAGCACAGCATGGCGGCTCCTGTGAGCAGCAGCGCGACCTGCGCTGCTGCCTTCTTCCTGTGACTCATTTTGATCACCCTTTCCTGTTTCTGTGGCCTATCATAGCGCAGGCGGGTTAAAATCTCTGTTAAGAACAGAAATTTAACACAAATCTTATCCGGCTCTGCTATAATAGGAGACAACCTGTTCATTAAGGAGGCGACTATGCACCTTTTGATTGTAGAGGACGAGCGCGCCCTGTGCGACACCGTCGCCCGCAGCCTGCGGCGGTCGGCCTACAGCGTGGATTGCTGCTACGACGGCGAGAAGGCGCTGGAGCTGTTGGAAACGGAGCGGTACGATCTGGTGCTGCTGGATCTGAACCTGCCGAAAAAGGACGGCATGACGGTGCTGCGCACCCTGCGGCAGACCGACAGAGAGACGCCTGTGCTGATCCTCTCGGCTCGCGGCGAGGTGGAGGATAAGGTGACGGGTCTGGATGCCGGCGCCAATGACTATCTGGCGAAGCCCTTCCATCTGGCGGAGCTGGAGGCGCGCATCCGCAGCCTGACCCTGAGGCAGTTTACCCAGCAGGATGTGGTGCTGCGCTGCGGGCAGCTCACCTTTGATACCCGTGCGCGGGCAGTTTCCGCCAACGGGCAGCCCCTGACGCTGACCCGCAAGGAGACGGGGATCCTGGAATACCTGATGGCGCATCAGGGGCGGCCTGTGAGTCAGGAGGAGCTGATGGATCACGTCTGGGACAACAGCGTGGACAGCTTCAGCAACTCCATCCGCGTCCACATCTCCGCCCTGCGGAAGAAGCTGCGCACCGCGTTGGGCTACGACCCTATCCGCAACCGCATCGGCGAGGGCTATCTGATGGGAGGGGACGAAGAATGAAGCGGCTTTCCCTGCAGTGGCGCATCACACTGATGTCCGTCCTGCTCATCGGCATCACCTGCGTGGCCATGAATCTGCTGCTCTGTTCCTCCGGTGTGTACTATATGGACACCATTGCAGACAGCTTACAGGGCGGCGGCACGGTGATCCTGAATGAGGAAGGTGCGGCAAGCTTTGACCCGCAGCTCGTTGCGCCCAGCGAGGAGCTGACCATCGTTGTCGATGGGGCGCAGGGACGCTTCCGCACCACCAACTGGTATATCACGGCTATAGTGACACTGCTCAGCGGAATTTTGGCCTATTTCGTCAGCGGGCGAGCCCTCAAGCCCCTGCACAGCTTCGCCTCTCAGGTAGAGAAGGTGCAGCTGAACAATCTGGCGGATGTGAGGATCGATGAGGACGTGCTGCCGGAATTCCGGCAGCTCAGCCATTCCTTCAACCAGATGCTGGAGCGGTTGAACAACGCCTTTACCGCCCAGCGGCAGTTCACCGGCAATGCCGCCCACGAGCTGCGCACGCCGCTTGCACTGATGCAGGCGCAGCTGGAGCTGTTTTCCGCAGAGCACACCGATGTGCTGCCGGAGACGGCGGAGTTTCTCCTGCTTTTGCGGGAGCAGACGGAGAGGCTGACGCAGATGACCAAAACGCTGCTGGAAATGAGCAATTTGCAGCAGGTGGCGCGGAACGAGCAGATTCAGCTTATCCCAATGATCGAGGAGATCTTCACAGACCTTGCCCCGCTGGCAGAAAAGCGCGGTGTCACGCTAAAAGCGGAGGGCGACGGCGTTATGACCGGCAGCGACGCGCTGATCTATCGGCTGATCTTCAACCTGACGGAGAACGCCGTCAAGTACAACCGCCCTGGCGGCTCGGTGTGGGTCTACGTCACACAGGAGACGGAAAAACTCCTGATCCGCGTTTCCGACACCGGCCGCGGCATTCCGGAGGAATTTCAGCGGAGCATCTTCCAGCCCTTCTTCCGGGTGGACAAGTCCCGCAGCCGGGAGTACGGCGGCGTGGGGCTGGGACTTTCGCTGGTGTGGGAGATTGCCGATCTCCACGGCGGCTGCGTCCGGGTAGAGGAGAGTTCAGATGAGGGCACTACTATTGCAGTGGAGCTGCCGGTACAGTGAAGCTGCATCTCACATAAAGCAATAAGCTGCGCGGCGGGAGCACCCTTCGGGCGCTCCCGCCTTATCTTAGCATTTTGAATGACTTTGTATTTTCCCAAGGGCCCCTGCTTCGGCGGGGGCCCTTGTCTTTTCACCTTTCGTTTTCCGCTGCGTAGGATAGACTGTACGGAGCCGCCCGGCTCCGCATACTACGGATACGGAAAAGGGAGTGTCTATGCAATCATCTGTCCTTCAGGGGATATTGCTCCCCTTCTGGGGCACGTCGCTGGGTGCGGCGTGCGTATTCTGCCTGCAAAGAGCGCCCTCCGCCGTTCTGCGCCGCGTGCTGGAGGGCTTCGCTGCCGGGGTGATGACCGCTGCCTCGGTGTGGAGCCTGCTGCTGCCCGCTATCGACTGGGCGGACATGGGCCGCTGGTCCTTCCTTCCGGCGGCGGGCGGTTTCTGGCTGGGGGTGCTGTTCCTGCGGCTGCTGGAGCGACTGCTGCCGGAGGCTGTTACCGACCGTTCCACCACCATGACCCTTCTGGCGGTGACGCTGCACAACATCCCGGAGGGGATGGCGGTGGGTGCGGCCTATGCCGGATGTGTGGCGGCAGGAGCCGCCGCGCCCGCTGCAGCGTTTACGCTGGCGCTGGCCATCGCCATCCAGAATGTGCCGGAGGGCGCCATCGTGGCCCTGCCCCTGCGTACCGCCGGTGCGGGGAAGGGGAGAGCCTTTTTGGGCGGCGTGCTCTCCGGCGCGGTGGAGCCCCTGGCCGCCGGTGTTACGGTGCTGGCGGCGGCGCTCATCGTTCCGGCACTGCCCTGGCTGCTGGGCTTTGCCGCCGGGGCCATGCTCTATGTGGTGGCCGCCGAGCTGCTGCCCACGCGCGGCGACCCCGGCCCGGGGGCGCTGGCCTTTGCCGCGGGCTTTACCGTAATGATGATCCTGGACGTGGCATTGGGGTAGGGAGGAGGGTTGACAACGGCCAATTCCTGTAATATAATGTCGCTGACAAGTAAATAAACAGTCTGTTGATCCAATGTCGCCGGCGGCCGTACAGCCCACCACGGGCCAGGCGTCGGCATAGAAGGAAAGGGGTAGCCAAACCCCGCACGACCGGTACTGTGAGCGCAAGGATGCACCGAAGCGGCGAGAGCCGCCGGGACGAAAGTCCGCCATTGTGGGTAAGCCCATGAGAAGGTAGGCTGCAAACGAGGTGGGATGGCTGTCCCCCGCGGCGCGAGCCAGGAGAATTGCATTGTGTAGGACAAAGTTGCAGCGGGCGCGCTCTCCGTGTGCGGGAATCTTGTACCACCATGTAGATGTACCACGCTGACCTCCTGAACGGGAGGTCGGTGTTTTTTGCGCCGCCTTTTTCGCGGCCGGCCCTTTTGGGCGGGCGGCGGGGGCGGCGACGTCTTTCCGTGGTGCAGGGGTCGTATCTATTGCGTTCGCTGTCCGGCTTTGCGCCGGGCAGCGTTTCATTTTCGCGGGACAGAGTGCACTCTGTCCTGTTTTTTCATGCCCTGCATGAAAAATATTTCCCTTGCCAGGCTGACACGCTGCCATACACAGCGAAGCGGTGCGGAAAACTCGACTGTCAAGCTGAGGCGCCGTGCGCTTTCCATCTGACCGTGAAACTGTGCAGACGAGTCCCCTTTGTCAAGCTGAGGCGGCCATTGGCCGCGTGCTTTTCCATAAGTGGGGCGGGGATGTTGCCGCATCCCCGCCCACCCCCTCACGTCGACAAAAAATTTACATAAAGGAGAAAGAGATATGAGGAAGAGAGTCATAAGCTGGCTGCTGACCGTTGTGATGGTCGTCAGCCTGCTGCCCACCTCCGTGTTGGCCGACACGCTGGCCGCGGATCAGGAGCAGCAGACCCAGCAGGAACAGATAGCTCCGGTGGACACGGAGAACACCGTCCCTGCCGGGAATGAGGAGACGCAGGAGCAGCAGGAGCCTGCTGAGGAAGTGCCTGTGTCCCAGATGGCCCGCAGCGGCGGGACGGACAGTGCGCCGACAGCCATCAACGATGCGGATGACTTCAGGGACATGGTCGCCGGCGGCAGCTATAAGCTGGCAGCGGACATCACGGTTACCGAGCCGTATGCCAACGACTTTTCCGGCACCTTTGACGGCAACGGCCACACCGTGACGCTGGATATCACCAGCGGCAGTGCCAACACCGGTTTGTTTAAGAAACTGGTCGGCGGAGCAACGGTGAAAAATGTAATAACCAGCGGCAGCATAACTGTTAATGCTAACAATGTTGGCGGTATTACGGGCGTTGCTGACACTGAATTGGGCGCAATTACAATCTCAAACTGCAAGAATGAGGCAGCTATCAAAGGGAATAAGGTTGTCGGTGGTATTTTGGGAGGTTGCACAGAAGACGATCATGCGTTGACCATATCCGCTTGTGCAAATGAGGGAAATATCAGCGGGACGCGCAATATTGGCGGCATCTGCGGCACTTTGGAGAACGCCCATTTTATCAAAAACTGCTATAATTCCGGTGAGGTAACAGGTTCCACCATCGGCGGTATTCTCGGAAGAGGTGCGAGAGGATATTCATCAACGACAGATACGCCGATTTTAGAGAATTGCTATAATGTGGGCAATATCGTTTACAGCGGCACCAACGGAAGCGCAATAGTTGGAACAGGTTACGCTAAAAAGCCGGTTCAGGTCAAGAATTGCTATGCTTTGAAGGGCTCTGCCCAAGCATTTGTAGTTAATGGCGTTAATGCCCATAGCAATTCCGGCTTCAAATCCGCCGAGGAGATGCAGTCCGCGGAGTTTGCCGCCACCCTTGGCAGCGCATTCCAGTACAATGGGGGCGGCTATCCTACGCTGAAGGACCCGGAGCCAGTGGTGGAAAAGAACGTCGTGTCTATTTCCGTAAAGTCGGCTAAAACGACGTGCTATACCGGCGATGAACTGGAGCTCAGTGTTACAGTTACCTATGACGATAACAGTAGCGAGGTCATCACCAAGGGTTTCACGGTGGCGGGATTTGACAACACCGCGCCGGGAAAGCAGACGGTGACTGTGACCTACAAGGAAAAAACGGATTCCATTGAGATCGAGGTCATTAAGAAGCCTGAGTTTGATGACTTCTTCGCTGGTATTGTTAACAGTGTTGAGGTGACGAATGATGCCACCTATCCTTATGTGGTGGACATGACCGACAGCGACGGCCTTTGCCTGCGCTCCAGCAATCCGGTTCAAGGAAATACAAGCAGTACATCTACGATTACGCTGAAGGCAAAGGCCAATGTGACGCTTAGCTTTAAGTATTGGGGCTGCAATTATGATTCTTCTTACGCAGCTCTTACGATCGTAAAAAACAACAGCTATAATCCAGAGATGCGGTCATGGGGGAGTACTCAGTGGAAGGACTTCACCATTGATCTGAAAAAGGGCGATACGCTGAGACTGAATCTTATAAAGACGTATGTCTTAGGTGATTACTATGTCAAGCTCAAGGATTTCACAGTTTCGTCCCTGTATGAGGTGAAGTTGACAGCGGAGCCTGAAGAGGCTGATGCGGTCGTTGCACTGAAGGACAGCACAGGCGCAGAACTTAAAGGTACGAATGGTGTATACATCGTTTCTGCAGGTGAGTATACCTACACGGTGTCGGCTTATGGGTATGACACTGTTACGGAAACGATCAATGTTGCTGCAGATGTGGCAAAGACGGTGCCGCTGACCAAATCTGCGGCCTATTCCGTGGCGTTTGATATCTCGCGCCCCGCAGGGATCACGGCGGATCCGACAGTGACCGTCAAAACCAACGGTAAGGCGGTATATACCGGTGATGGTACAGGCTGCAGTCTGTCCAATGGCAGCTACGCTTATACAGTTGCCTGCGATGGCTGCGATAATGCCGGCGGTGTATTCTCTGTGAATGGCGATAAGGTGAATATCACAGTGACGCTGGCAAAAAAGGCGATATTTGAGGATTTCTTTGCCAATTGCCAGGGTATCACCGTCAGCGGTGACAAGGGGAAATTTACCATAGAGGGTGCTGGCAAGGACTCCTATCTCAAGACCACAGAAACGACCACACTGGCTCTCACAGCTACAAAGAATGTGAAGCTGTCGTTCAGCTATATCGCCAATGCGGCAGGGTATGTGGAAGACGAGTGGGATTATGATGAGCCGGGTGAATCCTATTATTTCACCATAAAGAAGAACAGTACACAAGTCAAGCATGCTGACAGCGAAACTTCTTGGAAAGATTTTTCAGTGGAGCTTGCGCAGGGTGATGTGCTGACCATTAGTTATGATGGTTATACCAGGGACTATTACGCAGCCCTGAAGAATTTTGCAGCAGTTCCGTTCTATACCCTCACCCTTAAAACTCCCGACGGTGCAACGGTGGTGCTGAAGGACCGTAGCGGCGCGGAGATCACCGGCAAAAACGGCGCATACACCGTTGCCGCCGGTACCTATGCCTACACCGTCAGCAAGTACGGCTATGAGACCAAGACGGGGAGCATCACCGTTAATGCCGATGTGAACAAGACCGTCACGCTGACCGAACTTGCCACCCGCACCCTGACCTTTGCCGTAACTCCGGCGGACGCCAAGGTGACCGTGACCCACCCCGTGGGCGGCACCATCGAGGCCGAGGCCGGCGGCTACAAACTCTACCTTGGCGAGACCTATGCTTACACCGTCACCAAGGAAAACTATATCCCCGTTCACGGCAGCATCACCGCCGCCGAGAACAAGACGCTCTCCTTCACCTTAACTTACGCGGGTGAGGGATGGGACGGCACGACCAAGACCGAGCCCAAAACAGAAAACGGCGTCTATCAGATCGGCACCGCCGCGGAACTGGCATGGTTTGCCGATGCCGTCCAAAACGGGCAGACCGCCATCAGCGCCAAACTCACCGCCAATATCAACCTCAACGGCAAGGCATGGACGGCTTTTGGCAAATATGATTATAAACTTGAGGGCAAGTCCGGCTTTGCCGGGACGCTGGACGGCGATCGGCACATCGTCAGCGGCCTGAAGAGCACGGAGGGACTGGTGAGCTGCCTTTCCTCCGCCGGCACGGTGAAGAACCTGACGGTCATCGGCACAGTCAGCGGCAGCAGTCATGTGGGAGGCATCGCGGCTACCAGTTACGGCGCCGTGGAGAACTGCCTCTTTGACGGCACCGTGACCACCAGCAGCGGCAGCGCCTCTGCCGGCGGAATCGTGGGACGCGCCCAAAAAGGCAACCGCATTGTCAACTGCGTCAACACCGGCGACATCAAAAACACCTGCGCCTACTATAATTCCACGCTGAATATCGGCGGCATCGTGGGCTATACCTATGGCACCGTGGAGAACTGCTATTCCACCGGCAATGTGTCGGCAAGAACGGATAGAGGCACCAACAAGGGCATCGGAGGTATCGCGGGACAGGTATATGCCTCCGCCGTTTTGCGCAATTGCTATGTCACCGGCACCGTCACCGGCCCGGAGGCCGGCATCAGCCCGGTGGTGAACCTTGTGGCATCCGGCGCCACGGTGGAAAACTGCTACTACCTCCAGGCCGCCGGCACCGGCGCAGCGACTGCCGGTACCCTGCAAAAGACCGCCGAGGAAATGCGCACCCCGGAATTTGCGGCGGATGTTGGGATGCACCTTGACAGCGACAACAGCAACGGCGGCTTCCCGGTGCTGCCCTGGCAGGGCGGCACCCCCGTGGATAATGCCGACCTCAAGGCCGCTGCCGCTGCCGCCAACACCTTGCAGCTTCGCGGCATGAGCGCCGCCGACGCCGCCAAGAAAGCCAAGGCCGACTGGTACGCCAAGAATGTGCTGGAACTCTATGACCTTGCGGACTATAACGATAAGGCCGACCTCTGCGAGAAATACGCCATCGAAGAGCCCGGCGAAGCGGTCACGGACCCGCACGACTACTTCCTGAGCGCCCTGCAAAAGCACTTCTATAAGGAACTGGGGCTCGATGCCGAGAATGCAGACCTTCTGAAGGCCGACGCCTCCGGCGTCTATCAGCTCCGCGGCCTTACCTCGGTGAGCGGCGACCCGGAGGAGGACGAGAGTGCGCAGACCTATACCGGCTTCCTGACCCTGCCCGAGAGCGTCACCGCTTCCGTGGAGGGCAGTGGAGAGAAGACCGTTTCCCTCACATGGACAGCGGATAACGCTCTGGTGAACACCGCCACCGGCGCGCTCACCGCGCCTGCGGCGGATAAGGTCACGGTGACCCTCACCGCCACCCTCAGAAGCGGCGCGGCCACGAAGGTCAAGACCTTCAAGTTGTGCCTGTGGTCCGAGAATGCGGAAAAGGCGCAGACCCTGGAGGACATTGCCGCCGAGTTCACGCGCAAGAATATTGCCGTGCAGCCCCTGCAAGGTGTGGGACTCTATGATGAAACCAACATCACCGACGCCTTCCGCCGCCTGCTGGCAGAGCAGGGCTATGCGGATGTGGCGGACAGGGCCGAGATCACCTATGTCAACGGCAGCGCCAAGGCCAACGGCTTTGACGATACCAAGGTAAAGTACATTGCCGACAACGGCGACATCACCTACTTCACCGGCGACGGCACCGCCCGCCAGACCGTGCAGTACACGGGATTGAAGTTCAACATCACCTATGCCGGGGTCACCAAGGAGATCACCTTGCGAGGCACCGTGGGACGCAGCGCCGATGCTGTGCAGAAATTGGTGGAGAGCGCCGCCGAGTCCCTGAACTGGGAACTCATCCGCGGCGAGAATACCAACGGGGCCACCCAAAGCGAGGTGGCGGGCTGGACGCTCTACACCGTGAACGACCGCATCACCTCCAACCTCACGCTTCCCTCCGGCATTGCGGGGCGCTATGATGTGAAGGTGCAGTGGGGCACCCGGAACACCGAGTGGCTCTACATCACCAACGGCACCAACGGCCCCGGCGTGGGCACCGTCAACCGCCCCCTGCAGCCCGCCGACGGCACGGCGCTGCCCGAGAAGGCCGGCAAGTTCCGGCTGATCGCCCGCGTGACCTATGACGGCTTCGATGACTACACGCTGGCGCACATCACCGGCGACGACGGCGTGGAGGTCTATGCCGATGTGCTCTTTGACGCCACCGTTGCGCCCTTCGACAGCAGCGTGACCAGCGAGATGCAAACCGCTCTGGCGGAGAAGTATCAGGGGCTCCTGCGTGACTTTGTGGATAAGACAAAGCCCGTGAATTTGGATGCCGTCAGCGACGATATGCAGATGCCCAGACCCGCTCTTCTGGAGCAAACGGGCATCATGAGCGACAGCTATAACCAGAAGGTCACGATGGTGAGCCTCACCCCCGATGTGCTGGACTTCAACGGCTATCACGCCATGGTCTACCGCCCGCTGCCCGGTGAGAAGCCGGTGGAGGCGAAGTATGTGGTGACCATCACCACCCGCAGCTCCGGCCTTCTGCTGGCGCGGCAGGAGTTCAGCTTCACCATTCAGCCTTTTACCCAGCAGGAGTTGGATGACGCTGCCGCCTTTATGACCAAGGCGCTGACCGGGGATGTCTACTGGGACGGTATCAAGAACAAGAATACGGATAAGACCAAGGTCACCTCTGACCTGTACCCCTTCGCTGAGATCTGCAAAAACGAGGACGGCACGCTGAAATACGTCCGCGGTACGGTGAATATGACCTTCGACGGCATCGAGGCCGACGATATCCCCGGCTGGCTCGATACGGAGAAGTACCGCTGCTTCCGATCCTCCCGACCCTCCGTCATCGAGAATGAGCTCCTGCGTGTGCACCAGTCGGAGTACAATACGACAGTTACGCTGGACAGCGTTCTGACCTACACCAAGTACGCCCAGTATTGGGAAAAGTTCGGCATCAACGGCACCGAGGAGACCAAGGAACGCTACAAGGACTTTGCCCAATTCTACAAGCAGCCCATCCACATCGACCTGACGGTGATCGGCGAGAAGAACGCCGTTGACCCCAACGAAAATCAGACCCTCACCGTGAAGGTCAAGGTGGACGGCTACAACAAGAACGGCCATACCTTCACGGGAATATCCGACTTTACCTTCACCGGCAAGGTCAACGAGGATCCCACCGCTTGGGACGCTGTGAAGGCGTGCTTGGACAGTGCCAACTACACCTATACCGGCAGCGGCACCTACATCAAGAGCATCACCGATGCGGCGGGCCACACCCTCAAGGAGAAGGGCGATGGCAAGTCCTCCGGATGGATGTTCGGCCTCACCTTACAGGGCGGCACCGAGACCTTGCCCAAGACCACGCTGGACAACACCTATCTCAAGGACGGCGACACCCTGCGCCTGTTCTTTACCGACACCTATATTCCGCTGGACCCGACGGATCCCACGGTGCCCGGTACGGAAGTGCCCGGCTTTGATGAGGCGTATGCCGGCGCCAAGGCGTATATCCAAAGCGCGGTGAGCGCCCCGGTCGTCAGCTATCTCTTCGGCGAGTGGGCGGTGCTGGGACAGGCTCGCGCCGGCGTGGAGCTGTCCGATGCATACATTCAGGCCTACTACGATAAGGTTGTGGCCTATGTGCGGAAGAATATGGGCGCGGACGGCGTTCTTCGCGATCCCGAGAGCCATAACCCCGCCATCACGGACAATGAGCGTATTGCCCTGGCCCTTACCGCCATCGGCAAGGACCCCGCCAACGTGGGCGGCGAAAACCTGCTGGCGGCGCTGCAGGACCGAAATATCATGCAGGTCACCGATACCAGTGACACGGATATCAACGGCCTCGTCATGGGTCTGCTGGCGCTCAACAGCCGCAATTACACCTCCGACACCTCCTGGCTGGTGCAGGCCATTCTGGGCCAGCAGAATGCGGACGGCAGCTGGAGCGCCAGCGCCGACAGAAAATCTGTCGGCGACGTGGACATGACCGCCATGGCGCTGCAGGCGCTGGCACCCTACTATAAGGACGGCGGCAATGAAACCGTGAACACCGCCGTGGAGAAAGCCCTCAGCTGGCTCTCCGGCAAGTATCAAAGCGGCTACGACTCCTCCGAGAGCTGCGCTCAGGTGGTCATTGCCCTCTCTGCCCTGAATTTGGATGCCAACACGGACGCGCGCTTTACCAAGACCGTGGAGGGGAAGACCCTGAGCGTGCTGGGGAACCTCCTGCAGTACCGCGTGGCGAAGAACGGCGGCTTTAAGCATCAGTTCGCAGACAAGGCCGTCAACGAGATGGCCACGGAGCAGGCGCTTTGCGCCATGGCCGCCTATGCGCGCTTTACGGAGAAGGCCAACGCCCTCTACGACATGACCGACGCCGCCTGCGCCCATCGCTTCGGCGAGTGGAAAGTGACCGTGGCCGCCACCTGCACCAAGGACGGCGTCAGCCGCCGGATCTGCTCCATTTGCGGCGCCGTGGAGGAAAAGTCCGTTCCCGCGCCGGGCCACAACTTCGGCGCATGGACGGTGACCAAGGCGGCCACCTGCACCGAAAGCGGT
>ERZ840517.2159-NODE-2159-length-18490-cov-11.922701_pt1 | contig 18490 bp, 21 predicted proteins | sample MGYA00519876_ERZ840517 | MGnify/ENA primary metagenome ERZ840517 (study PRJEB31850, sample SAMEA3708882) | human gut metagenome | biome: human gut; feature: human-associated habitat; material: faeces | place: China | collected 2014 ... | reverse complement strand
TATGTAGTCCAGCGAGCCGAGTTTCATGCTTTCAACCGCCGTATGCACTTCGGCATAGTCGGTCATGATAATGAACGGCTGCATCATACCTTCTTTGCGCATCCAGCGCAACAGGTCGATACCGTTGCCGTCGGGCAGGCGCAGGTCGGAAACCACGATGTCCCCGTCTGCGGCCTGTTGCAGATATTTCTTCGCGGTCGAGAGGTGGAAAGCCTGCACGGTGCGGAATCCCTCGCGTGCCAGCAGGTTACAGACGAACTCGCAATACACGATGTTGTCCTCCACCACGATGATTTTTGTCTTATCCATTTTCGTATTTTCTCCTTTCTTCTTTTGCCAGCCGGATTATCTCCGAACCCTTATCCAGTACAGCTTTTACAGCATTATGGATAGCCTCGTTATTTGATGTACCTTCGCTATGAAGCAGTTTGTATAATTCCCTTAACGGTTGGTCGACACGGAGTATCTCCCATGAACTTCGCAGGTGGTGTGTCAGGGCGTCCAGTTCCTGAAGGTCTTTCTTTAGACCCGCTTCCCTGATTGCCTGCATTTCCTTTTCGGTTTCCGTTATCAGTTTATCCAGCATGACGGATTCATTGCCGTAGGACAGCAGGGAGGTGAAATCCGGCTTTTCATTCCGGTTGCCTTTCATGGCGCATTTGTCTGAAACCTCCATCAGTTCCGATATGGAGAACGGTTTGAGCAGGCAACCGGAGAAACCACGTTCCATAAGTTCCTCCTTGCTGCAACTGCCCGAAGCGGTTGTCACGACTACCGGGATAGTCTTTGAATTGCCAACATTAGAGGTGCGCAGCAGTTCCAACAGCTCGAAGCCGTTGATTTCCGGCATGTTCAGATCCGTCAGAAGCAGGCTGTATTCTTTCCGGCGTATCATTTCCATCAGTTCCGCAGCGTCGGTGCAGGTGTCGCAGTGTATCCCTTCCTGAGCATACATTTCTTTCAACATAAGGAGCAATACCTCGTCATTGTCGATGGCTATCACATCGTGGAATGTACGGTCATGATGAATCCTTGTTTGATTTATCTGTTCCGGCAGTTCTTCGGCTGTCTGCATGGGGATTTCCACCGTGAAACGGCTACCTTTGCCTTTATCGCTCTCCAGCCGGATTGTGCCACCGAGCATTGTCACAATACGCTGAACAATGGAAAGACCTAATCCGAAGCCATCCTTTGCGGCAGCGTTTGACAGACGTTCAAACGCCCCGAATATCCGCTGCTGTTCCTCTTCGGTCATACCTGTGCCCGTATCTTCGACGATAAGTTTCAGCAGACCGTTATCATAATCTGCCCGCAAAGAAACACTGCCGTTCTCCGTGAACTTGATGGCGTTGGACAGCAAGTTGTTCCCGATTTGCAAGATGCGTTCCTTATCTGTACATACAAAGGCATCCTTGTGGCAATGTATTGTCAGAGTCAGTCCTTTGTTTATGGCGATTGGCATAAACTCCGTTTCAAGAATGTGCGTGATTGCCGAAATCCGGCAAGGAGAGAAATTCGGCTGCTCCTTGCCGTTGTCCAGCCGGAAAAAATTCAGCAGGGTGTTCAGCATTTCACGCATGCGGTCAGAAGATTCCTGAATGTTTCGGATATACGTCCCGGTTTTATCCGTATTGCAGTCTTTCCGCATCAGTCCGGCATAACCCGTTATTGCCGTCAGTGGAGAGCGTAATTCATGGGTGATGGTATGAACGGCTTTTTTACGAGAGGCAATCAGTGCCTCGTTTTGTTTGATAGACTGTATCTGCTGTTCTATTAAATCCGCAGTTTCTCGTTTGTACCGTTTGATACGGGTGATATTTCGGTGGATGATTATGTAAGAGATTACCAATAACAACACAACGAATCCTGTCAAACCACCTATCTGAATAAACGATTGTTCCCGCATGGCTGTTATCTCAGCTTCCCGTTTCTGTATGTCTGCTTGCACCTTCTCATCCATTTGAACTACCAGTCCTTGCAGTTGTCTGTTGAGTTCCGCATTTCGTGTAGCAAGACTATCGGCGTGTTCCGACAAACGGCGGCTTTGTGCCTGTTGTTCAGCTATCATATTCCGATTAAGGGAACGGAGCATCGTAGTAGTCGCAGTTGGTTTCGCTTCTTCCTTTTTGCCAAAGATGCCTAAGAAACCCTTGCGCTTGGATTTCTTGGGCTGTTCCTGCACATTCTTCTGCACGATTACAGGTACTTGACTGGTTATCTTATCGTTGATGGCTTGTTGCTGTTCAAGTATCTGAACGATTTGGCACATCTGCCGTTCCTTGTCTTCGAGAAAATGGCGTACACTGTCTATGCGTTCTACCGGATAGATAGCTTTGAACCGACAAAGCATACTGTCCATTGTCATACGCCGAGCATGGTAAAGTCCTAAATCTTCATCATCCCATTCCAATATCGTTTCACCTAATAAAGAAAACTCTATCAAATGAATATGAATATTGTTTACCTCTTTTCGAAATTCATCGATCTCTCGGTTTTTGGCTTCCAGTCCCTCCATGTCTCGCCATTCGCCAAGCCATGTGTACATGATGCCGCCTACCAGCAAAGCTATCAGTAGATAGCCTATGGAAGTCAGCATACGGAAGTGTCTTGTTTCAGCGTTATGTCGATTCATGCGTTATTGCCATTGATTATTGATAATACAGCCCGTAGGTCTTTATAGGCTTACGGGCTGTATGGTCTTCGAAGCTTTTTTGCTATACTATTTCAAATTATTTTTTTGATGTTATTCCCTTTGACAGTTCAAATTCTTTTTCTCAGATTATAACTCTTTTCTATTTGCAGGAAAGTATATTCTATGAGACATTCTTCACTCGTCAGATTGTCATCAATTTATGTAAGGAATATACAGTAACCTACTTCCGTATATTGCTTCATACAGAAGCAAACGTTCTGGGACAGCGGTATATGTGAACTCCCGTTCGTTCAGATTTTGAAATATACCTAATTCCCTATTATATAGAATAAGATTTATCCCTGTATAAATTGATAAGTTTGCTACAAATGAATATTTGTCATTGCGTAGGCAGATAACAATATCACTTGATAGTGAGTTTTTATAATCTATTTTGATGTCAGAAGTCCAATGAGAAACGTCCTGATACGTGTAGCATAGAAAGAAAATAGACCAAACCTTCATAATATCGGAACTTGCCTGTCGGCGGTTTTACATCCCATAGGCGTTGAACATACTCACGAGCAAGTTCGCGATATTCGGGAATATTTGACTGGGCAAGGGTTATGGCTCCTACGGCATTGGCACCAGCCATGCCACAAGTGTATTGTCCGAAAGCCTTGGATCCATCAAGCGTGAAATGACCATGCTTGAAGCCATCGTTCTTAAAGAATGTAAGAAGACGGTACATCACTGCTTTCTGTCTGTGGCAATCCTTTCCGCACAGATAATAATCCATACCTACGTTTATGGGACAACGGATGGCATCGAACATATAAATGGAGGTATCATAAGCGGCATGACGCCAAGCATAAGCTCTGCCGTCAAACCGACTGTAGTCGGGATAGAGACCGGTAACCGGGTGGGCTGATGCGATTAGATGCTGGCGGCTTGCCGTAGCAGCCTTTTCCCAAAATGAGCGATTGGCAGATGCTGTACGTGCCCATTTGTCTAAAAAAGCTGGAAGCATATAAGAAGGGTCAGTAAAACTATGCCCCGCATGATCGGGAACGAAAGTTATAAGCCCATTGTCAAGGTCAAAAAGATTATAAACTCCACTCTCTCTACCGTCTTTGTTCATGACTTTGGTCAATATTTTATTTGCTTCATCACGGTATCGAGGCTCGTTCCAGCGTTCTGAAGCAAGAAACAAAGCAGTAACATAATACAATTCTCCATCCGAAGCGTTGCTTCCACCAATCTTAGTACCGTCGGGCTTGCACTGCCAGCAGAAGTAGCCGTCCCATTTGGAATCGGGAGCAAATGCCATATTTCGTTTCGACCATTCCCAAAGTTTATCGAACTGTTCACGGTGATCCAGTTGTACACTAATCATCATGCCGTACGACATCCCTTCGGAGCGCACATCGTTGTTGCCAGTATCCAAAATAAAGGCTGTACTATTCGAGACCTCGTAATAAACAGATTTTTCATCATCGGCTTCATAACGGTTCAAATCTGACGGTGTAAAGAAATGCTTCCATACTTGCTGGAGCCGTTCATTAACCTCCTCCTCGTTCTTCCCCAGTAAAGAGACAAAGAGGTTTTCAGCATGCGTACCCCACGACACCATACTGAAAACCAAAGTTATAAGAATACCTTTCCAATTCATTATGAAATAAATTTGCGTATTGAATTATATACCGATTATCCCGGTCGCAATCGAATTTGCTCCGATTGTTCTCAAGAAAACTCAATTGGGGAATCATAATCTTTCCCCAGATTATATATCTTTTGTAGATGTTCGGTATTCAAAATTGCACCTTTCTCATTGACACTATTTACAAGATAATGGCCTCTGTTTTTCCATCCCCTATCTTGTGCAATGAGTTCAAAGGAACGCACTATGCCATCGAAAACATGAGGGTCTTCCAATTCTCCACACGAAAGAAGCATACATTCCTTAATAGGCACATCTTTTTTACCTATGATGAAAGAATAAAACTTGTCTATGGCTGCTTTTATCTGGGCAGGAAACGAGTACCAATAAAGAGGTGTGCAGAATACGATGACATCACTTTCTGCCATCAAAGATGCCAATTCATTGAAATCATCATTAAAAATACAGGCTTTATTCTCCTTGCTGAAACAATTATCGCAAGCTCTGCATCCTTGAATATGTTTATGCGCAGTATCGAACCGCATAACAATGTTGCCCGCTTCGGATGCTCCTTTCGCAAAAGCGTCCGCCATAAGGTCGCTGTTACCTCCCCGTCGTGGGCTGCCGGTTAAAATCAATATTCGCTTGTTCATATTATTTACTTTTATTTATTCACCCATACGGAAATCACCCACGTTGTCATGGCTGATAGTTATATCTTCGATGAGGCTTGTGCATCCTCCATGTTGCGGACACTGGCTACTGATGCCGAGATATATTTGATCGGGATATTCATTACGGTACAGACGCACCATATGCCACTCTTTTTTATCTAATGAATAGTAGCTGGCGATAGTCCGAGTATCGGAAGATATTTTCATATAGACCGATTTTGTGTCTATCTTATCATGGTTGTTGTCATCGGATGTACCTTGTGTTCGTACCGTCACGATGCGGTGGTTGCCATATTCATCCTGCTCAAAGGCAAGTTTCTGCCAAAGTGTATCGTTGACATACACAAAGAGGTCGGCGGCATTGTAAAGTCCCTCAATGGTGAATTCAGGAGTTACTTTGGCTGTCAACGTGAACGGTTTGGTATTGTCCGTTGGAATCAGCAATACGGGCAGTGTATTGTTGGACAGCTTACCTTCATTAGGATCACAGAAGAAATCAAGTCCTTCGGGGCAGCTGAATTTCAATCCTCCGTCTGTAAGTATAGTTACACATGTATCTGCGCCATTGATGGATTTGGTAAAAGTGACATCTCCCACTTTTATCTTACAGTCTGTGATTTGACTTGTTTCAACCTCTTTACCAGTCAAATCCGGTTCACTTACTTTGGTCTCATTGTGTTGCTGACATGCAGCTAAAGAGAGGCTTCCAACAAGAAATGCTCCATATAAAACGGTTCTTTTCATCTTTGAATCATTTATTATTCGTAATTTTGTGGCAAAATTAGGACTATTGGCGCAATCCCGCAATGGTGAAAATTAACCAATTCACTATGGAACAGGAACATCAACTAAAATCACTTCTGACTGAGCAGCAGTTTGAAGATACTGAAAATAAAGAATTTATGCTTGCTCAAGCAAGAGCGTGCGCAAATGGTTATGCTCTTGCAACAGAAGGTATAGCAGTTGTGTCAGATTTTCAAAACAACGAATGTCATATATATTCTGGCAGATTCGGTCAAACTATAATGGACTTCCCGGAATATATGGTTGACCATACATCCGCCTTTGAAAATACTGTTTTCAGCCACGCGAATGAAGAAGAGCTTATTCAACGTCATATACTCGAACTTCGTTTCTTCAACTTTATAAAAGAACTTCCCATAAATGAAAAGACAAATTTCTCGGCTTCGTGTATAATCAGTTTCTATCGGACAGGGAGTAATGAGACAATAAAAATATTACATACAACGAGATATTTTAGTTGTAGCAACGGTGGAAGTGTCATTCTCGGTCTATGCACTTATTCTCCATACTTTGGTTCTCATAACAAACAAGACGGTATTATTGTAAATCTCGTGACAGGAGAAACCGTTAGACGAAACGTGTACGAAGCATGCGACCGAAAAATCCTTAGTCGGCGACAACTTGAAATACTATCACTAATAGCGAAAGGGGTGCCCAGTAAACAGATTGCAGACAACCTAAATATTTCCGTTTATACCGTTAATCGCCATCGTCAGGATATTTTAGCTTCATTAAAAGTCGCTAATACTGCGGCTGCTGTAGAAATCGCATTAAGAATGAATCTTATTTAATGAGCCCTCTTGCTTTATGATTGGTTAAAAATCAGTGTTGTACCAGTTATTATTGGTTCGTAATTTTGCGGGCATATAAAAGCGAAAAAGATGAATCAATTTGCTGGTAAATTAGAATTGGAAGCAGGCATAACAGTTCTGCAAAATGAATGTGAACGTATTTTTAGTTCTGTGCCAATTCATTTTGGTAAAGGCGTTTCTCTTACACACGGAGCTTCTATTTATTGCACAGGAGTAGGTGATGACATCTATATCGGAGATAATAATATCATAGGAGGAGAACTTATTTTGTTTCCGGGAGCAAGAATAGGCAATCGTTGTGTTTTTGGTACAGGAACTATAATTGTCGCGGGTAGCTTTAGTGTTGGTAATGGTTGTGTCATGTCACATGGATGTACCATAACCCAAGATGTTCCTGATAATTCGTTGGTAGTAGGCCGTAGAGGATTGATATTCAACAAATAATAGCTAATTCCTATTGCTATTGATGCGAAAATTGGTTAGAAATCAGTATTGTGCACATCTTTTGTTCTATCTAACTTTGCAACCGCAAATAAATCACAAGGAAATTGCAATTTAATAATAATCAAATCAATATCATAATGAAAAAATTAGTATTTATCGCAATCATTGCAAGTCTTGTAATGGCTGGATGCACCCAGAAAGAACCAAAGAAAAAAGCGGGAAATTCTGACAAGAAAGCTACAACAGAAAACGTTGAACTCGCCACATGCGACATCAATGTAGGAGGAATTCGTTTTACAAAGTCGAAAAACGGCGGAGAGAATGGCATCACACTTCTTGGCGACACGCTCAAATTTGTGGCCGGTCCTCAAACTGATTATTTCCGTTCCCCGGATGGAAGCGTAGTCAATAACTCTGCGGTCATCTTCACAGAGGTTGACAACACCAAACCTTTCACTTTCACGGCTAAAGTGCAGCCTGAATTCACTGAAACCGGAACTTATTCGGCAGGGGTGATATATGCTTATGAAAACGACACACATTGTCAAAAACTATGTTTCGAGCAGGATGAGTATGGCGATCACCGAGTGGTGTCAGTTCGCACATTAGACACCTCTGATGACAATAACCATCAGGCAATCACGGCTCCATACGTTTATATGAGATTATCCTCCGATGGCACAACCCTTGGTAGCTATTTCTCAGAAGATGGTAAAATATGGCACATGGCTCGTCTCTACAGGAATGATTTTCCTGAAAAGTTACTTCTTGGCTTGAGTTCCCAAAGTCCTAAAGACAATGAACACACCTGCTATTTCACGGAAGTATCGCTTAAGCAAGAGGTTGTTCCCGATTTCCGCATAGGCAAACTAAACGAGGAATAAAGCCCTTATTTTACACTATAATCAGATTTTATAAACAATGAACAGAAATCAATTTATCATAGCATTGTCACTGCTTGCATGCGCCTTGTCATCTTGTCAAAATGAGCAGAAACAACAATATGCTACAACAAACAAATCGAATATGGAAGTAAAAGACACAACCTTAAAGCCATTTGTGGCGGAAAACCTGTTTTGGATCCGTGAACCAAAACAATATACTATCACAGACTCCTTGATCACAATCGTTTCAGAACCTCATACCGATCTGTGGCAGCGCACCTATTATGGGTTTAGCAATGACAATGCTCCGGTGCTGCAAATGAAAACCTCTGACAAATTCTTTTCTTTCACCGTAAAGACATCGTTCAACAGTTCTGCCTTGTTTGACCAATGCGGTATCGCAATCTATCTTGATAGTGATAACTGGATGAAGGCGTCAATTGAATACGAGAACGAGGAATATCAAAGACTGGGCAGTGTGGTGACAAATAACGGATATTCCGACTGGGCAACACATGACATACCCTCTTCAATAAAGGAAATGTGGTATCGTCTTAGCCGCCGAGAAAGCGACTATTATATAGAAACGAGTACTGACGGTATCACTTTCCACCAGATGCGTACATTCCATTTAGACAAAGGTGATGGAGAGATCTCGTTTGGAATATATGCGGCAAGCCCGGTTGAACATTCATTCACTGCACAGTTCTCTGAAATGGAAGTCGGGGAGTGCAAATGGAAGTCTTGGTCAGCAGAAGACACAGGATTCAAACAGACTGCAAACAAGTAAGCTGTAATCCAAAGGAAATGAAGTTCATTATGCCCAAATAGAAAGATTACCCCTGCCACAGACAACTGTTGCGGGGGGGGTAAATTCTTCAAAGAAGTGAATTTTTATTTCATTTTCAATATGATGTTGCAATATGTCTTTTTTATTAGTTTAAGATGAATATTCCTCATAACCAACATAAACATTTGCTTGTTTCCAATCGTGTTGCCTTTATGATAATAGGGGTTCTCGAGGCTGCGTGGGCACCGCTTGTACCATACGTCAAGAGTTCTTTTGCAATAGACGAGGGTACTCTTGGGCTACTTATGCTGTGCAGTGGATTTGGCTCTATCTGCGCACTTCCGCTTTCTGGCTTTCTTGTAAATCGTTTTGGCGCAAAGAAGGTGGTTTATGTTTCGGGATTGCTGATGGCTTTCGCATTGTTAGCAATAAGCCTGCTTATAAATATATGGCTGACAGGCGTGATGCTTATGGTTTTTGGAAGTTGTACCATCACCATTGATGTTGCGGCAAACATGAATGGCGTTACCGTCGAGCGCATGACGGGACAGCATCTTATGTCTGGTTTTCATGGCGGCTATTCGTTGGGCACACTGATTGGTGCCGGAGCGATGAGCGTGCTGTTTACTTTGGGACTCATGCCTAAATGGGCTGTCGTTATTTGTATGGTGTTCATATTGCTTGCGCTGGTGTTCGGATGTAGGGATTTATTATCAAAAGAAGAATTTGTGTCTGACTCACCGGTTGAGAAACCAAGGAAAAGCAGATTATATATTCCTCCTACGGTTATCGTGGTTGGATTATTGTGCTTTATCATGTATGCCTCAGAGGGTGCTGTAATGGGTTGGTCGGCAATATTTGTCAGTCAAGAGCGTGGAATTAGTATGTCTATGGCAGGATTTTTCTACACAGCTTTTGCTGTATCAATGACAATTATGAGACTATGCGGCGACAAAATAGTTGATCAATTAGGACAAAGGGTTGTTGTGGCCGGAGGAGCATTGCTTATTGCTGTCGGTTTCATGACAATAGTATTAGTTGATAGTGCCGTGGCTGCTGCCGTTGGCTTTGCAATGGTCGGTTGCGGTGCCGCCAATGTAGTCCCTCAATTGGTTTCCTTCGCGGTCCACATAAAAGGGATGGCAATACACAACATTATTAGCTTTATTAATGCCCTTGGGTATTCTGGCATACTCCTTGGTCCGGTTATAATCGGATTCATAGGAAAACGCTATGGTTTACATGTGTCATTTATAGGTATTGCCGTATTTGCTTTGATTGTTGCAATAATTTCGTATATGATATTAAGAATCAGACATATTCCCATACAAACAGATGTGCAAGAAGATGATAGAAAAACATGTCTCTGCAATTCTGCAAAATAGGAAATCAAGTGTGCAACGCATAAAGAATTGCATTGCATTTTGTACTATTTTATTGAATTTGTCTGTACCAACTTCTATCAGCACAATATCCAAAAGCGATAAGGATTATTATTGTGGGCAGTAACGAAAACAATAACGTTACTGCCCACAATAAAAGTTATATTTTTATCCCTTTCGGACGGTTTTCATTCTTAAACAGACCCACAGGTCGTTCGACAATGATATGGTCGGCAATGAAGTTGCCATACGGATATCGTTCATTCACCGGGCTGCGTATCTGCGGGCGCTTAGTGTGGTATGGAATTATTCCTTCTGTTGTTCCCACTTGACATACATCTCCCTTGAAAGTTCCACAATCTCCCGGCTCAACTTCACAAGGTCGATGGTATGTTTCTCCAGCTTGTAGAGCAACGCCATCGCCTTCTTCTCCGAAAAATGGATGCGCAATTCCTTCACGACTTGGTTGTAATTGGTGCCTATGCCGCGGAACTGGGCATGAAAATCAGACAGTCTGGTACAGTATTCCAGCATCGTCTTGTCCACCTTCAGCACCTTGAACTTCTGTCCGAAGAAATGCGCCTTGAGAAAGACGGCTTTCGCATACACGTTCGATTCCTCGTACATCGTCAGGAACCTGTTCCATTCCTCATCGTCGAAGCGCACCATCACGCAGTGCGTCTTCGGGTTCAACTTGGGATTTCTCCCGTACTTGCTCTTCTTTTTCATTCTTCTTATTCTTTTAATTTTATGGCTTGTCCATTGTTTAATCTTTGATTAAGGAACCCCGAAATTATCCGACTGAGGAGGATAATTCTGCCCACAGCGGTAAAGGTGTTTTCAGTTACTTAGAATTATTCGGGTAACTGAAAATATATCTTGCTGTGTCTTTGAGGACACAAGAATCCTCCGCTTGTCGGATTGGTTTGTGAGTATAATAACTCATTTGGAATATCGGTCAAACCGATGGAGGTATCCACTGGTTTGACCGGTTCTACCGTAATCCGCTCAGAGTTTGCGCCACTGCTCGATGTCTTCCTTGTAGGTTTCAAGGTGCAGGCGGGCGAGGTTCTCGATAAGTCCCGAAGCGCTCATGCCACGCCCGCCGAGACGGCGGACAATCCCGTCCAGTCGGTCACGCACCTCACCGCTGACGAACACGGGCTTGCGGTCGGTTATCTTTGGGACTTGCAGGTAAGCGGTACGGTACTCGTCCAGCGACAGCCTGCGTTGCTTGCTGCTGATACGCTTCTGCGGCACTGCAATATCTTCAGGTGTTTCGCCTGACGGTTCATCCACCGTAGCTGTTTCCGCTTTTTTCGTGACGGTCTTGCCGGGTTGTGCCAGCAGTTCCGGGTCCAGACCGATGTTCCGGTAGAAATCGTCCATAGACTTCTCACTGCGGGATTCCCTGCGTCCCATTCTTTCCACGATTTCACGAGCCTGCTGCTCACTGATACTTGGTTCTCTTTTCATTGTCATAAAACAGATTGATTAAGTTATTACTGTGGTCTTGCTCTGTGCCTTGACCGATTATCGCAAGTAAAGTAAGATACTTTAGTGCAGTCATTCAATCGTTTGGGCTCGATTAGACAATTTTGTGTGACTTTGCTTTATGGTGATCGAGATATCGGTGAGGACTTCACAGATTTGCTGGATGTGAATAGCCGGAGAAACAAAGGTGCGATTACAGTCAGGTTTGAATTAAGCCCTTGTTTTCAATCTTGACACATTGCAGATTTCCGGGATTAAGAATATACACCAAATCTGTGCCAACCTCTACCAACCTGTGCCACATGCTTCCACTTTCTGAAAATCCATTGCCGGATAACAGATTATGTATTCCTTTGCGGTAAAAGAAGGAATACATAACGAAAAGAAAGAGAGTATGGAAATTCCGGTCATGGGCTTACTCGCAGATAACCGACTGACGGCATACCGGACAATGATTACCATATCGGCGCAACACGCTGCCACTTTCTATAAATCCATTGCAAGGCAGTAGATTATATATTCCTTTGTGGTAAAAGAAACAGTGACAATAAAAAAGTATGTATATGGAAATCGTATCAATCGAAAGAAAGACCTTTGAGGCGATGGTCGCCAAGTTCGACCGTTTCGTCAGTCGCATGGATGCCATCTGTCATCGGCACGGAGAGAAGACAATGGGCGAGTGGATGGACAATCAGGACGTGTGCCGGATGCTCAACATCAGCCCACGCACGTTGCAGACGCTTCGGGACAATGGGACGCTGGCTTACTCGCAGATAAACCACAAGACCTACTACCGTCCCGATGACGTGCAGCGTATTGTTTCCGTTGTGGAGGACAGGCGGAAAGAAGCAAAGTTCAAAGGAAGAACGATATAAACTTGATGAAATGAACGAAGTAAACTAACAATACCCACTAAATCCAAAGTAATATGAATGAACTGATTAACAAGGACAGCGAGTGGATAATCCACTTCATGGGCAGTCTCGACCGTCTTTTGGACAGCTTCGAACATCTGACCGCCAATTACCGCCCGACACTGAACGGCGAGCGTTTCTTCACTGACAAGGAGGTGTCGGCACGGCTGAAAGTGAGCCGCCGGACACTTCAGGATTACCGGAACGAAGGGCGCATAGCCTATATCCAGTTAGGCGGTAAAATCCTCTACCGTGAATCCGACATCGAAAGGATGCTTGCTGACGGCTACCGCTCCGCCTATCGGTTGACAGGCACATGATTTTCTTGAAGGAGCGCAGTTTGCCGTCTGCCCTATGATTGCGGAGCAATGGACTTTCGGCAAAAAGAGAAAGGAACGGCTTACGGACGAAGCATCAAAATTCCGCTTCGTCTGTAAGCCGTTCCTCTCTTCTTTCTTCTGATTTCCCATCAGTCGCTTATTTCCGTTGCCGGATGCTTTTCAAGCGTATGGCAGGCAGTGGCAAGGTTTTCGGGTTGAATACGCTCCGCAGGAGGAAGATTCTGCCCGAAACGGCTCTGCCGCCCGACCTTGCCGCTGCCATCAAGCCATACGCTACCTTTGCATCCGTGCATCGGGAACGAGAGACTGACGGAATGAACCTCAACTATACCATCGGTTATTACCTCTGACGCTGGCAACAAACAGTGTAATCGGTGTAGCCTTCTTAATGGTGCTAATTTCATTTATTATAAACCGTCTGAACAAGACACTCTCTTTACTGCATATTCTGAATGCAATGGCGATAATCATTTCAAGGCTGTAAACATCATAACTGATTCCATCCGCTTGCCTGAGATACTTCATTGTATCAAGTTCATTCAGTTCCTTGTTCTTGTAGATGGAACGGATGGCCTTGCGGACGTGGCATGAGAACATTCCGAACAGGTCGGCTATCTCGAATTGTGTCATCCATATAGGTACTGTCGGCATAATGACTACACCCGTTTCACTGATTGTTATTATTCCTCTATTCATTGTCACTTGATTTTAGTTTCATCACTTGATGCACACTCCTTTTTCCAACCGCTGTAATTTCCGCATTTGAACACCCGTGACGGCATACCGTCATCGGGCAACGCATATTTGCCTTTGGTATTTTCAGACAGGGTTTCCAAATCCCTGCTCACTTTGTGGTTGGTTATCTCGGCATATATCTGGGTGGTGCGTATGGAATAATGTCCCATCATCTTGCTGATGGTTTCTATCGGAACCCCGTTGCTCAGGCAGATAAGGGTTGCAAAACTGTGCCTCGCCTGATAGAATGTCAGGTGACATCCCAGACCGCACTGTTCGGCTATGATTTTAAGGCTGCGGCACAGGTTACAGGTCTGCGGGACGTAAAACAATCTTCCGTCCTCGCCTTCCCCTTTGTATTTTTCGATAATGCGGAGAGGTATGTCAAGAAGTTTGATATGGCACTCCGCCTTGGTCTTCTGCCGTGCGATGTGAATCCATTTGGAACCGTCTTCCTTTGTGACGATGTTGTCTTCCGTCAGGTTTGCCAGATCTGCCCTTCCGATGCCTGTGAACACCGAAAAGACAAACAGGTCGCGCGTGTGGCACAGGCGGTAGGTGGGCAGTTTGGCATTGAGCAGCTTTTCAAACTGTTCCCTGTTCAGGTGGCGATGGTTGACAGGCACTTTCTCAATCTTATGCCCTGCAAACGGGTCGCGCTTGAGTATGTGCTTCTTCAACGCCAGCCGTGTCATCTTGTGTAGCAGGATAAGGTAGTCATTGTAGGCAGACACCTTTAACCGCAGTACGGTAGAGAAATAGAACGTGAAGTCGGTCATGAACTTCATCGTCAGTGAGCGTAACGGAATATCCTCCAAATCATACTTGAATTTCAAAAAGTTAAATATATGCTTGCGGGTGGTAAGATAACGGACGTAGGAATGCCTTGTCCGGTCAATGCCCACACGTTTGGCGTATTCCCCGTTATGTTCGTCAAACAGGGACAGCAATGTCTCTTTGACATCGGATTTCCCGGTGACTGCATTCTTGATGATTTCCGCCGAGACGAAGCCATAAGAGTCCACGTTTCTTTTGTAGGCGGATTTCGCTTTCTCCTCCAAAGCCTCCAATAATGAGTTCAGCCTGTTCAACTCATTTCTTTTTTCGCCGGTGATGTTTCCGGTCTTACGACCGTCCGTGAATGCCTTGCCCACTTTTGCATCCCATAAGTCAGGCTCTATTTCCAACCCTGTGGAATACTGGCTTATCTTCCCGTCGAGGGTGACCCGTCCCATAATCGGGCATCTGCCGTTTCTCTTTATTTTCAGGCGGTTGATATAAAACAATAGTTTGAATGTGCTTCGCATGGCTTACCCTTCCATTATTTTGGTTATATACTCCCTTTGCTTCAAGCTCGGATTGACTTTCCGTTGGCTGTAGTCTTTCAGAATGGGTGACGGGGCGGTGTCGATGCCGGACAAGGAGAACTTGCTTCCAATAACACCGTTCAGGCAGTCCACGTCCCGGTCTATTTTATCCTGCGTGACTTTTGCGTACCGCTGGGTGGTGGTGATATGCCGGTGCCCCATGATTTTGCTGACGGTCTCTATCGGGATTCCCTGTGACAGACAGATGATGCTTCCGAAGGTGTGACGTGCCTGATGGAATGAGACCGGACGGTTGATGCCGCACATCACGGACATCTTTTTCAGGTGTCTGTTCATGCTCTCCTTGGTCAGCATCGGAAGGAGTTTCCCGGTGCTGTCCATATCCTTGTATTTTTCAATGATATTCAGCGGTATCTCCATCAACCGGATACATTCGGGCGTCCCTGTTTTTTGTCTTTCCGTATGAATCCACAGACTGCCGTCATCCGCTCTCACCAGATTGGCGGCTGTCAGGCTCCTCATGTCGCAGTAACAGATACCCGTCCAGCACGAGAACAGGAACATGTCCCTCGTGAAATTACGGTTGGGGGTGTCATAGGTAGTGTTCGCAAACCTGTCAAGCTCGTCTTCTGTCAGATACATCTGTTTGAAAACAGGTTTCTGCGGCGCATAACCTTTGAACGGGCTGAAAGGGACGATGCCGCGGAACACGGCAAGCATCATCACGCTTTTCAGGCGGTTAATATGTCCGAGTATGGTCCTGGGCATGAAACGCCTTGTCGTGCGCATATACATATCAAACGCCTCGATAAAGTTTTCATCCAGCTGCTTGACAGGCATATCCGACACATGGTATCTCTCTTTCAGGAACTCACCGAGTATCCGGCAGGTGTTCCGGTACTGGTAGAACGTGCTTGCCGCCCTATTCACCCCTACACGCAGGGCATAGTCGCTGTTATGCTCCGCATAGAGCTTCATGATGGTATCCTGAGTCTCAGCCAGACCTTGGAACACGTTTCTGACTTCCTCCGCTTTCACGACATCCTTGATATCAGTAAGTTCGTTGAACCGCTTCTGCAACAACAGCAGTACCCGTTCAATCTCCCTGTTTGCCATTGTCGCCGCCTTGCTTTTGCCGGTGCAGCGTTGGGCGGTGGCGTTCCACAACCGCACATCTATTTTGAACTTGCACGCGAATTGCGCGATGGAATTGACCTTTCCCCTGACGGATATTCTGCCCATGAGCGGAGAAAAGCCGTCCTTGTCCTGTACGCCGCGCTTGATGTAGAGCAGCACTTTCATTTCTGTTTTCATGCGTTACTTTTTTTGATTGCAATTTTACTCATACTTCGCCAATCGAATGATATGAGAATCAGGCAGAACGGCGCAATCAAAACCGGACGGACAAAATCTGCCGGATAAAGGGGGATTCCCGGATGGAAATACCTTTTAACTGACAGTTTATCCCCTGATTGACTGCATCTAAATGAAATGAAAACAGGTAATGACTTGGTAGCTGAACAGGTTCGTTATTCTACCTGTTTTTGCTATTTACCCAACTGCGCAAACCAACGCAATTTTGCTGCTTTACAACGAATTGCAGTTCTTTTGCCGGATTCCTCTATTGGTCGCATTGATAGTTTTCTATCCTTTCACTGGACTGGCATTCATAGACGTGTATAACTTGCGCCCCGAACACGTTTCAGAGGACAGCAACGGCAACCTGTGGATAGTGAAACCCCGTGAAAAGACAAACAATATCTGTAACATCCCGCTTTTGAGCATTCCCAAACAGATACTTGAAAAGTATAAGGATAACCCCTACTGCATGGATAAAGGAACTTTGTTGCCCGTTCCCTGCAATCAGAAAATGAACAGCTACCTGAAAGAGATTGCCGACCTGTGCGGTATCAAAAAGAACTTGACCACGCACACCGCCCGCCATAGTTTTGCATCGGTTATTGCGCTGGCTAACAACGTGTCACTGCCGAATGTGGCTAAAATGCTGGGGCATTCATCTACACGAATGACACAACACTACGCAAAGGTGTTAGACCAAACGATATTAAGGGATATGCAAGCGGTTGAAAAACAAATAAATATTTGTACTGTATAACAAAAAAAACACTAACGACTTTCTTCTTTTACACCAAAGAAGAAAGTCGCAAACTTAAAATGGCAAATCATCATCTTTCTGTAAAAACGCTTTTTCTAATTTAATAAAATCATCACTCCAATCACTGGCTTTTATATATTTCAATTTATCGTTTTCAAACAAGTCTTCAGATATAAATAATTTTAACAATTCATTATTAAAAGTCCTTTCCCAGTATTCTTCTATTGGATTAAACTTATATCCTCTTGCTTTAAGTAATGCCTCCAAATCTCTTTTTCCCTCAATATAAATATTGTAGTGAATATTCAACAATTCCTTTAATCTACCCACCATTGGATGATTAATACGAATAATTCTATTTATTTCTTCGTCTTTTCCTTGGGAATCCTCCTTTAAATAATCAACTAATTCTCTTAAAGTTTTTGCTGTATTTTCTATATCTCTAATGATTAACGTTTCTTTAACCCTTTTATTATCAAGCATAAATTGTTTGAAAAGACCAGCAAATTGCTCCCTCAAATAACTTGTAATATCCTCAGCAGTTTCAAATCCCTTTATATTGTTATTATGGGGTAAAGCTTTTATTTCTTCTATAAACTTATAAATATTGACATTATCCACATACTTATAAATAACATTCTCATTGTTCTTATTTAATATATAAGTTTCATATTCAGTGAAAACATTTTTATCTATAAAAACAAAAACTTGTTTATCTTCCTTAAGTGCAGTTTTAAGTTCTAATTGTGATACTGAGTATTCCTGCTCCTTTTCTTTGATTATACCTGCACTACCATAACGGCTACCAATTATTGATACCAAAACATCTATATTAGCTATCTCTTTATAGCAATATGCCTGTAAAGCTTCATCCTTGCCATAAGGAATATCCCCCTCCTCATTTCTAACGGGTTCGTACCCTAACCCCTCTATAAACTTATCTAGTTCTACTCTAATTTGTCTCAAATCATAAAAAGTGGAACTTATAAAAACACGCGGTTTTGCCATATCTCTATAATTTTAGTATTTAATCTCTTTTATTTGAATACAATGCAAATATACGAAAAACTGAAAGTATAACATACTAATTATATAAATCCTAATTATAAATTGGTGGATTACAAAGCCAGCAATACAGTTTTAAAGAAAACGTGATTGCTGGCTTTCAATCAATCAAACAATATAGAAAACAAGATAGCTATATTTCAAGAAAGCAAGATTCCAAGAAAACAAGATTTCATTTTCTGTAATGCCTTTCCAGCAGGTCTAAAATCTCGCTTTCCCGGTAGATGATTTTTCCCGGAAGCTGCACGTAGCCCAGCAGTCCCATGTCCCTGTAATCCTGCAATGTCCGTTTGCTGATGCAAAGCCGTCTGCACACTTCATCGCCCGTCAGGTAGTGTTCACCGTTCAATACTGGGCGATAGTTCATTACCACGTACTCCACGTTTTCCAGCACCTTGTCAAGGGAGGAAAACAG
>ERZ840517.2150-NODE-2150-length-18559-cov-2.671098_pt1 | contig 18559 bp, 11 predicted proteins | sample MGYA00519876_ERZ840517 | MGnify/ENA primary metagenome ERZ840517 (study PRJEB31850, sample SAMEA3708882) | human gut metagenome | biome: human gut; feature: human-associated habitat; material: faeces | place: China | collected 2014 ... | reverse complement strand
GAGAAACAAAACCAATTACCATTCCTGAACTTATAGGAATGATGACTACTACGCAGACTCCAGTAGATGCTACCACTGACCGTACATTCGAAGCTGTTGTACAAAGCAATACGGAAGGTGGAAACTATACGAATAACAACCTTGTTCTCGCAACGGAAGGAGCAACTGCGGCAGGCAATGGTATTACTCTCTTCGGAAGTCAAGTAGATCCAGCTACATTACAACTTACGCAGGGAGATAAAGTAAAAGTCACTCTTTATAAAGGCCTTGCTAAAACAGTAAACTACAATGGTATGTACGAAGTAACCGGTTCTCAAACTGACAATTGGGCAAAAGTTGAAAAAATAGGAACAGCAGCTATCACTCCAATTATCATTACCGCAGATAAACTTACAGAATATCAAGGAATGACAGTAACGATAAAGAATGCAACACCTGAAAATGCCGGTATTTGGGGAAGTCAAGATACTCATGCTTTCACTGCGGGTGGCATTACATTCGCTGTATTTTGTAAAGAAGACTCACCGGCATTTGCCAATCAGCCATTTGTAAAAACAGAAAGCGACATCACTGGTTTGGCGGCAGTCTATAAAAACAATAGTCAACTCGTACCGCGTAACCTGCAAGATGTTATCGGTTTTAACTCTACAGATCCTACAATTATCAAAGTGACTCCTTCTCCTGTGAGTTTCCCAGCCACAGGCGGTACCCAAGTTTTAGATGTTGAGATAGCTAATCAAGGAAGTAATACTATCTCTGCCACTGGATTAAGCGGTATATTATCTTCTACAGTAGATGGTAATAAAATCACAGTTGTAGCAGAAGCAAACAACAGTACAGATCCTGAAAATCAAACGTTGTCCATTTCACTTACTAACGGTAATACAGTTACTGTGCCCGTAAGCGTTTCTGGACAAGGTAGTGGAAACCAAACAGTAATTTCTGTAGATTTAACAAACGCAGCCAATTATCCAAGTACATTCCCTAAATTAAAAACGGAAATAAAAGTAGAAGCCCAAACATTCTCATTCGGTGGTTACGATTATGTTTTTGCAGGTTCAACCGGGAATGGTTATTATCAAGCAATGAACAGTAATGTTCCTTATATAATAAACGGAAAACAAGGAGCCTACATCGAATTACCGGCTATCGCAGACAAAAAGTTAACCAAAGTTACCGCTACCACACGTAGCGGAGCATCTACCAACGTCATGGTAGCTATCGTAGACGGTTCTAACACGGAAATTCCTGGTGGAAAAGCGATCAAATGGGATCAGGCAGATGGTAACATGGATTATACTTACAATTTAACAGGAACAGCCATCAATACTAAATATAGAATCTATATTAGTAGCTCTCATAACGCCCAGTTTACAAAATGGGAACTCACTTACGAGTAATTGATGCTTCTCCCCAGCCCTCCCCGCGAGAGAGGGAGCCAAGTTAGTTTTATAACTAATTAATAAACAAGAGTATCTGCTTCCCTCTCCCACGGAGGAGGCTGGGGAGAGGCTTTAAAACAATTTATAAATGACATCAATTCATAAATATTATACAACTGCGATACATACCGCTTTGCTTACAGTGTTGATACTGTGCGTAGGTTCTTGTAGCAGTGATGATCCGGAAGTAGCACAAAGCCCGAATGATGCCTACTGGAAAGTTTCTTCAACGGTAAGCTCATCCGAAGGATCATCAGCAATTATCATAACAGGTACAACAGGAACTGAATGGGATGCAGAAATCACCGAAGGAAGCGGATGGTTCTCGTTCAGCAGTAAAGATTATGCCAACTCTTCCAAACATGGCACCATAAATGACGGATTAAATGTACTGTATGTATATTATAAATCCAACACAGGGAGAGAGCAACGCCAGGCTAAACTATCTCTTCGGTTTGCAGGAGAAGAACCCCAAACCTTCAGCCTCGTTCAAATGGCCGAATCGCAACAGAACTTACCGGCTTTCGGAGCATGGGTAGAACTGCCGGAACGTAAAGAGAATGCAAATTATCAATACGTTACACATTACGGGCCATTAAGTAACAATAAAACAGTCCGTAACTACTCCATTTGCTTCGACAAGACGAAGAAGGCCGCATTATGGGTTGCCTATCCGATACATAATGCCTATCTGACAGGATCGGGCAAGCGGACAGACGCATGGGCGTTTGACCCCATCATCCCCATAGCCTATCAGGCAAACTGCATAGACAAGTCGTATAGAGGTAGCTATGACCGGGGGCATCAATTACCTTCCGCAGACCGTCTGGCGACTAATGAATTGAATGCTCAAACATTCTATATGTCGAATATGACTCCACAATTGAACCGACTCAATCAGGATATGTGGGCCAATCTTGAAAACAAAGTTCGCAACAATAAATGCTCCGATACTTTATATGTAGTAACCGGTGTGTATTTCGATTCAAATGCGACGACGTACGACGGAGCCGGCAACATTGTATCACTCCCGTCAAACTACTATAAGGTATTATTGCGTACCAAAAGTGGTTCGACAGGCAAAGCAATCAAAGATTGTTCGGCAGACGAGCTGATTTCTATCGGATTCTGGGTGGAACATAAATCCTACGGACAGGATATTCCCCGGTCTATTTGCACTAAAGTTGCCGATATCGAGGCCAAAACCGGTTTCACTTTTTTCCCACAAGTATCCGCTTCTGTAAAACAACAAAATAACCCTACGCAGTGGGGAATTAACTAATAACTCTGGCATATGAAAAAGCTATTGATTCCTTCTATTTTCTTTGTGTTACTGATTTCATTCAGTTTCGCACAGAAGCCTTATAAGGTGGTTTTCTATAATCTCGAGAACTTCTTTGATACAATCAATGATCCCGAAGTTCTGGATGACGAGTTCACTCCTGATGGCCCCAAGAAATGGAATACAGCCAAATATAACAAAAAGCTCAACAACACAGAGCGAGTACTTTTTGATATTGCAGCCATCGATAAGAATTATCCGATTGTAATCGGTGTTTCCGAAGTAGAGACCAGAGGCGTGCTGGAAGACATCGTAGCAACGCCCAAACTGGCACCGGCTAATTACCGAATCGCCCATTTTGATTCACCGGAAGCACGTGGTGTGGATGTGGCATTCCTTTACCGACCGGATGTGTTCAAAATAGAAGGACAGTATCCCGTAAAAACAGTCATTCCTTCGCTACCCCATTTCAAAACGCGTGATATCCTTACCATGTGGGGAACGATCGAAGATGAGCCTTTCTTCTTCATGGTAGCACACTGGCCCTCACGTTTGGGAGGCAAAGAAGCTTCGGAGTTTAAACGCATCGCGGTAGGAGAACAAATGCGCAGTATTGCCGACTCCGTGTTACGGGCAAATCCGGCCACCAAAATCATTGCAATGGGAGACTTTAACGATGATCCGACAGACAAGAGCATCGCTCAAGGATTGGGTGCGAAATTCAAACTGAAAGATCTCAAGAAGGGAGATATGTACAATCCATATGCAGACATGCTGAAAGCCGGATTCGGTTCACTGGCTTATGGTGATGCATGGAATATTTTCGACAACATTGTCATGAGTGAGAATCTGGCTAAAGGTTCGACCGGTAAGCTCCAGCTTCAGAAAGCACCCGGCTCCAAATTCTATGGCAATATCTTTAAGCAACGATACATGGTGCAAAAAGAGGGACAATACAAGGGATATCCGTTGCGTACATATGTGGGCAATAATTTTCAGGGAGGTTTCAGTGATCACTTCCCCGTATATATCTATATAGGTAAATAAAAATCTTCAATATTTATGAGAATAAAAACATTTCTGATTATGGTGTTATCTTTGGCTTCGCTGACGGCTTTTGCACAGGGTGGCGGTGTTAAAGGTAAAGTCGTTTCCCGTACAACGCGTGCGGCTATCGATGGTGTAAAGGTCACCTTAACACCCGGCGATATTACGACAACAACCGATGCAACCGGTAATTTTGAGATTGATAAATTGGCGAAAGGCGAATACTCACTTACTTTTGAAGCAACCGAATTCGAATTGCTGACCATTGCCGTCCGTGTAGACCAAATGATGAGAGATATCAATCTCGTAATCATGGTACCCGAAAACACAATGATGTTGGACGATGCCGTATTTGCAGAGTTCGATACTGAGACTTTGGATGATGCCCAGTCATTACCTTCATCACTGTCCGCATCAAAAGATGTTTTCAATAACATCGCATCTTATAAATTCAGTGAGATGCGCTTCAATGTCCGTGGTTACGATTCACAATATTCGGATGTCTATATGAACGGTATCCAGCTTAACGATGCTATGACGGGATATACTCCCTGGTCATTGTGGAGCGGCTTGAATGACGCTACCCGTAATCAAGAAATCACCTCCGGATTAAATATGGGTGATATGGGTATCGGTGGCATTGCCGGTACGACCAATATCAACACCCGCCCTTCACAAATGCGTAAAGGATTACGTGCCAGTGTAGTAAACGGTAATTCTATGTATCGTTTCCGTGGCATGCTAACTTATTCATCCGGGCAACAGGACAACGGCTGGTCATATGCCTTTTCCGTTTCAACCCGTCAAGGAGGAAATTCTTACGTAGACGGCGTTTTCTATAACGCTTTCGGCTACTTTGCAGCCGTCGAAAAACAGTTTAACACCCAACATCGTTTAGGACTAACTGTTTTGGGTACTCCTACGGAGCGCGGAGCACAACAGGCCTCTACCCAAGAAGCGTATGACCTGGTAGGCAACAATTACTATAACCCCAACTGGGGATGGCAGGACGGCAAACGCCGTAATGCACGTGTACGTAATTATCACGAGCCCATCGCAATGCTTAATTATACGTTCGATATCACCGATCGTTCTCAATTGAATATTGCCAGTTCCTTACGTTTCGGAAAGAATGGTTATTCTGCACTGACATGGTATGGTGGTCCGGACCCACGTCCCGATTACTATCGCTATCTGCCGAGTTTCTACAATGGCACAGAAATCGGTGCATGGCTCGACGAAGCATGGCGCACCAATACAGACAACATACGCCACATCAATTGGGATCAGTTGTATGACATCAACCGTAATCAGCCGGAGAACTCGCTGTATGGCTCCGGACGCCGTGCCATCAACATGATCGAAGAACGCCATACCGATCAGTTGGACTGGAATTTCTATACACAATTCTCACACCAACTACGCAACAATTCCAAAATCAACGGCGGGATGAACCTTCGTCGCAACCGTACTGAATATTACAGCGAAGTAAAAGACTTATTAGGCGGTGATTACTGGGTGGATGTAGACAAGTTTGCAGAACGTGACATGGGTGGTCTTAATCCGGTTCCTTACCAGAATGATATGGATTATTACCAGCAATACGGTCATGCCCGTGCAGCCAAAGAAGGAGACAAATACAGTTATGACTATTATGGCAATAACCTCACCGCTCGCGCTTGGGCTATGTATGAAACAAGTTTCAAAGGTATTGGTATCAACCTTGGTGGTGAGGTGGGACACTCTACCTTGTGGCGCCATGGTTTATGGAAAAAGGGGTTATTCCTCGATAATTCACAAGGCGACTCCCAAAAGTTGAATTACCTGACGTATAAACTGAAAGCTAATTTCAATTATAAATTCTCGGCAGCCCACTCTATCGATGCCAGTATTATCTATATGCAGGATGCGCCGGCATTCCAGGCGGCATTCGTATCTCCACGTACGCGTAACTCCGTTACTCCGGGTATCTCCGCTGAAAAAGTATTCGGTGTAGACGGTTCCTATAATTTCCCGATAGGAGAAATCCAAAGGCCCGTGTATCCGGTTATTATACGAAGTTCATGGATCAGACAAAAGTACTGTCGTACTATGATGACGTGGAGTCCACTTTCTCTAACTTTGCAATGAGCGGTATCGACAAGCGTCACTTCGGTCTGGAAGTAGCTGCTTCTATACCTCTTTATCAAGGATTGTCTTTGAACGGAGCTATCAGTTGGGGGCAGTTTACTTATGATTCCAATCCCGACTATGTACAGATACAGGATAACAGTGGCGAAATCAAAAATCAAGGTAAGGTCTACTGGAAAAACTTCCGTGTAGAAAGCACTCCGCAGACAGCTATGAACATCGGTTTATCTTATCGCAGCCGTAAAAACCTCTATGCTTCCGTAGACTTGAATTACTACAACAATATGTATTTGTCCATGAGCCCGCTCTACCGTACGGACGCTGTTTTATCACGTAATATGACAGAAGAAGACATCCGCGAATTACGCCATCAGGAGAAGTTCGATCCGGCTTGTGTCCTCAATGCCAGCATCGGTAAGAACTGGTACATCAACCGGATCTATACACTTGGATTCAGCCTTGAAGTAAAGAACCTGCTCAATAATCAGGATATCAAGACAGGTGGATATGAGCAAGTACGTCTACTCAAGAACAAAGATGAAAATTATCAGACGTACCAGCCGTTCGATTCGAAATATTTCTATATGTTCGGTACGACCTATTATATGAATATTTATTTCCGGTTCTAAGTAACGTAACGAATAAAAAATGAAAGCTATGAACAAAATATTGAAAATATGCATGATGGCAGCGATCGTATTAGGCTTTACGAGCTGCTATAACGACTTTGACGATCCAGCTCCGGCGAAAGTATGGACTGAAGAGGATTTTGCCAATGAAACTTTGATCTCGATCAAAGACTTCAAGCAACTATTCTACGATGTATACGGCAACGGTGCCGCAAGTTTAGGCAAGACTCTTGAGATCACAGAAGATTACGTTATCCATGGTAAAGTAATCTCAAGCGACCAGGCAGGCAACGTTTATAAATCGGTATATATTTATGATGAAGATTCAGAATCGGCTATCGAACTGAAGCTAATGGTTAGCAACTATGTATTTTATCATCCCGGACAGGAAATATTCGTAAAGACCAAAGGACTGGCAATTGGCTGTTACCGCTATATGTTAAGTGTGGGTGGAATGCCGACAGAAGCGGATATTGCCAAAGGATATGCCAATCGTAATCTTGAAACCCAACTACTGGTTAATGCCCATATTTTTACCGGTGCTTTGGGAGAGTTAAGCCAAAGTGATACATTGGTTGTAAATAAAACCAATTATAAGACAGAACTCAACGATGATGCCTTAGGCCGTCTCGTTCGTTTCGAAGGTCTGGAATACAGAGCAGGAACATTCGATGACGACAAATACCCCCAATATTTAGAAACGACTTATCCGGGTGGTTCAACTACGGCCGTTTATACCAATAAGTATTATGAAGAAGAAGGGTTGACACCGACTTATGCGTATAGTTATAATAATCAGCGCTACTATGGTTCGTCCTGGTTCTCGTACAACGAAGGCAATCCTACCTCGACAGGTAATTACATTGTACGTGTAAGCGGTTATGCAAACTTCGCACTTCAACCGTTGCCGGAAAATGGAAAGACAGGGGATATTACAGCCATTTACACAAAGTATTCATCAAAATCAGGAGGATTTATCAAATACCAACTACTGGTAAATAGCATGAACGATATTCAATTCTGATAGAAATGCTCAATAAAGAAATAAATTTCCGAAAATAAAAAAGTCCGGGTGTACATCGCCCGGACTTTTTTATTCCCATAAATATCAACGGATTACAATAGATAGAAAATCAATAACAACACAGCATTTATTGCCACTACACACCCGAATCCTCCTAAAATCCACGGACGCAGCTTACTCTCTTTCCCGGAAAAAAACAAGGCATAACACATGTTCACCAGAATATTGCTCACAATAGCCTGCATACTACAAGCCGTAACAACCAACACAGCCACACTGCCCGTATTTTGCAGCAAGTTCAAGATAAAAGGAGTAATATCACTAAAACCGGAAACAAACGATAAAAGATTCAACCCTCCCGTACCGGCATAAATCAAAGTATAGTGAGTAAGCACCGTAAAAACGACAAATAACCCCGCAAAGATCAAAGCAACTTTGAACTCCAACGGATTGCTGCTGTCCTCTTCTTCATCCAGACTTTCGGTACCATCCGTTTTCTTCCGCCGGGAATGAATAAACCAGGCAACAGCAGCAGCTACCAAAGCCATAATAAGCAAATAAGGATAGATACTGACAAATATCTCACGACTAAAAATAAAAATAAGTATCATAAATCGCAAGAACATCATACTTACAGCCAACAACATGGCAGCCACATACTCCGTAGCCTGTTCGGAATGCGCATTACGGCTTTTACGTGCCAATACAGAGATGGTGGCCGTACTGCTATACAATCCGCCGATGATACCGGAAACCAATACTCCCGACTCACGGAACACATAACGCTTTAATAGATAAGACAGATACGAGATACCGGAAACCACCACCGTAGCCAACCATATGGAATAGGGAGTCAGATTGATATCCGGAATGATGTTCTTGTCGGGCAACATCGGCAAAATGATTCCACTGATAGCCAAAAACTTGGCAAGAGTGATCATCTCGTCATTCTTCATACGCTGGGCAAACTCAGTAAAGGTATGCTTCAATTCTGTCAGTAACAATACAGTCACAATTACCATCACGTAAAACCACGATGGCTGCGTGTCTACAATGGGAGCAATACAATAAGTAATCAGGGCTATTATAATAGTAGTAATCCCGAAAACATGAAATTGAGACTGCTTGACGTAATAGTTCAGCCCGAGCAATATCCCCAAAATCAAACCGCCCCCCATAAAGAGACGCATATCTGCTTTATCAAGAATATAAAGCAGATATCCCAATATACCGATAAAAGTAAAAGTACGGTCTGTACCGAAAAGCGTGGTTTCTCCTTCTCGTTTCAGACTGATTCTACGCTGCGACAAACCGATAAGAAGAGAAAATAAAGTCACCAAAATAAAGGTAACCAACTCGCGCGGCAGATAATTATATAATTGTTCCATACACTGTTCTTTTGAATGCGAACAAATATACAGATTATTTTTAGAGTTACCAGATTGTATACGGCTTTTTCATTAGCTGTGAATTATAGTAACGGACATCCCCCGTCACCTCTTGACCGATAAAAGCAGGCTTCACAAAAGCTTCATCCTCTGTACTCAATTCAACTTCCGCCACTACAAGCCCCTCATTCTCACCATAAAATTCATCCACTTCAAAAACATGCGCCCCGCTACGGACCAAATAACGGGTTTTATCAATCACTCCCGGCTCACAAAGTTTCATCAATTCTTCGGCCTCGTTCAACGGCAACTCTCTCTCCCACTCGTAACGGCTGGTTCCGGAAGCATTAGAAGCCCCCTTAATAGTAAGATACCCTTTACCATCACGGATTCGTACCCGTACCGTCCTTCCCCGGGCACTGCTTATGTATCCCTGTATAATACGACTTTGCGCAAAAGCCTGCGATTTATAATCTCCCGAAACGAGAAATTTACGTTCAATTTCCTGTGCCATGCTGCAAAAGTAGGAATGAATAATGAATAATGAACAATGAAATTAATTTATTTTCCAGCATCATCGCTCCTAAATCATCATTCATAAATCATACAACTCAAAACCGTGTCATAAATTCAATCACTAACTTATCCTGTTCGGACGGATCGGGTATTCCTCCACTTTTATAAAAATACTTTTCGTAGTTCAAGCGTATATCGGCTATAAAAGATTTGGAGAAGTTGAAAGTCAAACCGCCTGTCACACGATGGCGTGCATAATCGGTTATGGCCAACTTATTCGGTTCCGTTTCAGACGTTGTTATTCCATCACTATGATCCGTCATCATATCATAACGTGCCAGAAAAGACATCTTATGAAAAAAGCAGCGAAGCGGAATATCATAAATAGCGAAACTATTGACAGAATGCATATTCTTAAAAGCGTCATGTCCATACGTCTTATACAAATATTCCGCTTCTATATGGAATTTATCAGTTTCATAATAAATTCCGGCATCGTACATATTGACGCGTACCTCGGCAGGTTTCATCATTTGGGTACTCAGCGTAAGATTCCATCCCTTCGCAAACCAAAGTTGCCCTTTCAAAGAATAATTCAATGTTTTATGCCATTCCTTCTGTTCTGTCAGTCCGGAGCCATTGAACAACCCGCCTTCAAGGATAAACGGCAAAGATGCATCTTTGCGTGTATAAGCCAGAGTGGCCCCGACATCACGTACATCACCAACCTGTTTTCCAATAAACGAACGGTTAGCGAAAAAGCGTACATGCGGCGAACGGTGCGCATCAATCGTAAAAGGAACCCTCATCTGTCCGATTGTAAAGTTGACATGCTTTATTGGGAAAATACGAGTATAAGCATCCAGCATACGGATTTTTCCCTGATCGGACAGATCTATTTCCGCTTTATAAGCCACGATCGGAAGCACATTGCCTGTCAAGCTGAAACGGGCATTCCGTACTTGAAAACGACTTTCGTCAGTTGCCGTCTGATATTCGTATTTTGCACGGATCGTTCCATGGATTGCCGGTAAATAGTCGTGCAATTCCATCTTCTCCTTATCCAGTTTTTTCCCATCTAACACTTCTTCGTTTACTTGTGCCAAAGCTGTTGTCGTCAGCAGTAATCCTGCCCCAATCGTAACCAATATTTTCATCAGGTTTATAACTTAATATTTTGGTGCAAAAGTAACGATGCCCCCATACACCCTTATGACAAACAGGTTACAAATGTATTACACATTACAAATAGATTACGAAGTACAATAACAGTTCCATCAGACAACAACCAACAGTATTGACAAATATATCATAAAAAAAGCGCCCCTCACAGGACGCTTCCATTCATCTTACTCGGCTACCATTATTTTCGCAACCCGATTATCCGCCTTAACCAGATAAACGCCATTCGGAAGTACTACACGACAATTTTTCTGATGATTCGCCTGGAACAACTGCTTTCCTTCCAGATCAAAAACAGCTACACTTTCACAACTATCCGACAGAAAGAGGTGGCCTTTCCGATAATAAACAAAATTTTCCGTAGTCACATCTCCAATACCGGTAGCATTCAGTACGGTCAGAGTCCCATCTCCTTCGAAATAACCGGGGTGAGTGCCGACACTATACGTTCCGGGCACTTGTTTTACACCGTTCAGATACAGTTCGGCTACACTGCCGTTTGTATTCATAACCGCCTTTCCTCCTTCATTCAATTTTAAAACAGCACAGTCACCGGCAGCTCCCACATGGTTAAAGACCACCCGATTACCCTTACCAATTTGTATTTCACCATTGCCCAAAGCATATGCGGCATCTCCTTGTACCCCAATTACCGATCCCTCGGTACGTGGACTGTTGGTAATACTCCAAACACCGGTAAAACCACTGTTATCACCCTTCAGCACAAGAATGGCACTATTCACCGTTTTTGCATCATTTGCCACAGTAACCGTCGACTTTCCATCTACATTTCCCTGTAGTGTAAGCGTATTTACCGTACCACCGCCACTTAGTTTAAACGATACTTCCCCATTGATATGAACAGGACTGTTCCAACCGAAATCGCTGCTGCCACTGGCATAACTCATACTCGTACCGCCTGCCATATAGAGTTCTTTAATCTTACTGACTGTTTTTCTCAAACGAATGTTATTAGCATTAAGATACATCACTACCGGAAAATTATCTGTTGATGCTTCTATTTCGGAATCAACAAGAATAGTATCTCCTTCAACCGGTAAAATAGCCGGAGTATAATTGGCGGCAACCTCCCAATTTTTATTTGCCTGCGGAGTCCACTGAAAAGCATAATTAGGATGGACAACCGTCAAAGTACCCTCTCCCTCCAGATAGGCTGGCAATTTAGTAGCAGTATACGTTCCCTCTGCCAATAATTTACCACCGGTATATACCTCACTCAAAGAAGCATCCGTATCCAGAATTAATTTACCGCCTTCGGCAATATTCAGTTTGGTTTTGTGATACAGGCAATCACCGCCTGCCAATCGAAGTCCGGCTTCCACAGCAACATCGATATTACCGGTTCCGGCTGCATTCTTACCATGGACAGTTACCTCACCTGCTTTTATATCCAGATTTCCGGTCCAGGTATCATTCACTCCCTGTATAAACAGTTTTCCGGTTTCTGTTTTGCTTAAAGTGCCTTCGCCATCTATATTTCCTATAAGAACGAGATTACCGGCCACTTCCGCAGTCACATCCGACATCAATGAGATGCCTCCGGTAGTTAAAGTTGCCCCTTCCGATCTGTTTTTTATTACTGCACCGTTGAAAGACAATTTTCCCTTCAGATTCGAAGCAGCAGAAACCAATGCTGTCGTTCCCTCTTCAAGAGTGATATTACCGGCAAAATCTCCCCCGTCAAAATCTATCGTGCCATGAGCCACAATTCCCTGATCCTGTTCTTTCGGTGTCCCGGCAGGATTCCAGTTATTAGGCTGATTCCAAGAATTTGATTCGGCACCTGTCCATTCGTAAATATTACTTACAGGAACAAATGTGTAGGTCTTCCCGGCTTCCGTTTCAATATCATACACAGTGGTTTCTACCAAATCCAGTGTGGGAATCTTGGTAATATCTTTAATTACCGGTTCGGGTATTTCATAAACACTGTTCAGTGAATTGCTGTTATCACCCTCTGCTACCTTCATCGTGAAACTATCTCCCGGTCTCAGAGGAGTAGCAGTGCGCAAACGCAAATTGCCTCCTATGCCGGATTTAACCGTTACAGATACGATTTTACCCCACTTCCACTGCATATCCACAATCTCAAATCCTCCTCTGGCTTTCAAACCGGTTACTTTACCTTCCGACCATACATCCGGTAACGCCGGCAATAAATGCACAGCCCCGTCATGGCTCTGTACCAACATCTCTGCAATACCGGCACAGCACCCGAAATTACCATCTATCTGGAAAGGCGGATGTGCATCGAACATATTGGCATAAGTTCCTCCATTCGCATCCGAAATAGTAACATTCGGATCCTTCAGTTTCAACTGATTCTGAATCAGTTGATAGGCATGATTACCATCCTGTAACCGGGCCCACAAACAAACTTTCCAACCCATAGACCACCCACGGCTCTCATCCCCACGTCCTACCAATGACTTCTTTACAGCCTGGAACAGGGCAGAATTAGTATAGGGAGAAATCTGAGTACCGGGAAACATACCCCACAAATGAGAGACATGACGATGTCCGGAACTCTCTCTGTCCCAATCTTCAAGCCACTCCTGCAACTGTCCGTATTTACCTACATGCATCGGCGGCAACTGTTCTTTCAACTCTTTCAAATCGGCAACAAATCCTTTATCCGTGTTCAATATTTCAGCAGCCTCAATGGTGTTGCGAAGCAGATCGTATACCATCTGATTATCCATGGTCACCCCACTAAAAATAGCCGCATTCTGTTTGCTACCACTATCATCGGTATACGAAAACAATCCCGGATGATTCTCCGGAGAATTGGAGGGTGACACAACTTTGTAACCGGTATTCGGATCTGTAATCAGAAAATCCTGATAAAATTCGCTGGCGCTCTTCAGAACCGGATAGATCTCTGCCAAAAACTCTTTGTCTCCAGTAAACAAATAATGTTCCCACAAATGAAAACAGAACCAAGCATTGCAGGTAGGCCACACACCGCATGCCGATTTGTCCACCGCCCCGGTAGAACGCCAGATATCCGTATTGTGATGAAGCGTCCATCCGCGACAACCATACATTTTACCGGCCGATTCTTCTCCGGTCACACTGACATCTTTCACCATCTGCAAAAAAGGATTATGACATTCACTCAGATTCGTGACTTCGGCTGGCCAATAATTCATTTCAACATTTATATTGGCCGTATATTTACTATCCCACGCCGGATACTGCCCGGCATTCGGATTCCAGATTCCCTGCAAATTAGCCGGTTGTGTTCCCGGCTGTGAACTGGAAATAAGCAGATAACGCCCAAACTGAAAATACAAGGCGGCCAATGAAGGATCATTTACTGTAGAAAACTCTTCAATCCGTACATCGGTAGGTTTCTTTTCCTGTTCACTGTTATTGCCCAGATTCAGAGTAACACGTCCGAACTGCTCTTGATATTTCGCAATATGATCCGCTTTGGCCTGCTCGTAATCCTTGTCAAATTTATCAAGATACTCTTTGGCACGTGCTTCACTATCGGCACTGATATCTTTATAACTAACAAAATTGGTAGCTGTCGAGATATAAATACAAGCACTATTGGCATCCGTAACATTCAAGCTACTGTTTGCCGCCGTCTGACTACCTCCATCAGCAACGACCTTTATCAATGAATGGGCATGCAACAGATTAGGAATATTTTCTTCCGTCTTTTTCCCACCTTCAGTGTAAACAGACAGCATGTTATCGGCTCCTTCCACCAGCTTAACAGTCACCTTGGTACGATTTGTTTTCAACGGGCCGACAAAAGAGGTTTTAAAAGTCACCTTGCCCGGTTGGTCAGCCGAAATTTTAATAATAATCAACTGATCTGCCAATGAAGTAAAAAACTCACGGGTATAGTTCACCCCATCTACCGTATAGGTTATTTTGGCAACCGCATTGGAAAGATCCAATTCACGATAATAATTAGACGGTGTTTTGTGGTTTTCGGGAAAATCGAGCAACAGATTACCGATTGACTCATAAATCATCCCGTGACCGGTGATATTCCGGTCTGCAATAATATTAGCCAATGCTAACTTTTGAGCCTCTGCATACTCACCATTATTAATATAATTCCGGATATCTTCCAAATGCGTAAGTGCATTCGGATTCGCATTGTTATAAGGACTACCCGACCAATAGGTATCCTCGTTAATCTGAATAGTATCCTGTGAAGCGATACCATAAACCATTGCTCCTAACCGCCCGTTTCCCAAGGGCAAAGCTTCCACCCAATAATCGGCAGGACGATCATACCATAACTTAAGATCTTGTGCCGACATATTTCCGGTACACAGACCTACTACTAACAGCAGTAAACTTTTCATCAGTACATGTTTTCTCATGGATAAAATACATTTTAATAGTTAACCATGAGGCAAAGTTATCCAACGAAAACCTCCCCAACCGGGTAAAAACGTTTCTAAAAAAGGGTAAAATCATATATCCACCCATAAAAACCAATATTTATAAATTCGATTTATTGATCAAAAACAGCAGTAATCACACCTCAAAAGTCCCCTTTTCAAACACCCTCAAATACAAATCCTTTTTACCAACCAACATCAGGCTTCAAAAAGATAACGAACTAACAATAAACAAGTTATCTACAAAAGTATCACATACCCCTTCAAAACCGAACAAAAATTAGCAATGAAATAATCCTCCTTTCGGAAGAAATAGTCTACCTCCCAATGGAAAAGCTTAACAGCCTCAACCTGATATAAAAACCATGTGAAATAAAAGTTTTCCCAAAATCAAGTTCAACCTTTAAAATAACCATCATCAATGATGACAGCCAGCCAATTGGTATATTGGCATATTGGCGCATTGCCCAATTATTCCTGTTCTTTCAAATAAGTAGTAGGCACCTTGCCGGTTTCTTTCTTGAAAACCCGGCTAAAGTATTTCGGGTCACAAAAACCAGTCATGTCCGCTATCTCCGCAATCGTATACTTTTGCGACTTCAACAAGCGTTCCGCTTCCCTTATCCGAATATCCTTTATAAATTGTGCAGGAGTCTTATTCACACTTTCTTTCATCCGCCGATACAACAAAGAACGGCTGAGTCCCAAATACTCTCCTAAGAAATCGACTGTAAGATTATCATTGGCTATATTTTGCCGGACAAAATCTTCTGCTTTGCGAAGAAATCGCTCATCTTCCTCTTCTTTCAAACCGACTGTTTGCCCGTCCACTGTTCCGGACGATATATCGAAATTTATCTGCTGCCGCCTTTTCCTATAATAAATGACCAAACAGAGCGATACAAGTAATACGACGGCGAATCCGGCATACAACATTTTCCTCTTAAACGGCGGATCGATATCGATAGACAAAGTAGTAATCTCTGCACTCCAAATTCCTTTGCTATCGGTATATTGTACCTCTAATAAATATTCCCCATTTTTAAGCCCGTTCAGAACAATCGGCTCTCTTTCCGCCAAAGGTATCCAAACGGAATCCGGATTCAACCGATATTTATACTGTATTTTCCCCATATAGCCATAATCCAACACAATGGGGGAAATGCGGATCTCCTGCCCTTCAGATGCCTCTATTTCCGTTATATCCGTGTGTAGATGTAATGTATCTACAAGAATTTCTTTCCAACAAAAGGAGGGATTATTTTTCGACAAGTCATTCAAATGCATGGTAAGATAGCCATCCACTGTCCCCACCCAAAGAGTACGTTCCCGGATAAAAGCCGCCGCTTCTGAAAAGGTCATATTCCTGCCAAAATAATTACTCCCAAAAATCTGGACCTGCTGGCCTGCCGAATATTTGAAAAAAGAATCATCCTTAATAAAGTAAAGAACCCCGTCCGTATCTTCTGCAACAGACAGAACGATCTCCGATGAGACGGAGGGTATTTTGAAAGATTCCAATTCCCATTTGCCATTTCGGATAACGAGTTTATGCAATCCGAAGCCCATCGTTGAAACATAGACCGTACCATCCTGTGCGGCATATATATAAGAACAATCGTAGTGGCACAACCGTTGTTCCAATCGTCCGTCCTTATCGTATATCAACAATCCTTTCTTGGAAGCCACCGCTATATGACCATCAATCATAGTGATATGCCTTATTCCGGCAACCGTATCCACCCTCTGTGGAAGAGAATCGTAGTTAGGTTGCCAGGCTATCTTATACAATCCATTATGGTACGTTCCTATCCAAAGATTTTGCCGGTCATCAAAAGCAAACGAATAAATACTGGAATCTCCCTCAAAATCAGTCCAACGGCGAATCTCATACCGGCCTTCTTCCTTTGGAGTAAGCATAAACAGTCCGCCCCCTTTACTCGCCATCCAGACATTTCCGTGCCGTAATTCCATCGAATAAATGTTTGCCCCAAAAGAGACAGGTTCTCTTTGTATATCTCCCCGGGGAGATAAATATCCGATAAAATTCCGGTGCAGGTCATACATGTAGATCCGTCCATTCTTACCAGCCAGCCAGAATTCCTTTTCCATATGCAAGAAAGCACGAATCTCCGTCGCATAGATAGGAGAATCCGTATCCTGTATATGTGTATAGTACTGGTACTGCTCATTTGGAAAACTTATCTTATAAAGGACATCGTTGCAATTGACCCACAAATTACCATTACGATCGGTACAGGAAGCATGCAAAGTAGTGCTTAAATCTTTCTTGGTAGGTACGGATAAGAAAAATGTGTTCCTGCTATCGGAGATCGTTATACCATTTTGTACCGCTTTTAAAACATATGGATTCTTTATCTGTTTTTTAGGGAAAGCCTGAGAAGCCGGCACGGAGAATCTTTTTGTTACCGGATCAAACAGATAACATTTATTTTGTGGTGTCCGGCAAAGAATCCCTCCATTCTCCGTTTCGGCTATCGAACCGAGCCTTCCGATCAGTTGCCCGTCATCCAGTTTATTATAAGTAGAAAACTCACAACCGTCATATTGGCATAACCCATTCCAAGTAGCCATCCACAAATATCCTTTCCTATCTTGCAAAATATCCCGGACAACGCGGTGAGACAGTCCATCGGCCGTGGTATATATCTGATAATGTGTAATATTCCCGGCCAGTACATTAAAACCGGACAACAGATAAAAGACGAAAAGCAACAGGAAATATCTACACATTCTACAAACATTATAAAGAATAAACAAGAAGGAGGCTGTACTCAAACCGCACAGCCTCCATTAATTGTAAAATCTGCTCTTCAACTCACGAAAGAAAAACCTATAATCATGGCAAGTGCCAAAATGACGAGTGAAATAGAAATGATCTTGATCACACGTTTTGCCTGTTCTTCCTCCTTTTTGGTGTGTGTTACTTTTTTCTTATTCTTACCCATATGTTTTTAGCTTTAAAGTTCAACGCTAACAAAGCTAAGAATAATTATTCAAACCAACTAAAGAAGAAGAGAATTAATTTTGTTCCTCGGATGAAAATTCCATCAAATAGGCTTTAATGAAGTCTTCGATCTTTCCATCCATCACTCCATTGACGTCAGAAGTCTGATAATTAGTGCGATGATCTTTCACACGGCGGTCATCGAATACGTAACTTCGTATCTGCGACCCCCATTCTATCTTTTTCTTTCCTGCTTCCACTTTTGCCTGTTCGGCCATACGGTGCTGTAGCTCTTTATCATATAAGATAGAACGCAACTGGCGCATGGCATTTTCCTTGTTCTTAGGTTGGTCACGGGTTTCGGTGTTCTCGATCAGGATTTCCTCTTCTTCACCGGTATAAGGGTCTTTAAACTGATAGCGCAAGCGCACACCCGACTCCACCTTATTTACATTCTGACCTCCGGCACCACCCGAACGGAAAGTATCCCAGGAAATACGTGCCTGCTCGATATTCACTTCGATACTGTCGTCAACCAACGGAGTGACAAAAACCGAAGC
>ERZ840517.2143-NODE-2143-length-18583-cov-6.332902_pt1 | contig 18583 bp, 24 predicted proteins | sample MGYA00519876_ERZ840517 | MGnify/ENA primary metagenome ERZ840517 (study PRJEB31850, sample SAMEA3708882) | human gut metagenome | biome: human gut; feature: human-associated habitat; material: faeces | place: China | collected 2014 ... | reverse complement strand
CTAAAGCGATTGTCAAGAATTTCACACACTACACTACTTTAAAGCACTAAAGCGATTGTCAATAATTTCACACACTTTACTGCATTAAAGTTCTAAAGCGCTTGTTAATTGTGACCACCTGACCACCTGACCACCTGACCACCTGACCACCTGACCACCTGACCACTTGTCCGCGGGGTTGTCATGTAACAAAATTATATAAAATTGCAACAAATATCTAGTCCTATTTATCGTACTCTAACAAGTCCTATTTATAGTACTATAACGTTTTAGTACAAATTATCATGATACAAAACTACATACAATAATGTTATTTTATACGTTATAACGATAAAAAATTTTACAACAAATGATGCTTGTAAGTTATATATATGTATGGTATACTTGTATCATAGCAAAGGGGAAAAGCCACGCAGGAAAGCCCCCGGCCGTCATGCAAGTTGGATTGCATGTAAAAAGAAACATCCAACAGCGCCGCCCACGCTATAAATAGATATGGGTCATGCAAGATAGATTGCATGTAAAAAGAAACATTTATCAGCGTTGCGCCCGCGCTATAAAAAGGTATGGGCAACAATTATAAATGAGAGGTATTTTATTATGACTAACTGGAAAATCGAAAAAACCGTGAACGAATCTGAAAATACCGAAACTATCATCATCACCCGCCCCATTAACGACAAACCCAAAAGCACCGCGTGCGTGAGCCGTACCGTTAAGGCTGGCACGGTTGCCCGCGTAAAATATGCACGTTTCAACGATGATTTTTCCGTTGAATCCGGTGAAATGGTAAAGCAGTTTGATGGCGTTCTGGATGTAGAAAAAGTTGAAAAAGCCTTGCACAACGCTGAGCCTTGCACTAAGTGGCAAGTCTTGGATGTTCAGCCAAAAGAGGAAAACACCCTTGGAATTCCGCGCGATGTGTTTAATGCCGTGGCTGTGCCTATTGATCGCCCACTTAGTCAGCAGTAAAAATTAAACTTTCCAGCGGGTTTTCTTGCAAAGCCCGCTTCCACGCTATAAAGCGAAAATTATATAAAGGAGATACACAAAATGAAAATGCAACTTATTACAATCAGGCCGAACAAATCCGGCATTGAAAACGGATTTAGAATCAAGCGTGAGTTATTTGATGAGTGTGGACTTGTGGATATGGCTTTTTGTAGCATCAGAACCGCGAAAAACGGCTTCGCCGCATCCGGTTTTTCTAGCATTCACAAGCCGACTATTATACATGACGTATCAAATAGCAGCGAATCCATTGACGACTTTATAAAGGCGGTGTTTTCTAAATGATGTACAGTACACGTAAAGAGCTGACAGACGCCGTTATTGTTGAATATAATCGCGCCGTAAAGGGTCAGTGCAAACAACTTTATTCATGTAAAGCATGGATTTTTACGCCTGACAATTCCGATTTTATCATTTTACAGAGTTATACAACCATTGTTGCAGCTTTTCAGCGTTCAACTGGTATCTTATGGGTATTTGATTATTATAGCCACACAACGGCAAGCCACATTGCAAAGTTCCGGAATTGGATTCGATATGAATTACAAACCGGATGGAGCCGCCCGTATACGGTGAATTTGTATAACAATTCAAGAATTGGCAAGCGCGTTGCTCAGAAAAACATAGAAGACGACTTTGCAAGCGTTATTGCCACGGTATTAAATCAGTACTGACCAAAAAATAAAATACGCGTTGCCCTTAATGGCAGCGCATTTTTTATACAAATTTTTAATTAGAACTCTTTACCATTAAATATAAATAACTAGCAATAGTTATCCCTAACTGCTAACCTGTGAAATTCTTAACACTCTTTAGCAATGTAAAGTTCTAAAGCGATTGACAAATTCTTAACACACTTTAGTGATTTAGAGTTCTAAAGCGTCCATCCGTTAAGGAAATGGCTAGTACATGTATTAACCTTAGCACAGCTCTTGTCGTGCCGACCACCGGGGGTGTTGCAAGAAGCCTAAAAATAAATTGGGGTTCAATTATTAAATTCACAAATCCCCCTCTCCCTCTTCCTCTCTATTATAAGTAGGTGAAAATAATGACAATCCATGATATTCTAATGAGTTGCGGTTCAGTTACAGCAAATACTTTAATTTATATTGGTGATATCAATGGCGGTATTAAATGGGTAGGAGAATTCAAAAATATTAGCAAAAAGAATGAATATCTTAAGTTTAGGGTATTTTTTCTTGCTATTGATTCATCTCTTTATCCTCAACGAATGATTCTAAAATTTATTATATAGTTTGGAGTTGATACAATACTTAATTTGTTATGGGTTATAGGCGCTGTGATTGATATTTTAAGAGGTGTGAACAATGATTATTAAAGATGATTTCAACAGTTTATTTGATTCTGTTTTAGAAACTGCCTTATTGTTTAGAAAATGTAACGCATACTCGCAGAGCAAAATATTAATAGAAGAATGTGCAGAACTCATTGTAGCTTTATCGCATTGTGAAAGAAATAGAATGGGAAGTTTTAATGAAATATTAGAAGAACTATCTCATGTGCTAGTATCCTGTTTTGCATTTATAATTTGCGCGAATATACCACTGGATAGGATTATTGTAGAAGTAAATAAAAAATATAATAAGTATCATATTGAGGTGAGTAAATAACGATGACAATGATTGATATATTATTGATTTGCTTATTATTTGTGTTGTAATAGGTTGGAGTTAATAAATGGAACAGACTAACTAATGAGTTTCAGATAGGAGTTGATACAATGTGTTATGACGTTCCCATCCATCCTATCCCCATAGGCTCAATCATTAAATACAATGTAAGAGAATATGGTTATTTATATGGAGATGGACAAGAGAAAAGAGCAATTACTATTGCTAAAATTGGTAAGGTTGTAAATATTGTAGAACATAATGACAGAGTAGTTTATTATTCTGTAGCACCAAGTTCTAATTGCACATTTAACCAATACTTTGTAGGCGATTGCTTAGATTCTGTTTGGCCAGAAAACGTAGAGGGTGTTTATTATGACAATTAAAGACTTAGATACAGAAACCCTTACTCTACTCAATAAACTAAGTAATAACTGGTACATTAAAGCCTGTCCCTCATGGCTAACACACTTCATGGATAAGGATTGCCAAGATTGTCAGCTTAAAGAATTTTGTTATCTACTTGACTGCATTGATTATGACGTTAAAGAAGAGCTTACAAATAGAGGTGAGTTTTGATTATGATTCTTCATCTTGATAAATATGATGACCTATATTTAGACAAATTAAAAATTTTTATTAATCACTGTATAGTTGGAATTCCTTGTCCAAATATTAGATATTGTGATTCTGCATGTGGTTTGAATCAATTCTGTGAATTATTGCAGGTTGCATATATTGATGTATGTCAGGAGGAATCTAAGCGCAATGGCACAAAACCATAAAACATTCAAGCGTCAAGCCGAAGCAACTAGGCTATTGGAAAAGATAGGCGCGACAAGGCGTAAATCTAGAAAAGCTGGCATAACTGTAACAGGGGAGCTTAAAGAAAGTCTTAGAGGTAGACAATCTCCTGAAATTGCTAACGCTCTGAAATTTACTGCTAATACTGCTCTTGACGAAGCTGAAAAACTATATGATGACCTTATTGACACAGCCGATAACATTGAGGATAAAACAACACAAAAGATGATGCAAGAGTATCTATCTAAATACTCAGAGCATATTCATTCCTTGCATAAATCCGTTAAGAGTAGGTATAGGTCATTGAGAGTAGCCAACCGCCTTGAGGATGTATTTAATTATAGTGATGCAGCATATAAGATTCTTAAAAACCCAGACGCTTATTTCGGTAAAAAGAAATGGGGAGCAATTTCTGGTATACTTAACAATCTTATGGGCACCTATAGCAGAGATATACCCCCAGAAGATTTGAAAAGATTATGTGTATTAGGTCAAAAGTTAGGACTGAATACGTTAGTAGATATAGACAGAGCTTATGCAGAATATGACAATTTGCTAAGAAATTCTGACCAGATTGGTAAAGTTCTGACTGATGCGAGCGATAAACTTAGGTCTATTACACAGGGCAATGAAGAGTTCATAGAGAAGCATAAAAAAGTTTATGAAGAATTTACAACACTTGCATCTAAATATAGTTTGTGGTGATATTATGGTTAATGTACTAATCTTTATTATTCTATTTTTTACAGTTTTAACTATTGGTGTCGTTGTATTTTTACTATATATTGCAGCACTATCTAAGTTATTGGATTGGTTATTGAAACACATAGGTAAATAAGAAAAATGTACTATGGGAGGTGGTGCTGTATGTGAGAAAGTGTAATGAGCATAAGTATTCAACTATCATATATTGTTATGATATTGAAACATCATCCTTAATATATGGTGAGGATGAGCTTAAAGAGCATCTGCAAAGCACTTATCTTCATGGCTTAGCTTCATTTGTTTATCGTCCTATACCTCATGCACCATTTAGTGATTTTGAGAATGAAATGAATTATAATTTCTTTAGAACTTATGATTCAATTTCTTCTGAATTTGAGAGGATTAACGAGGATGCCAAGAATAATGATGTATATGTCAAAATCTTTGTGCATAACTTGAGCTATGAATTTGAAGCAATGATGCGTAACATAAATTTCTGCATTAAGAACTTTAATCCTAAACGTTTCATTGCAGTTGCTCCGCACCAGCCATTAGTAGCAGCTTTTGACCATCTTGAATTTTATGACAGCTTCAAGATTCTTTCCTGTAAAAGTCTTGAGCTTATCGGTACAGAGCTTGGAGTTCCTAAGCTTAAAGAAGTTAAAGGCGGTTACGACCAAAAATATTATTGGTGGTCAGATTTACCTGATTCTGAATACATTTACAATGAACGTGACTGTAAGCTTGTCTTGTATGCACTATGTAGATATATGGCTAACTTTACTAAAGTTGATACTGTATCAGATATTGGAGTATCTAACACATCAATGATTAAGCGTGAAACAAGGCTTAACAGAAATATTGCTACCGATAAAGAAGTTCACACTGCGCAATTCACAGCGGCAATAGAACTTAAGAACAACGAACCATTTATGAAGTTCTTTCAGGAGTGTCTTGCAGGTGGTTATACCCATGCTAATCCTTACGCAGTAGGTAAAATATTTAAGGATGTTTGGTGCTTTGATGCAAGTTCTATGCACCCGTCAGCAATGTATGGTAGGCGATTTCCTTACAAATGGAGAAAGGAGGTTAATCCTAATGAATGTTACCAAAATTTCCAGTCTGCAAACTATGAGTTCTTATCTGGCTGCGAAAGCGGCGCTAACTCAGGGTTCTTCGATTATCCCGACCAGCGGATTAAGCTATATGGATGTAAAGATGTTAAATTCTATTCAGTCCTCCAAGCAGCATACCGCGAATCAATTTTGTTTGAAAGGCCAATAAAATATAACTTTATGGCTAACGTTACCTTTTATAATATTAACGCTAAGGATTTTGGTAACTGTATTTACAGCTATATCAGTACATCTAAATGCACTAATGTTAAAAATGGTAACTTTGATAATGGTAAAGTAGTCAAAGCAGATGAACTTACATTTCATGGCTGTGATATTGACTTCATGTTAATTCAAATGCTTTATGATTATAGTAGTTCAGAATGTGATGAACTTTATTATGCAACAGCCCATAAGTTTATTAACAAGCCTTTACGCAATACAGTTAAATATTATGCACGCCAGAAAACAGGATTCAAAAAGCTTGAGCATAAAGTTGCCGACCATATAGAAACGCTAAACGATTTTACATTTGAAGGATTGAAGCTTTATGATGATTCTGTGGCACAAGAAATTATGAATACCCATAACAAAGATTTAGTTCATTTCGCCTTAATGGCAAGTAAAGGCGGATTAAATGGTCAGTATGGATGTTCAGCCATGAAGCCATTACGGCAGGAAGTTGGTGTGCAGGGGGACGGTGATAAATTTGAGTGGGTTCCAACTGGGGTTAAGTTTCTTAAATCCAGAAATTCCCTAAATATCTTCACAGACGGTTTATATACAGTTGCTTACAGTAGACTGCACCTTATTTGTTTTATGCTCTATCTAGTATTAAGCCAAGGTATTGAACCTCTTTATCATGATACTGACAGCGGCTATTTTGTTGGTTACAATGAAGATGTTCAAAAGGCTGTTGATAGATTCAATGAAAATATTCTCAATAACAGTGAGAATAAAGATTGTTACAATTTTGGTATTATGGACTTCGATGGTCACTATGAAGATTTTGTAACATGGGGAAGTAAATGCTATTGCGCAACATACTTAGATGCAGATAAGCACTTAAAAGTTAAGGCTACCGTAGCAGGTGCGAGTAAGAAACAGCTTTCTGAATTGTTTACGCAAATAGTAAACGATGAAGATTTTGAGTACCTAGTACAAGAATATTTTCGTCCTAATATCAGTTATGATGAATCCATAAACAAGAAGCTTATTCGTAAAACTCCGGGAACACATATTATAGGAGATTTTACAGATGATAATGGAGAAACAGACCACCTAGACGAATATTCTGTAACTGTACTAGAACCTTGTGGATATACATTACGCTCAACAAATAGTCCTGTTAATAGAATGTATTATTCATTCTGTTATTCATTACGTGGAGAATCTTATATAGATTATTTGCCTGAAGTTGTTAGCATAAATCATGACGAAAATGATAAAGAACTTTATGGAACCTATCATAAAGTGCAATCTGACAAAGAATATGCTATGCTAATTGATGGCAATCCTGCAAGTATATTCCAGTGGGAATGGAGTGATAGGAGATGATTTAATTGAAAGAAAAAGATTCTTACAGAATCAGTAGAAGAGCTACATGTCCTTATTATATTTCTCATACAGCAAATTATATTCGTTGTGAGGGTATGAGAGTGTCACGCCAAGAGTACAACCTTAAAACCGATTGTTGTGAACAGTATAAAAGCTGTCCTCAATATAAATTTCTTACTTACTATTACAACAAAAAGGAGAACTAACTATGAACTTTAAGAACGCATCTAAAAAAACCACCAATTCTTCTAAATCTGCTTCTTCTATCATCACTGATATTCGCATTTCTCCTATTCATAACAAAAAGTCTAGTTGCCGCGCTATGGTTTCTATTACACTCGCAAATGTGTTCTGTATTTCTGGCATTAAGATTATGGATGGAATTAAGGGGCTGTTCGTTGCAATGCCCAGCGCAAAAAATAGGCAAGATGAATGGCATGATATTTGCTATCCCATCACTAAAGAATTTCGTAAAGTTATGAGTGATTCTATCCTTAAGGCTTTTGGAGCGCTTGGTGAAGATGAAGAGGAAGATGAAGAGGAAGATGAAAGTGAGGATGACTGAAAAGCTCCCTGACACACTTCCTGAACCTATTGATGATGACGATTTACCGTTTTAATTAAATAGAAAAAGCCCCTAGGTGGATAACCACTTAGGGGCTGTTTTTATTAAGAAATATTAGGACGAAGAACTTTAATAGCAGTCATGCCATTGTTGTCATTCCAGCGCGGATAATCCATAGGAGTTCCATCTTCATTTCTAATACGGTCAAGAATTACAGGAGAGTTGCCATCCATAAATCCAGAAACCTGAACTGTGACAGCATAAGATGCAGGGCGTTTGAAATAAAGGATAATAGCATTTCCATCATTAGTATAATAAAGTTTATCCAAGTTGTCAACTACATCCCAAGTGACATTTCTGCCTGCACCAGCAGTAGCACCATAAATGGATTTATTGAGTTGGCGATTATCAACTGCGCTGATAGCAAATAAGCCGCCAGATTCAGGATTATTGCTAAGATAAACAGTAAAGTCAATGTTGTTTCTATCCATAACACGGATAGAACCCTGTGAAGTAGAATCACCAGAAGGAACTGGAATAAATGCAAATGCCTTGTACTGGTTAGGGTCACCAGATTCAGACTGACCAGCAACGGTATACTGTGTCTGGTTAGTAATAGCAAGGTCAATGCAGCGATGTTCACCAGATGCACAAATATACTGACCACGATTTACGGCATCATTGCCAAAGATATATTCGCGCTTAGTATAAATGTAAACATCATCAAGCTTGCATACAGCATTAGTAACAGGATAAGTACCAGTTGACTGAATGGTAGTACTAACTTTAGCAGAACGATTGATAATGCCACCATTAACAATGAACTGTGGATTAGGGCTAGTACCAATCAAGGCAATAGCTGCATAACCAGTTTCAGTAGTAGCAGTTCCATCATTACAGGCATAAATCAAATTGTTAATATAAGCTGCTGCTTTACCCGGCCCATCGAAAACAAAACCATAGCGACAAGTATCTGCATAGAAGTTAGTAACATGAATATCATTGTTGCTAACCTTGCAAGCAATTGTGTTATTCCACCAAGTATTAGCGTCAGCACCACCAGTACCACCAGAGGGAATACCAGTATAGCTAGTCCAGTTACATCCATACACATTAGTACGACAGTCAAAACCAATCTGACATACCATATTAACAAGGTTATTACATTCACAGTCAGGAGCTTTATTGCCCCAGAAAAACGCAACAGAATCAGTCCAGCGTTCAACAGGAGTATTATCACTGAATCCCCATACCATTACATTATCCATATAGCAGTAACGGTTCAGAGTGCTATTACTGGGTTGCAAGTAAACACCATAGGACTTAACCTTATTGATACTTACATTGTAAATGCTGTTATCAGTGTATTTATTGGTAGTAAATACAATGCCACCAATCATACCACTACAAGTAATATCCAGATTAGCAATAACAATGTTACCAGTTACATCATCACCCGATACAGTAATAACACCCTGACTACCAAATGCAGTAGGATTAGCAGTATACTGCAAGATAGTATCACTGGTTCCACGCGCAGGGTCACGAGAAGAACCAGCACCATACAGGCTATGTTTCAGCTGCAAAGGCGCACTAATCTTATAAGTACCAGCAGGAATAAACAGAGGTTCATTCTTAGTATGAGTGTTAATGGTAGTGGTAATATCATCAGTTCCGTCTTTTTTCAGCGTCTGATATTTTTCAATGCTAACAGGGGATGGCTCAACAAAACTAGGAATCTTACCAGTGCGACTTGTTAAAAATTTTGTGTCAGGGTCGCTAACGGTTCCCATAGAAACATAAGCATAATTATCATCAATGTTTGTTTCACGGGCTGATGCCAGCGTTAGGTTGCCATAAATATATGTGGGGACTGTAGTGTTACCGACCGAAGTAACACCCGAATGAGCAGTAAATGCTTTTCCACCTTTAGAAAAGATTTCTACTTTATTTGCGGATACCGTCACATTCCCATCAATAGTCTGATTCATATTACCGCTGACAGTCTGGTCGAGATTTCCAACAGTGTCTTTGTCAATCTTCTTATTAAGATTAGTGTTAATGTTTTCAATATCGGTATTGATTTTCTTAATAGAATCATCAACACTAGACTTATTATTATCAACCTTAGTATTAAGGTCATTCAGCTGTTCACCAATGTCAGTTTTCTTACAGTTAGTACCCTCAATATAACGTGTGCCCGCATCCATGGCTTTAGTAATAACATACAGGTCATTATTCAGCCATACAAGGTCATTAACGGCGCGTGCTGCACTTGCAGTAGTTTTCAGCTTTTCATCAATAGGAGTGATAGCAAGCTTAACACTTCCCCACAATTCAGAAAAATTGCCAATCTTAGTCCAATAATCTTCATTGTCAATATCAATGCCAATAGGTACAGGCTGAGTGCTCAAATATCCATCACCATTGACAGTGACAACAACCGTGTTACGAGGATACTGTTTGGTAATATCCCACTGAATAGGGTCTGCATAACTAATGGAACTGGTTTCAATGTACTGCTGCATTACCTCAATAACCTTAGATACCATTTCATAGTAACTAATGCTATCATCATAGGCAACAGGAATTACAGAACGGAAAAGTTTGTCCAAAGGATTGTACTTCAAACCTAATCACCTCTTTACCATAAACGCATAAACAGAACTTCCATATCTCTATATAAACAATTATAGATGTTCGTGTTTTCTTTCATATAATCGTTCATAATAGATACGAGAGAGCGACCACGATAGCCTTTTTCTACATGGTCAAGAACCCGGTGCTCATTGCCATCACGATTTTCTTTTGTATTGTTCTTATCATCCTGAGTAGTATTGCTATTACTGTTAGAATTGGCATTAGAGCTAAAATCATTGACAGAACTTGCATTACTATGGTCAGCATCAGACATATACTTACCAGCAAGAAAATTATCAAGACTACCCTGTGGAGTATCAGTATGAGTATTGGTATTCTCTCCATTGCTGTTAGAATTGGAAGTATAATTGGAATTATTGGTGCCGTCAATATTGACCTTACTGTTCTTGGTTCTATCCTCTGTATTCACATCATGATGTTCAGTATTTTCGTCACTGGTAATAGAAAAATCATCAGTCAAGAACATTTCATACTGTTTATCAAGTGCTTCAAAGAGAGGATTGTAATAAGGCATATGGCTGTTCATCCAGTCATCCAGACGCAGCTGCCAAAGGCCAAAGGTTTCAGAACCAATTTCATTTGTATAGAAATGTTTAAGGATATTGGTTTCAAGCTCTTTGCGCTTGTTTTCATTCCAGATAGGATAATTAAAATTAAAGATTTTAGGCCGAGCACGCTCAATAATTTCTGAATAAGAAACATTGGTGTAAGGTTCAACAATACCTGCTTTTGATTCACAGATAAAGCGTACTTGAGTTGTGTACTTACTCATTATCCTCACCACCATCCTCAATATTGGTATCACTTAAATTCTCTTCATCCTCACGTCCCTCCATAATCTTAGTTAGTTCAAGCTGAGAACGCATAGATACGGAGATGTCAGTATTAAAGAGCCTGTTATAATCCTTGCAGAATTTTTGACGAGAATACAATGGAGAAAGACGGTCTGCTTCTACCTGACCTAGGGTCATCTGAACTTCAGTAGTAAACTGCCGCTCTGCTTTCATATTATAGTTGCTCTCAATACCTAAATAGGTAAGAGCTTCCGCAAGTGTTTCTTTTTTCTGCTGCTCTAACTGTAAACCAATATACTGAACGCCTAAATCAAGAACACCAATCATGTTCTTAATATCATCAGTAGAGGGATTGCCTTTAAGATACAGCCAAGGGTCATATTTATCTTGCTGATACACTAAGTTCTGTACAGAAAGTTTTGTATTCTCATTGGCATAAGCAATTCGAGGGGTTTTCTGTGCAGCAAGGTTTAAGTCAATCGTTCTGTCAATATTAGTAAGACGTTGTGCAAACTGTTTAATGATAATAGCATCAGGGGAACGCCGCATATTACACCAAAGATAAGCGCAGTTTTCTTTGCTAAGACCAGTTTTTTGATAGTTAGAATTGTAGCCATAAGCACGCACATATTTAGGGTCGCCAATAATGTCGAAGTTATCACTGGGCATAGCAGGGAGAATCAGGTTGCCCATAACAGGGTCATGATAACCAGCCATTAAAGGTTGCCAGAACAAGAACTGTTCAATAAATCGTTCGTCCAAAAAAGGAGAATCTTCAAGCCCTTTCCATTTGAATCTTGCAAGTGCTACATCATAAAGACGATTAAACCAGTTAGCATAAGTTGCAACAGTTAAATCGTATGAATCAATCCAAGGTGGCTGTGGTTTTTGTGAACGTTTACTCATTTACTCACCTACTTCCGGAATACGTTTATAGATAGAATTATCCGCTTCATAATTACCAACAAGTCCGGGATTATGCCAGAATGTAACACCACGATTAAAGATACCGTTAATCATTGTAGAAACTTCCGCAGGAACATCACCTAAGCAACAACAGTTCTGCGTTTTAACATAATTCCAGTTCTTACGAGAATCAATATTAGGAACTTGAACTTGATGAATAGGATAGCCAAACATAGTCCAGTAATCATCAATAACTTTTGCAAATTCTTTAGTAACATGATGATAACTAGCCATAGCATATGGAGCACTTGCATCTTTTGTTGGGAGAATACCTGCATCAGTAAAACGGAAATAAGGACTTACAGAACCATGGCTCTGTGGAGGTAGTCTGTCCATATCATCGCGTTTTGCAAGTGTGCCAGCAATGTCAAGCATTTGATTGGCTAAACCCTCAATAGCTCCATAAGTATTTTCAGGAAAAAGAGCAGGATGTTTGCCAACCATAGCTTGTGCATCTTTTACAGGAGCAGTTAGCAGGTTAATTCCAGCAAACATTGTGCCTGCTACTAAACCAGCATTTTCTACAGCCATAGAACTAGAATTCTGTGCTACATATACTTTATAAATGTCAGTATTATATGCACAAGTAGGCCAGTTGCTAATTGCAAATACATCTTCCTGATTATAACCAGTAGAGCCTTTATAATTCTCTGCTGCAAACATTGCTGTAGTCTGTCCAGCATTTGACATTATATTGTATCCGATATGCAGACTTTTCTTTCTATCTCCAAGTTCAAATCGAAAAACGTGATTATCGCCTTGTGTAGAATAATAACGAAGATAGAAATATGGATAGGTAAAAAGCTTATTATTCTTAGGTACATAACCAGCTACATTATTAGGAACTACAAAAGTCTTATCATACTTACCAGTATCAAAGGTAAGGGGAACCATATAAATTCCCAAGATGCCATCAGGTGCTTGCCCTGCTTCTACAGCCTTAGCAATAAAGTCATTAGCAGATTCCGCTGTGGTAAAAAAGTTTTCTTTACAACCTGAATAAATTCCAAATCGTAAAGAACCAGATGCAGGGGGAGAATCTTTTTCAGGCTTATCAAAAGTGGTAACAATACAGATACGCTTATCAAAATCAATGTACTGCTGAATATCGTCAACGAATGGGCCTGTATCCAGTTCATCATTGATGATATTATCACCAATTTCATCAGTATTTGTATGAGAACGCTCAATAAAGCAAGGTTGTAATGTCACCTGATTAAACCAAGTTTGCATTACATCAACCGTGAAATAAATTCTGCTGGTTTCGTTAGCAACATATTCTACCCTGTCAATAAAGGCATAATACCATTTGTTAGAAAAGTCAGCATTCTGAAATACGATATAATTACACGGTTCAATCGTTTCAGCATTAACGCCAACAGACATGTAACGGTCTAAACGCTGATAGGTATAATTAGTAAGGTGAAGAACGGATTTAGAAGTAAAATAATTAAAACGAGAAGAATCAGACTGAAACCTAAGCACATGATTATAGGTTTTATCTGTAGGGATACCCTTACAGATATAAAGTTGCATATTTGGCAATGTTCTTGCTCCTTTCAAAATCTGTAGGGTGGTTTACACATCATCCAAATAGGAAGTTTGCGTTTAACTGTAGGAGTAGGGCCGGGGCCGGGTGGTGTTGGTGGATTTGTAGCATCCCATTCAACATCCCATGTACCTACTTCATTAGGAATACCAAGAATAGCAGAGGGGTCAGTTCTGTAAGCTGTGCCATAACCACCTATCCAATATTCCCAATGCGTATGAATACCACTAGCATTACCTGTTTGTCCTTGCTCTCCAATATATTGACCACGAGTAATTGTTTCACCAACACTATGAATCTGACTAACAAAATGAGCTGCAAGCCAATAGCTATTATCGCTCATTTTAACTACAATGTAGTTGCCCCAAGAATCGTTGCCAGTCATGCCACCTTGCCAAGTATGGGCTGTTTCAACCGTACCTGCCATTGGTGCATAAGATTGATGATTTGTGTGTACCGTGTCAATACCACCATGAACTGAACCGTCAGAATAATGTGGATAACCTGCTGAAACTCTGATTGTGCTTTGGTCAGTGATACATTGTTTGTAAACTGCCATATAAGCAACGCGTGATATCGTATGCGCGCCCCACGTCTTAGGAGGAAAAGCCTATTAGCTTAAGAAAGTGTCAATTATCAAGCCTTAGTAGTAAACTGCACAGCGTTTGCAAACGGAGATGCAGAATAAATACGCCAGATGTGATGGAAGTAATTCCAATCCAGAGTAGAACCGAGGTCAGTTTCACGCATGGTGTTCAGCTTAGTATAAATCTGGAAGAAGTCACGGTCAACCATAAGTGCCTGAATAGCGACCATATCTTCATCGTCAGGGGTAACGTGAGTATAGGTCTTATCGCCACCAGTTGCAATAGTAACAGCACCGGAGCCAGAGGGGTCATTGCCAGTAAGCAGGTGCTCCAGACGTTCCACTTCATACTCATTAAGAGCAAAGCTATCAACTTCCAGACGATGCCCCATGAAATCGGCTTTATCCATGTTAAATGCACTTGCCAGAACATCAACGTCAATAGAAGCAGAAATGTCAACAGGAACAATAGTGTACAGACGTTCAGCCGGAGTATTCATAGGAATACCAGCAGCGTTATATTCCTTAGAAATGAACTTCATCTTGCCATAAATCTGGCGGAACTTCTTAACCAGGGTCTTACCGGAAGCTTCATCAGTAACAGCAGCAACAGTTACTTTCTTAAGCTTATTGTTCTTTACCAGCTGATACAGCAGATACTTCTTCATGATGAAAGCATCCAGTTCAGCAGGCTTATAAATCTGGTCGATGATGTTCTGAACAAAGGCAGACAGATTAGCTTCACTCATGAAAGCAGTTTCCAGAGCTTCACGGTTGACAGTTACCTTATACTTAATACGAGAATTCACAGCATGGTAAGCAGTGTAAACTTCGGCAGGGTCGCTACCAAATTCAGCTTTCATAACTTCATCATTAGTAGCGCGGTCAGCAGAGAAGTAGGGGGTTGCTTTCTGCATCATTACATAAATTTCCTGAACAGTAGCGCCAGTGCCAAGAACACCCTTATCAAAAACCTGCCAAGGATCTTCAAAAGAAATGTAACGCATAACGGTCAGGCCAATACGGTCAACCAGAGCATTACAGAAATAGTTTAAACGGGGTTCGTAAGAATTGATAAACGTCCATGCGGATTTAATAGATTCAGTAGTGTTTTCAATCTGAGGAGCGCCACCAAAAGTAGCATCACTACCAAATACAGCCTGAATAATACCAACAGCAGCACTTGCCATAATAAATTACCTTCTTTCTTTAATAGTTACACTCAATGTCAAGTGTACCATCAATAATAAGTTTGCCTTTAGAAGCAGCGGTTAGAGTTACAACACCAGCGGAAGTGACAGTAGCACTAGAAATGGTGCCATCTGCAAGAACTACACGAAGACAAGGAATAGAATTGGTAACTACAAATTTACCATAGCCAGTTTTCATAACACGAGCCATTACTTCACTGGGAATTGTAAATGCGGTAGTATCGGAAGTTTCGCCCTTATCAAGAGCGGTATGGATAACCAGAACATTGGAGAGGGTACTCATTCTCTGGTTGTGGAAGGAATAGGCCATAAATAATCGTCTCCTTAAATATCTTTGAGTGGATAGGCACAATAAATCCACCTATATTCATTATCATTATTATACCAATCATTTACAGAGAAAAAAGCATCACCAAGAATTGTTACTGATGTAACTGGATGTTCGGTTTCACTTGTTACAAAGGCTACATTTCTAGTTTCCATTATACGTTTTAAGACCTCTGGTGGAATTCTACACATTGGTACGCCAGGATAAGTCTGATAAGGAATATAAGAATGAATAAACAACATATTCCCAATAACATCCATATCCTTGTCATGATAACTAAATGGTCTGGACATAGAATCACCTCACTAGTGTGTAATAAACAAGAAAATAGCTATAGCAAAAATTTCCATTATAAATATCGACATTACTTTCTACCAAACATTTTCTTAACAAAAGCCTGTGCAGCTTCATCAATGCTAATTGTATTGCCATTAGGTTTCTGATAATCGTCATTAGGCTTATTGTCATCATTCAGAAATGCTTTAACATAATCTTTGCGAAGATTATCATAAGCTTCATGCCAGTTAGATGAACCATCTGGGCAACCACTAGTAAATTGTTCTGCTTCATTGCGACATTCATCAAATTCGTCAAGAACGCCAGCAATCAGAGTTCCCTGTTCATCAGGTTTAGCATCGACAAAGCCACCAAGCATTGCAGAAATTTCGTCACGCGTTTTCATTATTTATTACTCCGTTCATAAGTAAGTTTAAGATTCTCACAGAGGGCAATGATGGCTTGCATATCAACACCGGTCGCATGAATCTTAATAAAGTCACCTTTAGAGCTTTCACGAGGGACGGAAGAATAAGAACCTAAATGTTTCATTACTGTCTGTATAGCACAAATAAAGTTACTATCAAGCCAATTCAAAGGATTAACGCGACAATCATGATAAATTACTTCAAAATGAAGGTGTGCGCCATAGCAATTACCAGTTGCACCAGAATAGCCAATAAGCTGACCCTCGTAAACGTGTTGACCGTTTTTGACGAGAGATTCTTTAAGGTGTGCATAACGTGTTTCCAACTTAGAACCATTATAATTGTTATGCCTAATTCTAACCATGTTGCCATAAGACTGCATCCCAGTTTTGGTTTTACCATCCCAGCTCTGTACCTGATTTACAACACCATCCTCAGCTGCATAAACAGGTGTACAAGGAGCAGCACGCAGGTCAATAGCATGATGTGCAGAGCCGTCATTATAAGTCCAGCCAGCTGTGATGATATGCTTCTCTAAAGGCCAACAGAAAAGAACATCACCGTTTGATTTCCTCATTTTCTTCATCTCCTTTAAGTTTTTCCAGATAGGGCTTAAACAGAGCAGAAAGTTCAGGATTTACAGCACACATATTCTCCATAATGCTGATAAGCTCCATGATACAGATGTAAGTCACAACAGCACCTACAAGGGGAATTTGAATACCAAGGTCAACATATTGCATAGCGTATTCAATACCATAAGAACCTACCACGGCAAGAATCTCCATACATTTATGATAACCGCCTTCACGCATGATAGTAGAATTATAAGAACCGTCGTGCTTTGCTTTAATCAGCCCTGTAAGAATGTCAAATGTGATAAAGCCAAGAACAATGACAAAGGGCATAAACTCAACTCCTAACATTATACACCTACAATCTTCAAAATGTCCATCAGGTATCGCCTAATTATTTCATCTTCACAGTACAAACCCCCTAACCGATATTGTTTAATTATATATAATAACCAGTTAGGACGCGGAGTGCGTGCAATCAAAATGGTGTTATAATCATGGTCATCATTTGTCAACGCATAAATCACGCCGCTACCTGGACTGTATTTTCTGGAAAGATAACATTTACCAGTGGAGAAGTCTACCCATAAACCTAAATAATCATCATGAATCTTAAAACCAAACTGATATTTAGCTTCGGGAGATTTCTTGGCAATACCGACTACACTATCAAGATAGAATTCATTATGAACAGCATATTTACCAAACTTGCTGCCTTTCATCAAACGGCCAAAGTCGGTTTTTTCTTTTGCTTCAATATATTCTTCATTGTTAGCAATTTGAATTAAGACTAAGCCCTCTCTAGTTGTGGCAATTTGCTTTTTGTTAATAGGCTTTTTAATGTCAAACTCTGTGAAATAGGGGTTTGCCCATGTAACAGCGTTACCAAAGAAGAATACAACCACTCTGCGCATACGGGCAATAGTTTCATATAATTCGCAGAAAAATGTTACTTCATCTTTAAGATAGCCGTGATGACTTTCATCCATGGAGATAAATTCATCAAAACAGATTTTGTTGACAAGTGGGAGTTCTTCAGATTTAGCAGATGAAATATATCTGGTTTGACCAGCAAGTTTACCATCTATATAATAGGCGCCTTCAGGAGTTCCCTTTAACTCATGGTCAGGAAATTCATGAGCGACTGCCGCCCAGAAATTCTCCTTGGCTTTCTTATTCATCTCAGTTTTGTAGCGGCGAATATAAATAAATTGGTTCCCATTTTTGATAAAATCTTCAGCAGCCCATTTCTTAAAGCCATAAGTTTTACCGCAACCACGAGAACCAACTACAAAATTAAAGAGCGCATTATAAGATAATGTGTTCTTTAAGTCCCACCACATTGACATTGTAATACACTCCTTTCATATTTAATATTAAGCCGAGGACACGACCATTATGCTTAGAGTTAGCGTTCCAATTAACTTGGATTGCGAACATCTTGTGCTGTCCTTTTGGATGGCGGAGTAGGAGAAATGACAAACCTATGTAACCATCAAGCTAACAGGCGTGTTAGCGCGGCTTTTGGTGGTAGAAATGGGCACAACCCCATTAACGTCCAATGACCAGTTTTCCGTTACTCTTAAAGAGTTCTACCATGTTAAGGGTGGCGAAAGGAAATGAGCTAGCAGTCACGCAAACCTATCCGTAACGCTTCACGCGCCTGACCACGGCTTAGGAGCATCATTCGTGCCTTTCGCTCCCTATGATTATATTATACTTTACAATCCGTATAAAATCAATAATACAGATTGTACTTTTTGTAAAATTAGGAATGATTATTACATAGTGTATAATGTTAATTATGGGATGGGTGAGAGG
>ERZ840517.2139-NODE-2139-length-18624-cov-2.661533_pt1 | contig 18624 bp, 17 predicted proteins | sample MGYA00519876_ERZ840517 | MGnify/ENA primary metagenome ERZ840517 (study PRJEB31850, sample SAMEA3708882) | human gut metagenome | biome: human gut; feature: human-associated habitat; material: faeces | place: China | collected 2014 ... | reverse complement strand
TTTATTGATAACATTTTCCGTTTCACACAGGCCGGTTCAGAAGTTTCTGCTCTACTAGGTCGTATGCCATCAGCCGTTGGTTATCAGCCAACACTAGCTACTGAAATGGGTGAATTACAGGAAAGAATCGCATCAACAAAGAATGGTTCTGTTACATCAGTTCAGGCTGTTTATGTTCCTGCCGATGACCTTACTGACCCTGCACCTGCAACAACATTCGCTCACCTTGATGCTACAACTGTTCTATCAAGAAAGATTGTTGAACAAGGTATTTACCCAGCTATCGACCCACTGGAAAGTACATCAAGAATTCTTGAACCTGATGTAGTTGGTGAAGAACATTATGAAACTGCTCGTAAAGTTCAGGAAATTCTACAGAAATATAAGGAACTTCAGGATATTATCGGTATCCTAGGTATGGAAGAACTTTCTGACGAAGATAAAGTTACAGTTTATAGAGCAAGAAAGATTCAGAGATTCCTTTCTCAGCCATTCCATGTTGCTGAAACATTTACAGGTGTTCCTGGTAAGTATGTTCCACTAAAGGATACTATCCGTTCATTTAAAGCTATTATTGATGGTGAAATGGATGAATATCCTGAAGCAGCTTTCTTCAATGTTGGTAATCTTGAAGATGTTATTGCTAAAGCAAAGGCAATGAAAGAATAAAAGGTGATTCATAATGAATACTTTTAAATTAAAAATCTTGGCAGCCGATAAGGTTGTTTTTGATGGTGAATGTGAGAAAATGACTATTCCTTGCTTTGATGGTGAAAAGGGTATTTTGGCTCATCATGAAAACATTTTGATGGCTACTGATATTGGTATTACTAAGTTTAAGCCTGTTGATGAAGATGAGAGAGTAGTATTCACCGGTTTAGGCTTTATTGAAGTTATCGACAATGATGTTACTTTCCTTGTTCAAACAAGTGAAAGACCGGACGAAATTGATGCTAACAGAGCTAGAGAAGCTAAGGAAAGAGCTGAAGAAGCATTGCGTCAAAAGCGTAGTCAGATTGAATATCATCACTCAAAGGCATCTCTATCAAGAGCTATGGCTCGACTAAAAGCTACAAGCAAATATATGTAAAAATCAAAGGTTGTCCTTTATGGGCAACCTTTTTTATGTTATGTAAAATTAAAAAATCCTATCTTCAAAGGAAGATAGGATTATATATTACATATTTAATTGTAAAAATTATTTTCTTACCAAAAGAATTCTACCGGATTTTTTGTTTACAGTATATTTTCTCAATTTTACTGCAAGTCCAATATCTAGCTTTTGCATACATTTAAGAGTAAGCAGAATTGTAATAGCAAACAGAATAACACATAAAGAGATAATAGCAACTGCCATAGTCCAGTAAATATCTGAGATTAAGTATGTAATACCGAAAACTATTGTGCCGATAATCCCCACAATAAGTGTTACCACACCTACAAAAACAATGTTACTTATAAGTCCACTTCTGAGAACCTTGTCACTAATATTACCGTGAATTTCAATTTCCTTCTGCTTTTCATCTAAAGCAGTATTTAGGTTTTTCATATTACTAATTTTCATAAAATCACCATGATTATTATATCATATGATTTTAAATTTGTCATTATTTTATGTTAATTAAACAGTTTACTTTGTTAAAAAATTGCAAAATAATTAGCAAATTCAACAAATTTCAAGTGGTTATTTACAAATAGTTCATTGCTTTATTTAGGTAATGGGTTTATAATAAAGATGAAATATATTAGGAGGGATAAAAATGATTAAAAAACCCATTGCAATCATTCTTTCTGTAATGATGATTGTAACTTCAATGTTTACAGCTTCCTCTGCTGTATTTGCAAAAACAACATCGGCTGATGGTTTTAAATTAGGCGATACAGTATATTTTGATTGTTCATCCTGTGGTGATAATTGGACTAGTGCCTATGCTACAGAGTATATTAACTTTACAGAATATTCAAAGGCAGATAATGACGGTGAGAACATTTCCATCACTAATGCTGACAAAACAAAATATAATCCGGTAAAGGTAACTAATGACTTAGGTAACTATAAGTTTAGTTATACATTTACTAATGAAACTGCCGGTGCAAAGGCAATAAGATTTTGGAGAGGTAGTTCTGATACACTATGGAACAATTCTCCTGTTCTTACATATGAAGATTTTGCAAAAGGCAACAACTGTGTATTTGCAACAGACTTAGAGGGTAATGGTTCTGTTGGTAAATATGGTGAAAAGCCTGCAGAAACTAAACCTTCTGAACCATCACAACCTTCAACCGATGAATATAAGTTTAGTTATGCAAAGGCTAATAACCTTTATGTTCACGGTGTATCTGCTAATGAAAACGAAACAGAAGCTTGGCAGGTATGGCAACATAAGTATGATGAAAAAGGTAAATTAACAGATAGTGGTGACTACTATTTCTTCCTACCATCATCAACTGATAAATCTAAGATTGATGTTTATAACACATTCTCTTCAACAGTAAAGATTGGTAATGTTGAAATTCCATCAAAGTCAACAGTTACTATGAATTACACACCTAACAGTAAATATACTGTTACTGTGAATTCAACCAGCTACACTTTAAATATTATGAGAAGTGGTGCTGAATGTGCAGTTTATGTAAATAATGCAGCAAGTTTCAACGGCCAAGATTTGTTATCTTATCTAAGTGCTAATAAGTCAAATAATGCTAAGGCTACTGCAGCAGTTACAGAAAGTAACGGTAAAATTACAGATACTTCTATTAAGAAAGTAAAGGGTAGAGGTAACACTTCTTGGGCAAAGTCAAAGAAGTCATTTAACCTTAACTTTGATTCAGCACTTTCTGTTGCAGGTATGGAAAAGACTAAGAAGTATAGTATTGTTGCTAACTATCAAGATGACTCTTTATCCAGAAACAGATTCCTATATGATTTAGGTGATCAAGTTGGTATTCCATATAACTCAGACAGTAGATATGCTGATTTCTATATTAATGGTGTATATCTTGGTTCATATCAGCTATGTCAGAAGATTGAAGTTGGTTCAAATAACTTGATTTCTGATATGACCGGTGAAGAATATATTAACGAAGATGGTACAACACCAACTGATTTCCCATTTGTTATTAAGATTGACGGTGCAGCAGAAGGCTTTGCCTTCAATACATGTGATCAAAATATTGAAGTAGTTTCACCTGATATTACTTCATCAGACAAGGGCTATAGCAATGCTTATAACTACATTAAGGCAAAATTTGAAAAAATGTATAATGCAGTTAAGAACAATCATGCAGATTTAGCTGATGTTATTGATGTTGATTCATTTGCCAGAATGTACCTACTAAATGAATATTGCAAAAACTGGGATGCCGGTATAAGTTCATTCTATTTTGTAAATAAAAAAGATGCTAATGGTAATTATAAGTTATATGCAGCACCTACATGGGACTACGATAACTCCCTAGGTAATGCAGTAGGTTCTGATGGTGGTACATATACAAAGCCTGAAGGTTCATATATTTCAAATAAAGGCGATAGAAATATGTGTACTCTAATGTACAAAAACCCTGTTATTTATAAGAGAAGTGGCGAACTATGGTATAAAGATTTTGTACCTGCTATTGAATATCTATTTAAGGGACAAAATATTTCTTCCGGAGAATTATATTCATCAGACGTTTATTATAATCTAGTTAAAGATTCAGCAGAAATGAACTATACTTCCGGTAGATTACTAAACCCTGAACCACAGTGGTTAGCAGACCATAGCACACTTTATAAACTATTACAAAACTAAGACTTATACAAGAAGTACAACTGCTACAAAATATGATACAAATACATTTAAGGGTGTATATGATTATATGGTAGATTGGGCAATTAGCCGTGCTGCATATATGTCAAATATGTTTGTTGATTATTATGTAGAGCCTGTAAAACCAACTGAACCAACTGAACCAATTGAACCAACTAAGCCAACTAAGCCAACAAAACCGGAACATCAACTTGGTGCAAATACTATTTCAGAATTCTATTTTGACAGTACAGGCAAGAATTCCGGTGATAAGCTGGAAGAATATGGTGACAAGTCCGGTTATAAAGCAACATTCGGTCAAGCTGATTTGTTCCTATCTATGAATGGTAAAAACGGCAGAGCACTTGAATGGTCAGACGCTGAGTATGGTAAAGACGGTGATGAAATTGTCCCACTAATGTCAGCCGGTAAGAAGAATCCTTGGGGAGATACTCCATATATTCAAACTACTTTTGATGGAACTGATTGTAAGGATTTATCATTCTCAATTAGTATGGGTGGTAGTAGTAAAGCTCCTGCAAATTGGAAAATGCAGTATAGCATTGACGGTACAAACTTTACTGATATTTCAAACTCTAATTTCACAATTACTTCTAACAACAGAAAGGTTTTAACTAACTATATTAACAAGGTTAAACTTCCGGAAGAATGTAACGGTGCAAAGAGTGTTACAGTTAGAATTATTGCAACATCAACAACAACTATTGCTGGTGGTAATACATCAGATGAACCAACAGGTGGTGAAATTGCAGTAAATAATATTGTAATTGAAGGAAAGTCAACTCGCCAAGGTTTAATTGGTGACTTGAACCTTGATGGCAAAATTACTGTACAAGATGCTGCAATTTTACAGAAACATACTGTTAAGAGATTAACTTTAATAGATGCTCAAAAAGCAGTTGCAGATGTAAACAATGATGGCAAGATTAACATCAAGGATTGTACTGCAATTCAAAGAATGCTAGTAAGAATTTCATAATATATTTCTCTTTTAAGCCCCACGCTATAATAGTGTGGGGTTTATCCTTTTGTTTATTGACTATGTGTTACTTTTGAAGTATAATATATTTGGGTGTGTAATGTTTTGCACGAAACCTATGTGATTTATAAGAAAGAGACTTTAGAACAGAGGGAAAAATGATGATTGAAGACAATTTTAGAAAAGTTGTTCCTTATGTTCCCGGTGAACAGCCTAAGGACAATGATGTTATTAAACTAAACACTAACGAAAATCCATATCCACCATCACCATCTGTACTGGATGCACTTGCTAAAGTGGATAACAATTCCTTTAGAAAGTATCCTGATCCGGATGTTACTGATTTGGTACAAGCTATTGCCGACTATCATCATTTTAAGAAAGAAAATGTTTTTGTAGGTGTAGGTTCTGACGATGTACTTGCAATGTGTTTCTTGTCATTCTTCAATAGTGGTAAACAAATTTTATTTCCGGATGTAAGCTATGCTTTCTACAAAGTTTGGGCCGACCTTTTCCAAATTAAATATAGGGAAGTACCTTTGGATGAAAACTTTAACATTGTACCAAAGGACTATATGGTAGACAACGGTGGTATAGTATTTCCTAATCCAAATGCTCCAACAGGTCTAACACTTCCTTTATCTGATATTGAAGATATTATTATTGAGAATAAACATAAAGTAGTTATTGTTGATGAAGCCTATATTGATTTTGGTGGAGAAACTGCACTTTCTCTAATCAATAAGTATAACAACCTTATTGTTACAAGAACATTCTCAAAGTCACGCTCAATGGCAGGTATGCGTATTGGCTATTGTATTGGTAATGAACAGTTAATTTCTGTTCTAAATTCAGTGAAATTCAGCTTTAATTCATACACAATGTCCGATGTTGCAATTAAGTGTGGTGTTGCTTCTATTGATGACGATACATACTTTAAGAATATTGTAGCAAAAATTATTGATACAAGAGAAAAGACTAAAGAAAGTCTTACAAAACTAGGATTTACTTTCCTAGATAGTTCATCTAACTTTATTTTTGCTAAGCATAATGAAATTAGTGGTGAAGAATTATTTAATGCTCTAAAAGAAAATAAAATTTTTGTTAGACATTTTAATGCACCAAGAATTAATGAATATCTAAGAATTACAATCGGTACAGAAAGAGAAATGGAAGAATTAATTTCATTCCTAGACTCATATATTAGTGGTAAGAGAGGATAAGAAAATGAGAATTGTCAAATTAACTAAAGAATCAAAGAACAATATCCTTGAGGGTATGCTAAAGAGAAGTCCTAATAACTACGGTAGCTATGAAAGTGTTGTAGCTGATATTTTAGCTAATATTAAGGAAAATGGCGACAAGGCACTTTTTGAATATACTAAGAAGTTTGATAAGTTTGATCTTAATAAAGACAACATCCGTGTAACAGAAGAAGAAATTAAGGGTGCTTATTCTAAGGTTTCAGAAGACCTATTAACAGTTATCAAGAAGTCACTTGTAAATGTTAAGTCTTATCACGAAAAACAAAGACAGAACAGTTGGTTTAACTCAACAGAAGATGGCACAATCCTAGGTCAGAAGGTTACACCACTTGAAAGAGTCGGTGTTTATGTACCGGGTGGTAAGGCAGTTTATCCATCATCTGTACTTATGAACATTGTTCCTGCAAAGGTTGCCGGTGTTAGGGAAATTATTATGACAACACCTTGTAACAGTGAAGGTGAAGTTAACCCTGCAGTTTTAGTTGCCGCTAATGAAGCCGGTGTTGATGAAGTTTACAAGGTAGGTGGAGCACAAGCAATCGGTGCTTTAGCTTACGGTACAGATAGCATCAAAAAGGTAGATAAGATTGTAGGTCCGGGTAATATTTATGTTGCTTTAGCTAAGAAAGCAGTTTATGGATTTGTTAATATTGATAGTATTGCAGGTCCTTCAGAAATTCTTGTTATTGCCGATGAAACTGCAAACCCAAGATTTGTTGCAGCCGATTTACTTAGTCAGGCTGAACATGATGAACTTGCATCAGCAATTCTTATTACAACCAGTGAAGACTTTGCAAAGAAAGTTTCTGCTGAAGTTGATAAGTTTGTTGCAGTTCTTTCAAGAAAAGAAATTATCTCAAAGTCACTTGATAACTTTGGTTATATCCTAGTTGCAGAGAATATGGATGAAGCTATTGATGCAGCAAATGAAATCGCATCAGAACACCTTGAAATTCAGACTGCCGATCCATTCCTAGTAATGACAAAGATAAAGAATGCCGGTGCTATCTTCCTAGGTAGTTATAGTTGTGAATCACTTGGTGACTATTTTGCAGGTCCTAACCATGTTCTTCCAACTAACGGTACTGCAAAGTTCTTCTCACCACTTTCAGTTGATGACTTTGTAAAGAAATCAAGCATTATCTATTATTCACAGGATGCCCTAAAGGGTGTTTATAAAGATGTTGCTAAGTTTGCTCGTTGTGAAAGTTTAACTGCTCATGAAAATGCAGCACTTGTTAGATTTGAAGAAGAATAATTCTTTAATGAATGAAGGAGAATTATAGTGGATAGAATTGCAGAAGTAACAAGAGTTACTAAGGAAACTGACATTTATATTAAAATTAACTTAGATGGTAGTGGTAAAAGCAAAATCAAAACCGGCATAGGTTTTTTTGACCATATGTTAGAAGGATTTGCTAAGCATGGACTGTTTGACCTTGAAATAAAGGTTAAAGGTGACCTTAATGTTGATTGTCATCACACCATTGAAGATACCGGTATTGTTCTGGGTGAAGTTATCAGAAGAGCATTAGGGGATAAGTCAGGTGTTAAGAGATATGGCAATTTCCTATTGCCAATGGATGAAACACTAGTAATGTGTGGTGTTGATTTATCAGGCAGACCTTACTATGTATCTGACTTAAAGTTCACAAATGACAGAACAGGTGAAATGGATAATTGTATGGTTGATGAATTTTTCTATGCAATTTCATATAGTGCAATGATGAATCTTCATTTTGTACAAATGCGTGGAGCTAATGATCACCATATTATTGAAGCAACATTTAAAGCCTTTGCAAAGGCTCTTGATATGGCAACAACTGTTGACCAAAGGATTAATGGAGTGCTTTCTACAAAAGGTACTATTTAATTCAATAAATTGTACTAATTTTCTCAATAATTTTGTATAACATTTTTAGAAAAAAACTTTATTTTTATTTATTTTTGTGATATAATGAACTATGAATAATTTGAACTGTTATCCTTAAATATAGGAGGAAATTATAATGAAAAAAATATTTGCAATTTTAGCAATTACTGTTGTAGCAATGACAGTTTGTTTCTCATCAATTAGCTTTAGTGCTGCTAGTAGAAAAAGTCCTGTAGCTACAACAACTCGTCCAAGAAATACTAATAATAACCCATCAAACCCTACCGGTAATCCCGGTGGTGGTGACGACCATAGCAATAATAATGCCTCTACTGTAAACCCAGAGGATGATAGTAGTGAATGGTTCAGAACTTCAACTACTAACCCTAATAATGGTGGAGATAATGGTAATCCCGGTGGTGGCAACGGCACAGATGGTACAGGTGATTCAACTACATCTCCTGTAACCGGAGACTATGTTGCATATTCAGTTCTTATTGCTGCCGGTTTAGGTCTATCTTCTTTGTTTGCATATAAGAAATATACTTCAAAGAAAAAGTAATCACAAAGATTATACCCCTACTTTTTAAGTAGGGGATTTTTTGTTTGACCCAAATTCCTTACTATGGTATAATTTTTTTGAAGGAGTTTTATTATGAATGAAGATAAAAACCAAGTAGAAAATAAATCTATTGAAGATATAATCAAAGAAAGTGAACCTGAAAAAAAGCCTAAAAGAAAGATTGTATGGCTAATTGTTTTTATAGTTTCACTTGTTTTATGCATATGTTGTGTTGTATTTTTGGTATTGAATACCTCTTCTTGTACTAATGGAGAGAGTCAGTATAAAAAGTTATCCAGTCAAGTTGTTTCTCCAACATTAACAGATGACAATAAGCCTAATGTTAAGAAAACTAAAGAAAAAAATCCTATTGACTTTAAGGCGTTAAATAAAATTAATAAGGATATTGTTGGATGGATAAAAATTTCCGACACCAACATTGATTATCCAATCTTGAGAGCACCTGAAAGTGACCAAAGCTTTTATCTCCATAGAGATTATTACAAGAACTATCTTTATGCCGGTTCTATCTATATGGAAAGTTATAACCAACCTGATTTTTCAGACAGAAATACTATTCTTTACGGTCACAATATGGCTAATGGCACAATGTTTGCTGATTTGCATATGTTTGAAGATTCCGACTTTTTCTCTAAGCACAAAACTTTTAAGGTATATACTCCTAAGAGTATCAAGACATATAAAGTGTATTCAGCTTATGAATATGATGATAGACATATAAATAATTCTTTTGACCATTTTAGAGATGATAAGGTCTTTAAAGAATATATTGACTATAGTTTAAATCCTACTAACGCAATAGTCAGTAATGTAAGAAAAGGCACTAAAGTAACAATTAACGATAAGCTAATTACACTTAGTACCTGTACAAACAACCGTCCTGAAAATCGATTTTTAGTTCAAGGTGTATTGATAAAAAATGAAAGAACAGAATGACGATAAATTAATTAAAATAGAGGATAGCCCTCTAATTGAAGAAAGTAAAGATTTTAACAAGAATGCTCCAATAAAAGATATTGAAAATGATACTGCAATTGATGTTGATGGTGTTTCCGGTTATGTACTTTCTTCTGTTAAAAGAAAGAGGATAAAACCTAATAAAAAAGAAAGTCACCACAATAAGAGAAACAAAATGAAGAAAAGTAAGAAAGTTATTATTACAATTCTTTCTTGTATTTTAGGTTTGTGCTTACTTGTAGTGGGTACTTTCGGTTTCTTGTATTATAGGGGCAAGAATAGACTTCTTGATAAAAGTGGGATGTCGCTAAATCCACCATCAGATACAAAGGTTATTGATAACGGTAACTATATTTTCTATAACGGTCATAATTATAGATACAAGGACAGTATGACTTCAATATTGTTTATGGGTGTTGATAAGGATGAACTTGGTACTGTTAAAAATGTAGTTGGTACAGGTGGTCAAGCTGATGCACTTTACCTAATTGCTATAGACACAGACAATGGTGTTACAACAACATTCCAAATTAGCCGTAATACAATGGTAGATATTGATTTGTACAATACTGCCGGTGACTTTATCCGTACAGAAAATAACCAGATTTGTCTTTCTTATGCTTATGGTGATGGCAAAGAAACATCAGCTGAGAATACAGTAAGGTCAGTAAGAAGATTGTTTTATGGACTTCCTGTAGCTCAGTCTTATACTGCACTTGATATTAGTGGTATATCAGCATTAAACGATTCTATCGGTGGTGTTACTGTTACTTCACCTGTTACATATAAGGATGATAATAATAAGGTTGTGTACAATGAAGGTCAAACATATGAACTTCACGGTAAAGATGCCGAGAGCTTTGTTCGTTCAAGAAACCACAAAACCGACAACTATAATGACAATCGTATGGCCAGACAAAAGGCATATTTAAACGCATTTATAGACAAAACAGTTTCTATGACAAAAAGTGATATTACTACACCGGTTACTATTTATAATTCAGCAAAACCTTATATGACAACTAATTTGTCAGCCGCAAAGGTTAGCTACCTTGCTACCGATTTACTCCGTAAAGGTATCACAAGTGCTGATATTCAGAAAGTACCCGGTAAAGATAAAGATGGTAAAAATTATGTTGAATATAAAGTGGATAACAAGAAGTTCTTTAAAATGATTGTTGATACTTTTTATGTTCAAGCTGATTAATGGAGGCATTATGTACAATTTACTTGCTAATTCTGAATCAATGAATGCAGTAGAAGAATTTACTTCAACCGTACCTATTGTACAAAAAGGTACTAATCATGCAGAAAACCCACTGGAAACCAATATGACCTTACAGTATGGTATTCTAATTGGTGTGTTGGTGGTTTTAGTATCTATATTAGTTTATAGAAAAGTTAAGAACAAAAAGAAAAAGTAAGGAGTATTTATTATGAAAAAGTTTTCAAAAATTATTTCCTTATTCTTAGTTTTGGCACTTTGCCTTTCAACTTTTATTGTTTCAGTAAGTGCAGTAGCAAAACCTAAGAATTACACGTTAAACCTAAATGCTAATAAGTCAAAGGGTTATAGCTGGACTTGTACAGTAAACAATAAAAAGGCAGCTAACTTTACTGTAAAGAAAAAGAATGTATCAAAGACAACTTGTAAGTATACATTTACCTTTACCGGTAAGCAAAAGGGAAGTGCTATTGCAACACTAAAGTATGGCACAAAGAAAAAGACAATTAGTCAGAAAACTATTAACCTAACTGTTGATGAAAACAAAAATGTTACTAAGACAATTCCACCAAAGAATTATGTTCTAAAGCTAAAGACAACATCAACAACTAATTACAATTATTCTTATCATAGTTCAAATAAGTCAGTTGCTAATATTAGTGCTGATTTAAAGTTCAATAATAAAGGTGCAACATACATCTTTACTTTTAAAGGACTTAAGAAAGGCAAAGTTACTTATACAATAAAGTATCAAAGTAGCAACAAAAAGTCATCTACAAAAGTAGTTAAACTAAATGTGGATAACAAACTTAATGTAACACTTGCAAAATAAAAAAATAAACCTCATCTTTTTAGATGAGGTTTTACTTTTGTCAATTTCTATATAAACAAGAAAGAGCAATCAAAATTGTGATTGCTCTTTTGTAGCTTTTATATGTAGAACAAATTACTTATTCTTAATAGCTTCGTCAATAGCAGCAGCAGCCTTTTTACCTGCACCCATAGCTAGGATAACTGTAGCAGCACCTGTTACTGCGTCACCACCTGCATATACGAATGGACGGCTTGTTAGACCATCTTCATCAGCAATAATGCCACCCCACTTCTGAGTATCAAGACCTTCTGTAGTTGACTTGATTAGTGGGTTAGGAGATGTACCGATAGACATAATTACACAATCCATAGGAATAGTAAATTCAGAACCTTCCTTAACGATAGGTCTTCTTCTACCACTTGCGTCAGGTTCGCCAAGTTCCATTTCAACACACTTAATGCCTGTTACTGCGTCATCATCATCACCAAGGATTTCAACAGGATTTGTAAGTGTACGGAAGATAATACCTTCTTCTTTAGCGTGATGTACTTCTTCTGCTCTGGCAGGAAGTTCAGCGTCAGATCTTCTATAGATAATGTTAACTTCTTCTGCGCCTAGTCTTAGTGCTGAACGGGCAGCATCCATAGCAACATTACCACCACCAACAACTGCAACTCTCTTAGCGTGCATAATTGGTGTTGTGCTACCTTCTTTATAAGCCTTCATTAGGTTAACTCTTGTTAAGAATTCGTTAGCTGAGTAAACACCCTTTAGGTTTTCACCAGGAATGTTCATAAATCTTGGAAGACCGGCACCACTACCGATAAATACTGCTTCATAACCATCTTCCATTAGTTCATCAATAGAAAGAACTCTACCGATAACCATATTTGTTTCAACATCAACACCTAAATCTCTTAGGTTGTCAACTTCCTTATTAACAATAGCCTTTGGTAGTCTGAATTCAGGGATACCATACTGTAGAACACCACCAGCTGTGTGTAGTGCTTCAAAGATAGTAACTTCATAGCCAAGCTTAGCTAGGTCACCGGCACAAGTTAGACCACTAGGACCACTACCGATAACTGCAACCTTATGACCGTTTGATTCAGGCTTCTGGATTTTTTCTGTTGAGTGTTCATTGTGATAGTCAGCAACAAATCTTTCCAGTCTGCCGATAGCAACAGGTTCTGTCTTGATACCACGAACACACTTTGATTCACATTGAGATTCCTGAGGACAAACTCTACCACAAACTGCAGGTAGGGAAGAGCTTTCGGAAATTACCTGATAAGCACCTTCAAAGTTTTCTTCAGTAATCATCTTAATGAAATCAGGAATATTAATATTAACAGGACAACCGTTTACGCAAGGCTTGTGCTTACAGTGTAGGCATCTGCTTGCTTCATCAAGAGCCATCTGCATTGTGTAGCCTGTAGCAACTTCTAGGAAGTTCTTAGCTCTTACTGCAGGTTCTTGCTGTGGCATATCTGTTCTTGGAATTTTCATATTTGGCATCTTATTTTACCTCCTTATTTAGAAGGTTACAACTTTCTTCGTAAGCGTGTCTTTCAAATTCTTTGTACATTTGACCTCTCTTCATAGCCTCGTCAAAATCAACAAGGTGACCGTCAAAGTCTGGGCCATCAACACAAGCAAACTTTGTTTCACCGCCAACTGTAAGTCTGCAACCACCACACATACCTGTGCCATCAATCATAATTGGGTTCATTGATACAATGGTTTTTACATCATACTTTTTAGTTAGCTGACATACGAATTTCATCATAATAAGTGGACCAATTGTGATAACTTCATCATACTGGTTGCCTTCTTTGATTAGTTCTTCAAGAGCGTTAGTTACAAGACCCTTTTCACCATAAGAACCGTCATCAGTCATTAGCTTAAATACATCAGAATTGTTCTTAAAGTCATCTTCTAGGATAACTAGATCTTTGTTTCTGAAACCAACTACTGAGTGAACTTCAACACCCATTTTATGAAGTTTCTTAGCAATAGGGAATGCAATAGCACATCCTACGCCACCACCAACAACAGCAACTTTCTTTAAGCCTTCTGTTTCTGTTGGTTTGCCTAGAGGACCAACAAAGTCATGAATATAGTCCCCTTCGTTAAATGAGTTTAGCTGATTAGTAGTAGCACCAACAATCTGGAAAATGATTGTTACAGTACCTTTTTCTCTGTCATAATCAGCCACAGTTAGAGGGATTCTCTCACCGTTTTCGTCAGTTCTTAAAATGATGAACTGACCTGGTTGTGCTTTTTTAGCAATTAGTGGTGCTTCAATTTCCATCTTAGTTACGGTAGGATTAAGCACCTGTTTACTTACAATTTTGTACATGTGTATACTTCCTAACATAATTTTATACCGTACTTTCATTTTACACTAATTCAGTAGTCTTTGTCAATGTAATATTCACATTTTCTATTGAATATAGCCTAAAAATGTGGTTTTTCAACATTAAAATTCGTTAAAAAATTAACGGAGCATATTTTCATATGCTCCATAGATAGTTTTACTATTAATATTACTTTGCAACAGATGTTAAGTACTCAACAACTTCACTTTCTGTTTTCAGTGTAAGTGCTTTTTCTGCTACTTCCTTAGCTTCATCAATAGTCCACTGAGAAATTATCTTTCTAGTCTTTAGTACAGATGTTGCACTAACTGAAAATTCATCAAGACCAAAAGCAAGTAGTAGAGGAATTAGTAGTGGGTCAGCAGCAGCTTCACCACACATACCAACCATAATATCCTTACCATCTTCAATAATTTTCTTGATACTTCTTAGTACTGCCGGTTGGAAAGCTGAATATAAGTAAGCTACATCAGCATTGCCTCTGTCAACTGCCATTGTGTAACCTGTAAGGTCATTAGTACCGATAGAGAAGAAGTCAGCTTCTTCTGCTAATAGGTCAGCAATAAGAGATGCAGCAGGTGTTTCAACCATTACACCAACTTGAATATCCTTGTTGTATGCAATATTTTCAGAGTCAAGCTCAGCCTTAATATTTTCAATCATAGCCTTAACTTCTCTAACTTCATCAATACAAGTTACAAGTGGAATCATAATCTTAATATTACCAAAAGCACTTGCTCTCAGTAATGCTCTAAGCTGAGGCCTGTAAACATCTTCTCTGTGTAGACAATATCTAACTGCTCTAAATCCCATAAACGGATTGTCTTCTTTTGATAAACCAAGATAAGGAATATCCTTGTCACCACCAACATCAAGTGTACGAATGATAAGTGGCTTGTCACCAAGTTTTAGAACAGTTTTCTTATATGCCTCAAATTGTTCTTCTTCTGTTGGAATAGATGAACTGTCCATATATAGGAATTCTGTTCTAAATAGACCAACACCTTCACCGTCTTTAGATAGAACTGCGTCAGCATCATCAGGTTTACCAATGTTGCAACATAGCTCAACTTTTACACCGTCAGCAGTTACTGTTTCTTTACCGATAAACTTCTTAAGTTCTTTTTTTTCTTTTTTGTATTCAATAGTCTTTTCTCTATAGATAGCAATTTCACCGTCACTAGGATTTTCAATTACTTCACCATGACTACCGTCTACAATAATTTCTTGACCATTCTCAAATGTTTCCATAACATTATGAACAGAAAGTACAGCCGGAATTTCCATTGCTCTTGCTAGAATTGCAGAGTGACTTGTTTTGCCACCAACTTCTGTTACAATACCAACAATGTTTTCTTTTACAATACAAGATGTCATTGATGGAGTTAAGTCTTTAGCAACAAGAACTGTACCTGATGGGGCAGAGGCAATGTCAACTTCTTCCTTACCAAGTAACATTGTAATAAGACCGTTCTTAATATCTTCAACATCAGATGCTCTCTGTTTAGTTAGTTCATCATCAGCCATTGAAAATACACCGATGAACATATCACATACCTGAGCAACTGCATCTTCAGCACAACAACCACTTGAAATATTACCTTCAATTGAACTGCTCATTGCAGGGTCTTTTAGCATAAGTAGGTGACCAAGAATAATGTCAGCTTCTTTTTCACCAATAGTGTTTTTAATGTTTTCAGCTTGTTTTTCTGTTTTTTCACAATATGCGTCAAAAACTTTTCTATATCTGTCAATTTCAGCTTGAGTATCTGTAATCTGTTTCTTCTCATAATCAAGAGAAACTTCTTCAATAAGCATTACTTTACCAATACCGATACCTTCTGATGCGTTTACACCTTTTAACATAATTTCACCTCTTAAAAGAAAAAGCAGGAGAATTATAATAAATAACTCTCCTGCTAATGTACTTAACTAACGATTAATTATTCACCAAAGCCTGTTGAAATCATTTCAGCAGCTTCTTTCATTGCAGCTTCTTCGTCCGGACCTTCAATCTCAACTGTGATTTCTGTGCCACACTTGATACAAGCAGCAATTAGGTTCATAATGCTTTTACCATCAATTTTGTTGCCATCTTTAACGATAGTAACTGTGCTTTGGTACTTACCCATTGCAGATGTAAAAGTTCCTGCAGGTCTCATATGGAAACCCTGACTATTAGTTATAGTAAATGTTTGTGATACCATTTTAATTTCTCCTCTTTGATTAAAAAAGTTTTCTCATCACAAATATTATACAATATAAGTCAATTATTATCAATATTTAATTGTGTCAAAATTGAGTTTTATATTATTAAATTGTGATTATATTTTAATTACTTAGATTTCTTCTTCATAAATAGAGCAAGTAGAATCATTGAAACAAATGAACCAACTGCTAGGGCAAGAATGTACCAGTACCATGTACCTGACATTGTAGCAAATACGAAAATACCACCGTGAGGAGCCATTAACTTACATCCGAATAGAGCAGATAATGCACCGGCACTAGCTGAACCTACGATACTAGCTGGGATAACCTGTAGTGGATGACCGGCAGCATAAGGGATAGCACCTTCTGTAATGAATGATAGACCCATAATATAGTTTACAGTACCGTTCTTTCTTTCTTCAGCTGTCCATCTGTTTTTGTTAAATGTTGTTGATAGAGCAATAGCAATAGGAGGTACCATACCACCAATCATTACAGCAGCCATAATCATATAAGAAGCATCTGTACCTGTTGAAAGTAATCCTGTTGCGAATACATAAGCAGCCTTGTTGAAAGGACCACCCATATCAATAGCCATCATACCTGCAAGTAATGCACATAGAGGAACCATTAAGCCTTCTGTTTTGCTCATTGCTGTTAGAGCATTTGTCATACTTGTGTTAATCCAGCCCATGATTGGGTTAACTGCACACATAATAACTGCAATACCACCTAAACCAAGTAGTGGATAAATAAGAACAGGTTTAATACCTTCCAGTGAATGAGGTAGTTTGTCACATGCCTTTTCAATCATTAGCATAATCCAACCACCTACAAAACCGGCAAGTAGACCACCTAAGAAACCTGATGGAACAGCAGCAGAAACACCTGCTTCAACAGCTGCATCACCGGTTAAAGCACCAGGGTTAGCAAAAGTTGCACCACTAGTTGCTAGGAAACCACCTACTAAACCAACTAACAAACCCGGTCTGTCAGCAATACTCATTGCAATGAAACCGGCTAGGATTGGAACCATTAGGTTAAATGCAACACCACCGATTGTCTTTAAGAAAGAAGATACCGGAGTCATTGTACCAAAGTTACCACTACCGGAACCACCATAACCACAGATTGTATCAATTAAGAATGCAACTGCAATAAATAGACCACCGGCTACAACGAATGGTAGCATATGTGAAACACCGTTCATTAGGTGCTTGTAAAGCTTTCTACCAAAGCTTTCACCTTCAATTTCATCACTTGAAGCAGCAGCTCCACCATGATGATGGTAAATAGGAACTTGACCACTTTCGATTTTTTTAATAAGTTCCTTTGGCTTGTGAATACCGTCAGCAACCTTAGTTGAAATAACAGGCTTACCGTCAAAACGAGCCATTTCAACATTCTTATCGGCAGCAACAATGATACCGTCACATTCTTCAATTTCTTTCTTTGTAAGAATGTTCTTAGCACCACCTGAGCCGTTAGTTTCTGCCTTTAGAGGAATACCCATTTCTTTACCGGCTTTTTCAAGAGCTTCAGCAGCCATATAAGTGTGGGCGATACCTGTAGGACAAGCAGTTACTGCAAGAATTCTGTAACCGTCTTTCTGTTCCTTTTTAGCAGGTTCGTCAGGGTATTTTACTTTTTCAAATTCATCAATTGCTTTTAGAAAAGCGTCCTTATTTGGAGCGTTGAGTAACTTGTTCTTAAAGTCAGCGTCCATTAGCATTGTCATTAGTCTAGCTAAAACTTCAAGATGTACATCACCGTCATTTGGTGCTGCAATCATAAAGATTAGATTAGAAGGCTTACCGTCCATAGCCTCATAATCAACACCATCAGGTACAGTTACTACTGCAAGAGCAGGTTTTTTTACAGCTTCACTCTTTGCGTGTGGAATTGCAATTCCGTCACCAATAGCTGTAGTTCCTCCGGCTTCTCTTGCCAAAATTCCTTCTTTGTAGACCTTTGCATCAACAAGATTACCGGCTTTGTTGTGCAAATCTACTAGTTTGTCAATTGCTTCAGATTTTGAATTTAGCTTAACGCCAAGTTCAATACAATCCTTTTTGAGTAAATCAACGATCCTCATAATTTTACCTCCTGTTTATAAATTTAGATTTTATTGAGTAAATCTATTACTTCCTGTTTTGTAGCCAGACTTTCTGAAAAGGCTGAAGCACTACCGGCAGCAGTACCCATTCTTAAAGCATATTTGTAGTCACCTTTTTCTAGGTATCCGGCACAGAATCCGGCAACCATTGAGTCACCTGCACCAACAGAGTTCTTGACCTTACCTTTTGGTGTACCAATCTTGTGTGCCACATCATTTTCATCAACAAGAATTGCACCGTCACCTGCCATAGAGATAAGTACATTCTTTGCACCTTGTTTCTTTAACTCTCTGGCATAGTAGATAATTTCATTGTCTGTTGTAAGTTCAAGTCCAAAGATTTCACCAAGTTCGTGATTGTTTGGCTTGATTAGAAATGGTTCATACTTTAGTGACTTAACTAGTAAATCA
>ERZ840517.2138-NODE-2138-length-18628-cov-2.744899_pt1 | contig 18628 bp, 17 predicted proteins | sample MGYA00519876_ERZ840517 | MGnify/ENA primary metagenome ERZ840517 (study PRJEB31850, sample SAMEA3708882) | human gut metagenome | biome: human gut; feature: human-associated habitat; material: faeces | place: China | collected 2014 ... | reverse complement strand
CAATAGAAAAACAATAAGGTTCAACTTCATTGATGTCTTCAATAAGGTCAATTATTTCTTTGTCTGTATAACCAAGAATATCAACCGGCTGAACAAATACTTTGTATCCTTTTTCCTTAATAGTTTTACAAAAATCAATTACATCTTTTCTTTCTTTTTTGAAGAAACATGCACGAACAGCATCAAAAGACTTACCGGTATATCGGTCAAGATTGCTTACAGAATATCTACTATAGTCTGCTAAAACAGTAAATAAAGTTCCTTGCTTATCTTTCGGTACAAATTTCTCAGCATCAGCACCGTTTAAATAAACAGTTTTGCCTTCTCCGAAGCCTTCATTCTGTAAAAAGCCCATTTCAATAATATCAATATTCGCCTCTAACAATCCATGAATCATACCGTTGATTGTATCATTTCCAAACTTCTTGTCTATTAAATATGCTCCATCTCTCAATGTACAATCCAATAGTTTTGCATGATGATTACTCATTTATATCACTGTTCCTTGTTAATAATTTCTTTATAGACAGCTTCAGCTATCTGTAAATCTTCAGGATAATCTATATCCACACATTCCACACCTGAAACAATAGTAAGATGTGGGTTAATGCCTATTCTTCTATTATACTTTAAAAATGTTTCTTTAGCAAACACATATGCAGCAGATACTTCATCAAATATAGGCTCAAGATCTTGTGTTCTAGGTACATTTTCCGGATCAAAGTTAAATGGTGTATTCTTCTTTGTCCATAATAGCTTTTGAATTTTTTCTGCTGTAAATGATGAGTCGTATTCACCGGACACAACTGCATTGATACATTCTTCAAAGTGCTCTACAGAAACAAATGGTGAAGTTGCATGGGAAACCATATATATATCAGCATCTACCAACTTCATAAATTCATTGATAATATCATTAGGAGTAGCTGTTTTTGTATCTAAAAATTCAGGTCTTTTTAAGAATTTAACACCGTCAATTATATATTCTTTAATAGCATCATTGCTACAAAATACATAGACTTCATCTAATCCTTTAACTTCCATAAGTGTTTCCTGAATAATCTCAAGAATACACTTTCCATTATAAAAACGCTTAGTATTTTTACCCGGTGTTCTCTCATTATTCATTTTTATCGGAATAAATGCTACTGTTTTCATTTTTTACTATCCTCTATTTCTTTAAATACTTCATCTAAATTTTTTCTAACAAACACTTCTAATTTTCCACCACGAGTGGCATTATAAATCTCTCTACCCTTTGACTCAAAACCTTTTTTTGCTGCCTTAAAACCGTTAATATTAGCCTCAGGACTGGAAAGATTTAAAACAGCACCTTCTTTTTCATAGTCCTTGATAAAATAATTATTACCACCACTAACAAAAGTTTGATCCTTTTTATCAACACTTTGCATATTGTAGCTAAAGTCAACACCTATTATATACACTTTTGAAAAGCCCATATAATAAGCAAACTGCAACATTTCTGTGATTATTGTACCATAAGCATAAACACCTGTATGGGCATCAAAAGAAAATAAACTATCATTAAGCCAGTCATGCTGTAATTCATTATAAAAATTTCCCTTTTTAAAGTGAGCTTTCTGACTTCTAGGAAAAAACATTTTTTTGTATGGTAGGCCAACCTCATCAATATGAATATCTTTTAATATTTTACTGTCAGAAACAAAGAAATAATCAGGTCTCCATTTTGTTTCATTAAATCCAAGAAAAATCTTATTACAAGCAAAAGATTTTACCTTTAATTCATTTATTCTATCCAAATCGGAAAACCTCATACTTGGTCCATTACCAATTATAAAACAGGTTTCGCCCTTATGAATATTCTTAAATTTCTTTATTGAATGAGTATCAATAACTAATTTTGTATTAGACGGAAAATTCTTTATCCCATAATACACATTTCTTATACTCTTATATATACTACTTTCTTTATTCATATAATGTCCTTACCTTATAATTAAACTCAAAATCATTTATAACACTCATTAACAAGCGAAGGTTTCGCTCCATCTGCTATCATCATTTCAATTAGTTTACATAAATCGCTTTTTAGTTTTGGTTCTGAATTAAGTTCCCAATAATGTGTATAAAAAACAAATGGTAAATTGTATTTCTTACATAGATTGTATTTTTTCCAAGCACTTTCAAAATCTTTAAAAATATACATATATAACTCTTTGTGATTTTTATACTTCATTACGCCTATTGCATCAAATTGTTTAGTCGCTTTATTGATATTTCTTTTAATATAATACTTTAAATAATGAATAGAAATATCTCTATCAAATTTCTTTGACAATACAGACATAGTGTTCATACCAATTTTATCAAGTGCTCTAAAGATAAATTTGTTCATCATATTACTAGGTGCTACAAATGTGTTTATCTTTGTGTTAAATGTTTCTTCAAGATACTTACGGTACTTTTTAATCAATGTAACAGCTTCACTATAATCTATATTCATCATTTCAGGAATCCAATCATTATCTATTCTATAATATTCATGGTGAATTCCATGCATCAAAATTTCATATTTACCTTTAGCAATACCCTTATTTATGTATGAAACTAATTCTAAGTTATCACCAACATTGCCATATTCTCTGTCAAAAGGATCTTTTCCATAAGGAAAAACATTTCCATGGTTACTCTTAGCATTTGGTATAACAGATAAAGATACAGGGATACCAGTTAAATCACCAAAGGCTTTTTCAAGTTCTTGAGGTTTTGTAAAATATGATGTATCATCATCTCTTATAGCAAATTTCATTAACAACACCTTCCTAAAATCCAATATTCAGTATTGCTTTCATCTTACAACATAAATAAAAATTAAGTTTCGAAAGATAATAATATTTCTTTGAACTATTTTTAATACTACTTATTTCACTAAATGATGGTTCACATTGTTTTCTATACTTTGTAATTATTTTGGAGGCTTTCTTCTTATCTTCACCATTCATATATTTTAAAACTGATTGATAAGAAAAAATACAAGTAGCATACAAATTTAATTTTGATTGAACAACTAAAGAAGGGAAATATTTTTCTATATATTTCTGTCTATTAGCTTTTCCTTCTATTTCATCAAGTCTTCTAATATTATAGCCATTACCCATTATACTACTACTTCTCTGGAAATAATAGTATAATGTTCTGTTTAATCTAGTAACTCTTTTTGCTCTGCCAAAAATTTGATAAGTCCAAAAATCATCTTCATTTAGTTTGCTAACTTCGTATGGTATATCTAATGCTATACTTGATTTATATAGTTTGTTCCAAACATATTGGTGAAAAGAATTTTCATTTATCAATCCTTCTAATCCATCTACAGTATTAAAATTTTTAATCATTTGATCATCACTATATTCATCAAATTTTCCATTTTCATAAAACTTCACAACACTACATTCAACAATATCACTATTATTATCAATCATAGCTTGTAACAGTGTTTCATAGAAATCTAGTGAAACATAGTCATCACTGTCAATAAAACTAACATACTCGCCGGTAGCAACCTTCATACCGGCATTTCTGGCATCGGAAAGTCCACCATTCTTTTTATGTACAACCTTAATTCTACTATCTTTTTTAGCATAATCATCACACATTTGTGGACAATTATCCGGTGAACCGTCATCAACTAAAATAATTTCTAAATTTTTATATGTTTGATTTATAATGCTATCTACACATCTTTCAAGGTAATCTTCTACATTATAAATCGGTACTATAACGCTAATTAATGAATCCATAATTTCTCCGTAAATGCTATATGTAAAATACTATCTTAAACTATCAATAATAACTAATAGTTTAGGACAAAATTTCATCAAATATAAGATAAATTTATCTGAAAAATTAAATAAAGGGTTATTTTTAAACATCGTAAAATTATCTAAAATCTTATTTCTTACATTATATAGTAAAGATTTTAGGTCAAATTTTACTTTTTTAAAATTACAAGAATGTTGATTTTTATACATACTACTATATGTTTTAAACCATCTTTTTTCTGCATAATAATGTATATTATCATCATATTTAAACAAATTTAATGTAATATCAGCAGCCTTTAAAATGTCCCTATAAAAATATTCTTCTGTATTTTTAGAAGAACCTGAGTTTTCATTTTGATAGTAATGATAATAAGGTTCATCAACAAATACACTTTTTCTTGATTTTTTAAAAAGCAATAAATTCATAACATAATCTTCATTTATTCTCATTGTTTTATCATAATCAAGATTATCAAAAAGTTCTTTTCTAAACAATTTAATGCATAAGCTAGGTTCAATAATTTCGCCTTTTATTAAATCAATAATTCCATCAGTATTTGATTGAATAATTAATTTTCCTGTTCCGTGAAATAAGTTCTCTTCCCCATTTTCCTTAATAGTTTTATATCCACAATGAGAAATATCTGCATCATACTTAACAAGATTATTATATAAACACTCATACATTTCCCGGTCTATTGTATCATCAGCATCAACAAAGCCAATTAATTCTCCTGTTGCCATAGATATACCCATATCTCTGGCTAAGGTAACACCTTGGTTTTTCTTATGAAAAACTTTAATCCTATTATCTTTTTCTGATTGCTTTTTACAAATTTCTAATGTATTATCGCTAGAACCATCATCAACAACAATTATCTCCAGATTTTTATAAGTTTGATTACATATGCTATCTAAAGTTCTGGTAATATATTTACTTGCATTGTAAGCAGTAATTATTATACTAATCTTTTCGTTCAATTTATTTATCCTCAATCTGATGTATATGTAAATTTTGATTATTTGTAATAATGGAATTAGAAGGGATCTCTCCCTTTATGATACAACCAGCACCTATAACACAACCATCACCAATATGAGTATTTTTTAAAATTACTGAATTTGCGCCAAACCAACACTCATTCCCTATAGAAATAGTACCATTATTATACTGATTACAAGAAATTCCACTTTTCTTATTAAATTTATGATCATTATCCGTTACAACAACGCCAGGTCCAAAAATACAATGATTGCCTATATTAATTTCGTTATTTGAACCTATAAATACATTCATATTAAAATAACAATCATTACCAATTTTTAAATATGCACCATTACTTACAATTATTCTACAAGTACCATCAGAATAAATATTGTCGCCTAAACACAAATCTGCATTTTTATTTACACTTACTTCAGTTCCTGTACTTAACATTAAATTCGAACCTATCTTTACTTTTTTACATTTCATATTTATAAATATTTTTCGAAATATGTTTGCAATTTTTCTAAATAACATTTTTAACATAAACATTACCTCTTACTGATAACAACTTGCTAATTTCCAAAGTTCAATATCATTATTATCAAAAGCCTTTTCAACTTGTCTTAGCATATAGGGTAACTTAACCTTATAATTTGGTTTATACTCTATAAATAGCTCTTTTGCTAAAACGAACAACGCATCTATAATATCTTCACTTAAACCATTTATACTTCCAAAATAATATGTACTAATATGTCTTAATACTAAAGTATAAAGTTGTTCATTTATAGGCAAACCACTTTTTTTATATTGTTCAAGAATTTCAACTAAAATCCAATATGAATCAATAGTTTTGATATTTGTTGAATTGCCTTGTACATGAGAAAAATTCTTTTCATACCATTTATATTCATACTCGATTTTAGGAATATAAGTATAATTCTTACATTGTGTAAAAATCAAAAATTGAATAATTGTATCCTCATACCAATATCCCGGGAAAAATCTTACATTATTCCACAATTCTCTTTTATAAACTTTACACCAAGGAAGACCGGCCAAATTCATTATCTTATCTCCATTTTTATAACCCATCAAATTATATTTTGGATATATATTAGGAATAATATCAAATATTTGACCATTTTTTTCTTTTGATAGATCGTGTGCACACATAACCATATCATAGTCATTACTATATGCTTTATTAAGCAAAGTTTCTACAATATCATCATGTACAATATCATCACAATCAACAAACATAATATATTTACCGACTGCATTATTAATACCGGTATTTCTAGCTGCTCCAATACCTGCATTCTTTTGATATATCAGTTTAACTTTAGAATTATTTTCATACTGGTTGATAACTTCACCTGCACCATCAGTTGAACCATCATCAACTATAATTAATTCATAATTATACCTAGTTTTCTGATTTAATATTGCATCAATATTAGCCTTAATTATCTCTACATAATTATATACAGGAACAACAATAGAAAGGTCAACTGAACTGTCGATAGCTTTATTGTCATAAACAGGTTTACTGTCTAACCTAGGATAAACACCATTAACAATTTCTTTTGCCTTAGAAACATTCATTATTTTCTTTGTCTTTTTTCTCTTTATTTTTTTAACCCCAAAAAACACACAATAAAGAAAATAAGCTATTTTCGCAAGTATACTGCAAAATAATTCATTATGAATTTTTTTATAAAATCTAAAATAAAAACCGTATACCATCTTATTATCTTTCTATAATTATAAATTATTTAACATATCTTCAACTGCTTTTACAGTTTTTTCTGTACTAAATCTTTGTCCTCTAATTTTAGCTTGTTTAGCATAATGTTCTAATAAGCCATTTTCAGTTAGAATTTTCTTAATACCATCATAGAGTGCATTTTCATCATTTTCAGTAACAATGCCATATTCATTGTTGTCACCTAGCAACTCATATGCACCACTGCAATTTGTACTTACAACAGGTGTTCCAACAATCAAAGCCTCTGTTACTGCTGTACTGAAGCCCTCTCGTCGGGAAGAACACACATACAAATCGGCATTTTTCACATACTTGTATGGATTATCTCTAAAACCTAAGAAGATAAATGTATCTTCCAAATGATTATCTTTTAGATATTTTTCATATTTTTCTTGTTCTTCGCCAATGCCAAGAATATATACGTGATTCTTTATACCGTCATCTAGTAGCTTTTTATGTATTTTCATAAGTCTGTCATAGCCCTTTGACGGTACAATTTTTGCAACAGAAACAAGATTATATACATCTTTATCAAAAGTTAAATCAGCAATTTTATCATTGGCTTTTTTAACAATCAAGTTAGATTCATTGGTATTGTATAAAACCTCAACCGGATTTTTCAAATCAAATATGCTTTGAAAATCTTCTTTAACTGTTCTAGATACACAAATTGTTTTGTCAAATTTAGAATAGCATTTTAGTGCCTCATTATAATTTTTAAAGCTACCGGAAGCTACCCTTTCATTATGCTGTTCAATATGTATCCAACTAACAAGTTTAGTGTCAGGATTAGTACAACCACTTACTATTCTTGCAGTAGGTCCTTCCAGATAAGAAACTATAATATCATATTTATCTTTTATCAAATATGAATATAATTTTTGTGGTGAAAACAACTTCATTATATGAGAATTGCCTCTAGGCATTCTTTTAAATCCACCAATATAGTGAACATCTTTATTTAAATATTGCCTATTAACACCAACATCAAATAAAGTTTGAATTGTCACATCAAATTTTTCTTTGTTGATATTATTGGCTAAATTCACAAGTACCTTTTCAGCACCACCATGTGCTAAATTAGGTATCAAAAACAGAACCTTTATTTTCTTTATATCCATGAATACTCGTACCAACTATCACAAAAGAATAAAAATTTTTCATACCAATTCAAATGATATGTAAACACCATTTGATAAATAAAATACGCAGCAAAACAAACAATGCAAGCATACTTTATCCACTTATACCTTTCCTGTTTTATCATATCATCAATATTCCATACCAAAAGTATTACATTAAAAACTTCAAAATATAAATTCAGTCGTGCATATACTGCTGAGAATAGTCCAATTAACGTACACATTGCACATAGTAAAGACATATTAAATACAATATCATAGTATTTATATTTACCTATCATATTTTTTCTATTGATGAAAGAAACCACAACAGGTACAGACATTACCGCCAATCTAAACATATTAATATTGTTACTAAACTCAACTATATTGTATTTCGAGCCGTAGTCCGTACTTTCAACAAAAAGATTATTCATAAATGAACCTGTTATCGGATATGTAACAAGAAGGAATAAACCTATAACCAACATAATTTTTGTAAATTTTCCCCAAGCAGGTTTATTCGCTATAAAATACACAACTATAAAAATATATGCCGAAGTGTGAATCTGGGCTGCAAGAATAACTATAGGAATATATAAATACCATTTCCTTTTATATAACAAAGAGAGAGCCATAAGCATTATTGCACAAGCCAAGTATTGTCTTAAACCATTCATGGAATGTTCCCAACAACCGGATAATACAAATAACAAAAATGCAAATTTTAAATCGCCAGTATAATTAAAATAAAAATACAGTATAGGAACTATAGTTATGAATGAAACAATTTCAATAAATACTCTTGGTTCAGTTGATATGTACTGTTTTATAAAAGCTTTTATTAAAAGAAATAATTGTTCTTCACCAAGCTTAAAATTTGATAACACTTCAGACACTGTTACAGTTGATTCACTAAACGATTCCATATAAGCATACGTATCGCCATACGCAAATCTCTGTCCTGTTACATATGCAAGAATTACAGTGCCTAAAACAAAGAAAAACGTTTGGGTATCTCTATTTATCTCTATTTCCGTATTAACTGTAATACCTTCAGAGGTTACTGTTTTTCTTTTTCCTAATGCAAAAATTAGATATACAAGTAAAGTAGTTAAAACAAAAACACTCATTTACTTAATTCCTTCTACTTTCATATAGGAATCTTTAGATTTTTTAAGCACTAAACATTTTAAGCACCAACCAAATGGCACACTTAATACTGTTAAAAACTTTTCCGGTGATTCCTTGATAAAATTCTTATTTTTAGCAATCAATGAACTTGAAACATAATGAATACAAGCCTTAAATTTCTGCTTTATATTAATACTATGTTTCATTTGTTCTTTTCTCCAAAAAGCAAATCCTTTTGGATTATTGATATATTGCCTATACATATTTGTACTTGAACCATCCATTTGATAGTCAACAATACAAACGCACTTATTAAGTATCTTCATTTCATATTTTTCATCTATTAAATGATATTTATATGCCAAAGCAACATACTTTTCATTATCAAAAACAGGGTAAGGTGGTATTTGTTTAATTATATCAGTTCTGTAAATTAACTTTTTATCACCAAATCCACCGTTATTATAGTATCCCATTAAAGTTGTACTATCTTTATCAGGTAAATTTTTACCAATTACTCTCTTAGTTGAGTCTGCATAATCCAGTGCAATAATACCTGCATATCCTTTATTTCTGTTTTCATTCCAACACAATTCAATCAATTCTACTGCATTATCTGGCATATAGTCATCAGAATCAATACAAACATTTAACTCTGTATCTATATTTTCATATGCAGCATTATGTGCTGTATGCATTCCACCATTTTCCTTATGTATATACTTTATTTCAAATTCATTATCTTTTTTCAACCACTCTTTAATAGTATCATAAGGATTGTCGGTAGAACCATCATCAATAATCATCCAAACAAAATTTTTGCTTGTTTGTCTGCACATACTTTCATATGTTCTTTTTAACGTATTTATTCGATTATATAAAGGTGTAAAAACCGTAATTAACGGCTTTTCAATGTTTATTGTACTCATTCAAATAAAACTCCTGAAGCCACATAGCATTTTTTTTAATATCAAAGTTTGCTTTTTCCACACTATCAAGCATATTTTTCTTACTATAAGCACCCTTAAAGGTAATAAGTTTATCTGCCCAAATTTTAGGGTTTGCGTCAATAGGCAACATTTCTACATTATCAGTAATAATACACTCTTTAGAAATAGTATCAGAAATAACAGATTTCACACCGGTAGCTTGTATTTCCACCATTGCTACAGACAAACCTTCAAACAAAGAAGGAAAACAGAAAACATCAAAACACTGTGCAATTTCATTAACATTAGGAACAATACCTGTAAAAACAACTGAATCTGATATATTCAAATCGTCAATTTTTTTCTTTATGCTTTTCTTTAAATCGCCATCCCCAACTAATACTAGTTTAGCTGAAGGATCTATTTTTAATAACTCATTAAAAATATCAATTAGGTAAGTATGATTTTTTTGTGTATTGAATCTTCCTACATGACCAACAACAAAATCGTTACCCAGATTATACTTTTCTCTTACAGACTTAGCTATTTGCTCATTATAAATATATTGTTTTGTATCTATAGCATTATTCATAACATGAATATCATTGCTAAACTTTTTGCCAAACATCCATACTCCTGAGTTTTTAGAACAAGCAAACAGATAATCTGCATATTTATAAATACTTCTCTTATATATAATCTTAAGTGGATAGTTCTTATCTTTTGGTTGGTTACTATTATGAGAATGTGCTATTGTTACAGGTACAGCGTATTTTTTCGCATATTTTAATGGTACAGCAGACATACAATCAATATGAGAATGTACAATTTTATATTCTTTATGTTGAGCAAAAAATGACTCTAATGCATTAAGATATGTTTTGCTAAAAGGATTAAGATTAGGAAGCCTGTATATTCTTCCACCTAAAGATAATATCTCCGAATCATAATCTGTCTCAAAATTCCTGTGACATAAAAAATCGAATTGTACTTTGCTTCTATCAATATTTCTATAGTAGTTCATTAACATAGTTTCAAGCCCACCACGACCCATATACGTAACCACATGTAAAACTCTCACCATACTAACACACCTACAAACCAATAACACTTATCGTCTCATTGACAACATCATTTTTATCAAAATTATCTTCCATATGCTTACGGGCAAGTTTACCCATTTCAACTTTTTGTTCATAAGGAAGATTTATAAATTCTTTCATTTTTAAATACAAATCTTCTTTATCCTGTACTTTTACAAGATAGCCACTTTTCTTATCCACAACTGCCTCTTTACAACCATGAATATCACTTGTGATAATAGGTCTACCAACTGATGCACTTTCCAGCAAAGTATTTGCCATTCCTTCGTGATAGCTGGGTAGTACCACACAATTTGACTCTTGAATAAAAGGCACAACATCTTTTTGGAAACCAAAATACTTTATTAAACCCTTGGACTGAAGTTCTTTTACCTTTTCTTCATATTCATCTTCATAAATTCCAATAAAATTAAACTGAAGATTGTTATATTCTTTGCTTAATTTTTCAATGGCATAAAATAATTCATCTACACCTTTTTCTTTCATAATTCGTGCAAAGAATAAAAAAGTTATCTTATCTACATCATTCGGATAAGGTGTAAAGGCAAATTTCTCAAGATTTACACCGGCACCATTGAATACATAGGTCTGACTAGGCTTAAACAACTTCATATCAAGAACAGTCTGTTCATTACCTTTATTCTCAAAAAATACTTTCTCAGCTTTATTCATAGAATACTTGTACATTTTTGAGGTTACAAACCTTAGTAATCCACCGTTATTAAATGCCGAACCTAGTCCGGTTACATTACAATAACAAGGAATTTTCTGAGATTTACAAGCCCATGCACCATAAATGTTACACTTAATTGTATATGTAATAACCTTATCGGGTTTTTCTTCTTTCAGCAGTTTTTTATATTCACTAATAAGTTTCAAGTCTTCAATAGGATTGATTGCTCTTCTGTCCATATTTTTTACATAAACAAGTCTTGAACCAAAGGAACGCAATTCATCCATATATTCCTTAATGTCTTCAGGTAAAGAAATAATAACCTCATGGGACTCAGACAACTTCTGTATTAGTTCTCTACGAAAAACTCTCAATGTTAAATAATGATTAGCAAGGATTAATATTTTCATACAGTTGTTGTTTCCTCTACCTTTTCATTAATTTCTTTTTGGGTCATTTGACCTGTGCCACCCTCTACAACACCGTTATGCTTAAATACACTGACAACTGTCATAAACAGACATTTAACATCAAACCAAAAACTTAATTTATCGTAATAAACCTTATCCATCTGTACCTTAATAGGAATCGACAATTCATCCCTACCATTAATCTGTGCCCAACCGGTAAGCCCCGGTTTTAAAGAATTAATATTATATTCATCTCTTTCAGCAATAAGGTCATCTTGATTCCATAAAGCAGGTCTTGGACCTATAACAGACATATCTCCTTTAAATATATTAAAAATCTGAGGAAGTTCATCAAGACTGGTTTTTCTTAAGAATTTGCCAACTTTAGTTATGTATTGATTCGGATTTTTCAATAAGTGTGTTGGACAATCCTTTGGAGTATCAACCCTCATTGTACGGAATTTTAAAATATTAAAATACTTTTTATCCTTACCGACTCTCTTTTGCTTAAAGAAAATTGGTCCTTTACTTGTACACTTAATTACAACACAAAACGGTAAATATATAATTGACAAAAATACAATAGCCATAAAAGAACAACTTATATCAATCACACGCTTTACAAATCTATTGTAAAATGAATTTTCTCTACCCTTCATAAATTCACCCACAAACATTAAAATCTCAATAAAACATACAATAACACATAGCAATACGAAGTTATTATATCACACAATACCTCTAATATCAACACAGTATAACAATTCGTTATACTGTATAACGATTTATGTGTATATTATTCTTTAATTTCGCACACTAATTTTATTGTTTTTAAAATTAATTGTTAGAATAAGCTAAATATTACTGTTAATTATATTAATATGCAGTATAATTTCAGTTTGCACCAACTTTACAACTCATTATTAAAAACTATAAAAAATAGCCCCTAACATCAGTTAAGAGCTATAATATATTTTATTTATTCCTATAAATTAAGTTATTCCATTTCTCTTTTATATTAAATTTCTTTTCAAGCAATGACCATAATAAATCATAAATCATAGCACCTATACAAGAAATAATAAAAGTTAACATAGCAATAACAATAAGACATAATATGTAGTGTTCGATTAAACTAGGGAACATTCTTCTAGTTAGTACATATAAAACTATATATACATTTGTATGTAAAAGATATATTACATATGTATATCCGGATAATTTTCCTAAATTAATCTTTATTTTTATACTACTAAATGCAATAAATACGCATATTGATGCAATTATAATTAATGGTGAAAACCAATTACTATATGCATCTATACTAAATCTTAAAAAACCTGTTATACCTCTATACACAAATAACAATACATAACTAATAATAGCAAAAATAAAATACAATCCCTTAAATTTTATTCTAGACATATTTTCATAGATTACATTGCCTACCAAGAAATAACCTACAAAAGAAAAAATAATGCCAAAAGCCCATGATACAGAATATGTAGAAGTTAATTGTGAAATCATCGCAACAAAAAGCCATACAAAAGAACCAATTATGTATGATCTATTGCTTATAGACTTTTTTATTCTTATAATTATAGGTACAAGAAAATATAATCCAACAAGCATAAACATAAACCAGCAATTATTAAGATTACCACTTAATAATTCAAACACCGGATTCAATAAATCTCTTCCACCTATTATTGCTTTCATCTCTGCAATTAGGAATGATAAAATTAAAATAATAACAAGTGGTATTCCTATCTTGTAAAAAGACTTAGCATAAAAACGTTTATAATCTGCATTTCTTTCATTGCTTAAAATAAACGCACCGGATAGCATAACAAAACAAGGAACACTGAATCTGGTAATAATATTAATTAAACTGCAAAAATTAAATCCAACAAATGATATATTATTGCTATCAGCAACATTTGCGTTTACATGTATTAATACAACAGCAAAAGTAGATATTATTCTTAACAAATCATAATTACTTTGCCTACTTTTTATTATTTTATCACCCATAAAGTTGCCCCTTAATACAATATGTTACCATCATAACATATATAAATTCATTAATTCAAGTAATTTATTTATTTTTCTACACAAAAGTCAATCCCCCACTGACTAAGTCAATAGGGGATTTAGTATATATTAAGGATTAGGAAATAACGGTAAATTCTACTGTGCTGATGCTAGTAATGATATAGAATCTTCAACCTTAGTTATGATTGTTTATATTATTTTACTTTTATATTTTTCTATATATAACTACTATTTATTTACATGATTCTATATATTCAGCCTTGCTCCTATTGTCATTATATGTTACAATTTAACTAATTCGTACCTATAAAAGTTACAAAATAAAAGTATAATATAAACCCTTGGAGGAAACTTATGAAATCAGTATCAAATCAAAACTTATTAAAAATATTCACCATAGGAGTAACCGTAATTTTCTTTATTTCATTAGTTCCAATTATTATTGCATCTTTTTATTCACATCCCACCTATGATGATTTCGGATTTTCTGCTGAAGTGTATCATACAATTCAAAACGGTGGAAATATATTTAATATAATAGCATCTGCTTGTAAGCAGGTCAACTCAACTTATTTTTCTTGGCAAGGAACATTTTCAGCAATATTTATTTTTGCTTTACAACCTGGCGCATTTTCTTTAAACTTATATTTTATAACTACCTTTGTTTTACTTTTCTTTTTAATATTTTCTACTTATTATTTTATTGACACAATTATCTGTAAACTATTTAATTCAAATAAATATTACAGTATACTATTATCTGTATGTATTTTATTTGTTTCAATTCAATTTGTTATTGATAAAACTCAAGCTTTTTATTGGTGGAATGGTGCAACATACTATTCATTATTCTATTCATTTTCACTTCTATTATTCGCTGTCTTAATTAGATTACATATATCTAAGAAAAAATCAAAACAAATATTATATAATATTGAGGCATATATTCTTGCAATTATTATTGGTGGTGGTAATTATACCACTGCTTTGACAACTACAGTTATTTTAATCATAACTACCATATTATTGATTTTTTATAAACAAAAAAATTTGATACCCTATGTAGTTGTATGCATATTATTATTAACATCGTTAATAATTAGTGCTATGGCACCGGGTAATAATATAAGAGCCGCTACATGTGAAGGTATGAATCCTATCATATCAATCATATATTCTATCTTCTATTCCTTTGTCTATTTCGGGAATTGGACACAACTGCCACAATTAGTTTTATTTATATTTGCAACCCCTATTCTATATAAAGTTTCTAAATCCGTAAATTATAAATTCAAGTATCCTATTATTGCGATTATACTATCATTCTTGGTATTTGCAACTCAACTAACACCTTCGTTATATGCTATGAGTTCCGTAGGATCCGGCAGACAGATAAATATATATTATTATTCTTATTATCTATTTATGCTATTTGATATTTTTTACATATGTGGTTGGTTAAACCATAGATCCATAATAAAATTTAAAATAGGTAATAATTTTAATAAAAATACTGCAATTATAACGTTGTTATGTTTGTTAATTGTTTTTATTGCCGGATCATTTCCACATTCTATAAAACAATTGACCTCTATAGATACTAGTTTATCAATCATTAATGGAAATGTAAAATTATACGATAATCAATACAAAAAAATAATTAAAGATATTAATAATGGCAAAACATCCATTAATGATATAGATGCAAATGTTGATTTTTTAAATAATTTTGGTATTACTTCTGACTCTTCCTATTGGGTTAATAAACAAATACAAAATTACTTTAACACAAATAACATAAGCAAAAAGAAATAATATTACCTTGTATTATCAGTTTCAAATTTCACATTGAAAACTTTATTTATAATAAAGGATTAAATTAAATATGAATATTTCAACAAGCATAAAAAAAGAGTTCCTCTTTGATAAAAGACAAACAAATATTGCTAAAGGTATTGCAATATTATTATTATTGTTTGTGTTTTTTCGTTACTAATTACATTATTTATGAAAATCACTATTTTCTTTAGATCTTCTGAAATTGATGGTTTTCTATCTTTGAGTATAATTTTTATTTCGTTTTTTATTATCTCACGAATCCCTATTATCTCTAAATTATTAGAAATACTTGGTAAACATAGTGGAGCAATGTTTATGTTCCATACATTTATATTTACATATTATTTCAAAGACTTCTTTTATTCCTTTGACAATCCACTATTAATTTTCTTGGTTACGGTAATCATCTGCTTGATGATATCAATAATGGTTTCATTTATAAAAAGAATAACCTGTTATGATAAATTAATAAACTATCTTACTCAAACTAAAATATAATAATCACAAAGAAATAACCCACTAGCTAACTAGTGGGTTATTAGTATATATTAAGGATTAGGAAATAACGGTAAATTCTACTGTGCTGATGCTAGTGATAATTTAGGTGGATAGCAAATCAATTTTAAATTACCACTAGCTATGCACTATATTAAAATTACTCAAAAGTAAAGGCATTATCCTTGAAGTCACAAGTAATTTTGTTATCCTTGGATACTTTACCTTCAAGCATTTGTTCAGAAAGGGCATCTTCAATCTTAGTTGTAATTGCTCTTCTTAGAGGTCTTGCACCGTAATCAGGGTCGTAACCTTCCTTAGCAATTTCCTTAACTGCTGTATCTGTGAAAGTAATATCAACACCAAGACCATATAGTCTCTTCTTTAGAGTATCAAGCATCTTACCGGCGATTTGTTCAATATCCTTTTGATTTAGCTTGTTGAATACAATAATGTCATCAACACGGTTTAGGAATTCCGGTCTGAACATACTCTTTAGTTCATCAATAACCTTGCTCTTAACTTCTTCAAAAGAATTTTCCTTTTCTTTTTCTGATGAGAAGCCTAGGGAACTGTTCTGATGATCTGTGATAATTCTAGCACCAACATTACTTGTCATAATGATAACAGTGTTCTTAAAGTCAACTGTTCTGCCTTGGCTATCTGTTAGACGACCATCTTCAAGAATCTGTAGCAAGATGTTAAATACATCAGGATGAGCCTTTTCGATTTCATCAAACAAGATAACTGAATATGGTTTACGACGAACCTTATCTGTTAGATAACCACCTTCATCGTAACCAACATATCCTGGAGGTGAACCGATTAGTTTGCTGACTGTGTGCTTTTCCATATATTCAGACATATCAAGTCTGATCATAGCATTTTCATCACCAAACATAACCTCTGCAAGTGACTTACAAAGTTCTGTTTTACCTACACCTGTTGGGCCTAGGAAGATAAATGAACCTACAGGACGCTTAGGGTCTTTTAGACCTACTCTACCTCTTCTGATAGCTCTGCTGATTGCTGAAACTGCCTCATCCTGACCGATAACTCTCTTGTGAAGAATTTCTTCCATCTTTAATAATCTTTCAGACTCTTCCTGAGTTAGCTGTACAACAGGTACACCTGTCCAGTCAGAAACAATCTTTGCAATATCTTCGGCAGTAACTTCTCCACCTTGCTGATTATCTTTGTGCCACTTTTCCTTTTCAGTATTTAGCTTTTCGTCAAGTGACTTTTGTTCATCTCTTAGCTTTGCAGCTTTTTCAAAGTTCTGAGATGCAACTGCTGCTTCCTTTTCCTTTTCAAGTTCCTTAATCTTATCTTCAATAGACTTAACATCGGTAGGCATTGTCATACCTTCAAGTCTTACTCTTGAAGCTGATTCATCAATAAGGTCAATTGCCTTATCAGGTAGGAAACGGTCTGCAATATATCTTGAAGATAGCTTTACTGCTGCCTCAATAGCCTCATCGGTAATCTTTACCTTATGGTGAGCCTCATATCTGTCTCTTAAACCTTTAAGGATTTGTATAGCCTCATCTTCACTTGGTTCACCAACTTTAACAGGTTGAAATCTTCTTTCCAGGGCTGCATCTTTTTCAATGTACTTCTTGTATTCATTGATAGTTGTTGCACCAAGTACTTGGAAGTCACCTCTAGCTAGAGAAGGCTTTAGGATATTAGCAGCATCTGTTGAGCCTTCTGCTGAACCTGCACCGATAATTGTGTGAAGTTCATCAATGAATAGGATAACATTGTTAGTATTCTTTACTTCTTCAATGATACCCTTAATTCTCTCTTCAAATTCACCTCTGTACTTTGCACCGGCAATCATTGAGTTAAGGTCAAGAGCAATAATTCTCTTATCCTTTAGAATTTCCGGTACTTCACCGTTGGCAATCTTTAGAGCAAGGCCTTCGGCAACTGCTGTTTTACCTACACCGGGTTCACCGATTAGAACAGGGTTGTTCTTTGTTCTACGGCAAAGGATTTGTACTACTCTCTGAATTTCTTCAGTTCTGCCAATAACAGGGTCAATCTCGCCCTTTCTTGCAGCCTCTGTTAAATCTCTGCCATAAGTATCAAGAGCCTTAGTAGAACCGTTGCCACCCATACCTTGACCGTCAGCACCCATACCATTCATAGACTGGAAGTTATCTTCACCATTGCCTAGGTTTAGTGAGTTGCTGATTTCTCTCACAATATTATCGGTATTAGCACCAAGTTCTCTTAAAAAACTTACTGAGTAACTGTCGTTATCAGATAGAATTGCAAGTAGTAAATGTTCTGTGCCAACAA
>ERZ840517.2096-NODE-2096-length-18940-cov-11.195658_pt1 | contig 18940 bp, 18 predicted proteins | sample MGYA00519876_ERZ840517 | MGnify/ENA primary metagenome ERZ840517 (study PRJEB31850, sample SAMEA3708882) | human gut metagenome | biome: human gut; feature: human-associated habitat; material: faeces | place: China | collected 2014 ... | reverse complement strand
CGGGTGGTACACGTTTCAAATGCTACCCGGGTCCCTTTTCAAGTGTTAGCTACAAGTTATAGGCTTTATTCCGGCTGTAACAGTACCATTTGAAAGAATCCTGATAGGAAAGCGTATCTTCTTCATCCAGGTCACAATCTATCTCGAACATCTTATCAGACAAAGAATTACCTTCTGTATCGACAAATGCGTTCGCTTCATGGCAGGATGCACCCACAATCTTGTAACCGTCTATATAATCTCCCTGAATGAGTTTGTCAATCAGCAACCGTTTCAGCACGTCATCACCTCCTGAAGAGTATTGCCTTTCAAGTAACCTCCATTTCTTACCGTCTTGGTCTGTAACATCGGTAAAAAGAATGGCTCTCGCTACAATAAGTCCGGTTTTGTCAGTTATATAAGCTGCCCTGGCCTTTACCGAATCATGATAGAATGAAGTCCGGTCTCTATCCACCATACATGAATTGAAATCACCTTTGCAGTGGCCGCTTTTATAGATTCTCCAGAAATCATCGTTGACATGTAATTCTATATCAGGAGTATATCCATGAGTATAAGTACACCACCTTTGGGTAAACACATCTCCTGCAATCCAATTTACTATACTGGGTGAGAGTAGCTTTCCGATCTCTGTTTCAAGTATAAGTTCTCTCATGAACTTTCCGGCCCTCATCTTGAAAATCCGGTTACGTTCAATATTGATATAACGGATTGAATTCTTGTCCAGATCCTCACACAGACCTTTTTCTTCATCAGTCCTATATTTGGCGGAATGATATGTCTTGCCTATCAGCTCCACTTTATAAGGCAGTCTTTCATCATTCCTGCCCGACTCGATAACGGCTTCAACCACTTTCTTCTGTAGGTCGGCCATATCATATACATGCAGCAGTGTATAATCGTCATGTTTCTTGCAATACTTTAGTAGTACAGGATTTTTCAGGTGGGCCAGCAATATCTTGTTTTTTCTTACCGCCACACCATTTTCTCTCTTTTCAAGTCCGAAACGGGCCTTGAATCCTTCGTAACCATAAAAATTATAGTATAACATAATCTTCTGAATTTTAAATTGTTGTTAAATAAAAAAGGAGAGATACTCCCTGCTACAGGAATATTAATTTCGGTATGTCTCAACCGTTTCAGATAAATGGGATCGTATCGTCTTCTAGAACTCCTGATTCCACAATCTTTTTACATATCTCATGCGAAGCCTTGTTCCTCAAGTCATATCCGTAACCTTCACTTCCCATAATCTTAATCACTTCAACCATACTTCTGAACAAAGTCTGTTGTAGGGTCCTGTGGAATGTGGTAACTGCCGAAGCGAACCTTTTCTCATTCCACCCATAGTCGTTCAGGGCATGTTCAAGTTCTTTTGCAGCCTTGAACTCCCTGCTGTTTTCCAGTTCATATCTTTCCATAATATTCATTATTGTTTATATATTATTCCTATTGCAATGATTTAGAATAAGCACCTTTCTTACATTCATCTATACGTGACTGACATTCCTCCGTTACTTCCTTTAGAATCTCAGCACATCTTTTATCAGAACAGCCTTGCAGCAATCTGTCTATGTATGTCATAATATCATTCACTTCCATATCATATATCTGTCAAAGGGTTCAACAAAAAAGGGAGAAAGACCATGTTTGTTATTTCAGATCTTTCTCCCTTGTGAGTTAATTTCTTTTCAGGTCTAACTCAAAAACCATCCGTAATTCTCAGTATCTTCACCGTTTAAAGCTTTTTGGATACCTACAGAAAAATCAGTACAGTTCTGATTGCGCTCCAGGAACTTGTCTATGTAGGATTGCTTTGCGGCATCATTGAGTAGCTGCATCAGATCCCAGCATGAAATATTCTCTCTTCCACGTAACCCGAAATTAGGATTATCCACGTAGTTTTTGGTTGCCGCATTGACATTGGAATCACCCAAGATAACCTTTGGAAGTTCTTTAAGTCGAGATGCAGGTAAAGCTTGATATAATCTCAATCTTCCTATTATCTGACAGAACTGTTCCTGTGAGATTTTCGTTCTTCCCAAGTTTTCAAGTAGCCTGAGATTCTGTTCCGGGTTAAAGTTTTGAAATAATCTGAGTGCTGAACTGTATATATCTGCATCACTCATCACTTCCAGTCGTCCGGTCAAGCCATCATTGGTCAGCATCAGATTTGAACACACACGAACCCTCCATCCTATGAATATCTTGAATTTCTCAGGTGATTTTCGGTTGTATAGATTCTCCTCGTTTAAACTACGTACCCCACCTATGCAAAGATGTACTTCCTCTCCGTTCATCATTCTACTCATTGTTCTGATATGAAAACAGAAAGCCATACGTTGATAATAGATGGTCTCGTCCTCAGGTTTAAGCTCCTCTTTCCTTTTGGTCAATGCACTTGGTACTCTGCCCAGGATTTTGTGGGACACTCTGATCTCGGTATTTCCAAAGTTCTCACCTGTAAAATAGCTTCTTGCAGCATCCTCGATCCGGTGTATGAATGTCTGGTGGCTGATTGTTAGCTGGTTGTCACTGAAGCTGGGTACGATACAGTTCCTTTCAAGTTCTTCAAGCGTAATACCCGAAGTGTTACTTTCAATAAAATTCGGATGCTCCTCCTGTTCCTCTTCCGATACGATTACTGCGTCTTCGATAAATTCAGGTTTAAGCATACCCATTCCGCCCATCATTCCGATTGTTCTTGGAATGACAGTAAGTTCATTAGTCATTGTTTCCATACTCTTGTTATTTTTTAGTCGGTTAATAAAATGCGATGAAAAAACAAAAAGCCAAGAGGTGTTATTTCTTTGCTTTTATGAATATACCTCTTAGCTTCTTTATCCCTTTGAGTATTGAAGTTGCTACCTCCAATACGGTTATTATCACGTCTGCTTTCTTGTCATAATCCATTCATCAGACGTACTATCAGTTTTCAGTCGCAGCATCAACGGCCTTGACTTCACTCGTGGCAATCTTCTTTTTCCCGAATTTGCCACTATACTTCTCCGCAAGCTCTATTACTACTGAACCTGCCACGATAATCTCGGCCACATAAGCTGCGACCTTCAATCCTTTAATTAAATTTCCCATGTCTCTTAGTTGTTTTAAATTGTTAGTTATTATTTCTCTTATATACTTTTCTCATATATAAGGCTTTGAGGGGAAATCAAGGAAGGGGGAGAAGAAAAAAAATAGACCGGTCTTTCGACTGGTTGTGACAGTTGAACCGTTATAAATAGCTCCTCGCATTTACTTGGCCTGTCATGCGGCATACATTCTTTCGTGGGGAACTTTATGTCTTGTCCACATACTGGAATTGCTACGCATCATCGAATCTCCATCTTATCCATCGTCTGAAAATAAGCGTGACCCGGTAATTGTTTTTATCATTAATGCTTGAAGCTACGCACCTTATCTTAATGGTGCTGTATTATACTCCAAGCTATTTCATCATATATAAGAGCTTGAGGGGATTTGAAAAGAAAATTTGCTTAATGATTTCATATGCTATATTTTCGTTGGTATAGATAATCTTCTTATAACTATATTTATCGAAGCACATGCATTATTATTCTGTAACGACTAATGGTTACTGTTTTAATAAAAGAAAAAGCTGCAATAATCAATTAAGAAGAGTTATGGGTTAGTATTGAATAAAATAAATATCAACTATTGAATCTATGCAATAGATATTGCCTATATTTGCATGCATACTTTAAAATAACAAGTTATGAATATAATAGCGGATGAAATTAAACTAAAACAAGATGTTGTAACATATCGAGTTTGTGAGAAACTAAAAGAATTTACTTTAGATAGCTCTGCTGTACTTTATTATAATTTCCCATTATATCGTGGAGAATTGCCGGAAGATTTAATACAAGCGCAATTATTGTTGGCGTCTCCACAATATGGTATCTTGTATTTTAAATGCTTAGAATCAAATAGATATTTAACAAAAGAAGAAGAAATTTATTTGGATGATTTAGATGTTAGTATTATTAATCGTTTAAACAAACGTAGTGAATTAAGAAAAGGACGTAGAGAACTAAAATTTAATGTTACCCTCCTGATTATCTCAGAAAAAGATGAAATAATTGATGATAGAAAATATGTTTCTTTACCTTGTTTGAAAAAAGCTATAGAAGCAAATAAAGATGCAGCATTAACCGATGAGGAATTTAATATTTTATTGAGTTGCATTGATGGAACCTCACGTTTAACTACCAAAAAAGAACGTAAAATTTCCCTTGATAATGAATCAAAGTTGAAAGCAGATGTACTTAATAGAATTCAAAATAAGGAGGCTGCTTTTGATTTAGAGCAAAAAAAAGTCGCTTTAGTAACCATTGATGGGCCTCAAAGAATAAGAGGGTTGGCAGGGTCAGGAAAAACAATAATATTAACGATGAAAGCTGCCTTATATCATATGGCTCATCCTAATGAGGATATCTTATATACATATTACACAAAATCTCTATTTGGTTTAATAAAGAATCTGATAGAACGTTTTTATCGTGATTTTGCAGATAATAGAGAACCCAATTGGAAGAAGATTCATATACTTCATGGTTGGGGAGGTGTTGAGCTAGGAGGAGTATATTCAACTGCATGTATGGAAAATGGTATTGAGCCTATTACATACAATATCGCTAGGCAGTTCTCTTCAAATCCATTTGATTATGTTTGCAAATCCATTTTGGGAACTGGTAAGATAGCTCCCAAATATGATTTAACCTTGATTGATGAAGGACAGGATTTTCCTGATCATTTTTATCAATTATGTTATGCTCTTTCAAAGGAAAAAAGAATTGTTTGGGCATATGACGATTTTCAAAACATATTTGATATAAATTTGCAAGATGAGAAAAACACCTTTGGAAAAGATCAAAAAGGGGATTATTTAGTTGACTTTTCTAAAAACAATAACCCTCTTCAAGATATTGTGTTACATACATGCTATAGAAACCCAAGAACAGCATTGATTGCTGCTTTTTCTTTAGGGCTAGGCATCTACAATTCAAAAGTTTTACAACGTTTAGAGGATAATAATCATTGGGAATTATTAGGATTTAAAGTTGAGTCAGGTCACTCGGATGTTGGCGATCAAATGGTAATATCTCGTCCTATAGAGCATACACCTAATATAATGAATCAAGAATTAGGAATATATACTATAAAAGTAAGCTCTTTCAGTGATTATGCTTCAGAGTGTAAATTTGTAACGCAATGTATAACACAAGATATTCAAGATGAAAAATTGAGGCCTGACGATATTTGTGTTATTTGTCTTGATAATCGGAACATTAATGCTTATTATAGTCTATTGTCTAGAATGCTAATAAGAAATGGAATATCTACATTCAACCTTGTTGATGCTCCAAATGCTAATAAGCACTTTTTTTATGAAAATAACGTCACTTTATCCACTATAAATAAAGCAAAAGGTAATGAGGCTGGAATGGTTTATATTATAGGTGCTGATACTGTTTTTATAAATCGAGATAATGTTATATTGAGAAATAAACTATTCACTGCTATTACACGAACTAAGGGGTGGGTGACAATAACCGGAGGAGAAAAAATAAAATACTGCCTTGAAGAACTGAACAAATTAGAAGAAAATGATTTCAAATTAGTTTTTACTCAACCAAGTAAAGAAACTACCAAGACCATTGAAAGCGGAAGTAAGGTTCAACAAAATTTGCTATTAGATGTGCAGTCTAAAATAGATATTCTTGTTAATAGTGGGTTGAGTGTCGAGGATATTATGCAATTTATTCAAAGAAAAAAATGAACGAGGCTACTTTTAATATATCAATTAAAGATGCTGCGCTTATTTTGAAAAAAATGAAATTCTTAAAACGTAGGAAGGAAATTGGAATAGGCGCATATTCTTCTACATCATTAGATATTGCAAAATTAGGTGATTTAAAGAAAATTCATCAAACAGCAATAGACAATAATGATTATGAGCTATTGTTAGATGATGATTCTATTTTTCAATTTAGTAAGGAGGGAGATAAGCTCCGTTATGCTTTTATTCAATCGCAATCAACTTATTTTTCCTTTACGGATTTCCTATTAGAATTATTCGATGAGGAAGATATTCCTACTGACGAACAAGTGTTGGAGGAGATGAAAGTAGATTATGCAGAAGACTATGAACAAAGGAGAGATGAGCAAAAAATAAATGTAGGAGCTATGTATATTCGATATGATGTAGACCGTAAAGGTTATAGGCCTAATTTACATTCATACGCGCATATTCACATAGGGTTAAATAATACTTTTCGATTACCTAGTGCTATTATATTAACTCCATTGTCTTTTGTTTTGTTTGTTATTAAGCATGTTTATATTGCACGCTGGGAAATTGCTATAAATGAAAGTATTATAGACGAACATATATTTCAGTTCAAGAAAATGTGTAAGAATATCCCTGAAGAGTTATGGCAAATGAGTGAACAAAGAGAATTGTACGTTATATAATATCTTACACAGTAAATGTGTAATTTTAACATGGACTTATAAAATAGGATTATTAATTCAATTGGTACTTATATTCTTAATTGATATTTCTTTAGCTTTACATTCTGAAAATTATCTCACTCTTTGGTATTTCAAGGTGTTTTTATTACCTTTGTAGTAACCAATATATTAGACAATTATGAATAGCAACAATAAGAATCAGATAATCCGTTTTGACTGGGCGATGAAACGTCTGCTCAGGAACAAGGCAAACTTCAGTGTCCTTGAAGGTCTGCTCACTACGTTATTGGGTGAGAAGATTATTATCCAGCGACTCCTAGAAAGTGAAAGCAATCAGGAGGATGAGTATGACAAGTATAACCGTGTCGATATGCTTGCCGAGAATTCCAAGGGTGAACTGGTGTTGATAGAGGTGCAGAACAATAATGAATACGCCTACTTCCAGCGTATGTTGTTCGGTACTTCCAAGCTGGTGACTGAGTATATCAATAGGGGAGAAAGCTATGACAAGGTCCGTAAGGTATATAGCGTCAATATAGTCTACTTCTCTCTGGGACATGGAACTGATTTTGTTTATCATGGAAAGACGGAATTCAGAGGTATCCACACCAACGATCTCCTTGAACTCACTCCATTTCAGAAGCAGACATTCAAGGTGGATACGGTAAGTCAGCTATATCCTGAATATTATATCTTGAAAGTAAACGGTTTCAATCAGGTAGCGAAAAGTCCCTTGGAAGAATGGATTTATTATCTTAATACCGGAGAGATACCTTCCACTGCTACAGCTCCAGGTCTTGAGGAGGCCCGTGAGAGATTGAAACTGGATAGCATGACCAAGGAGGAGCTTGCTGCCTATTACCGTCACTTGGATAATATTGTTATTCTTCGTGATAATATCAATACTGAGCGTGAAGAAGGAAGGGCAGAAGGAGAGAAAAGGAAAGCCATAGAGGTAGCTCGTTATTTAAAATCATCTGGAACTTCAATAGAGTTGATTATCGGAGCAACCGGATTGACCAAAGAAGAGATCGAAAGACTATAATAACTCAGCTCAGGAGGAATATGTAAAAATATTCCTCCTTTTATTTTATTGAAGAAAAATTAGTCCAGTGCTGTCTTGTCAATCATTCTTTGAAAAACGTCCCATTGATCCCATAATTTATAAGCTTTATCTTTTGTCTTGGGCTTCTTTTCTGTATATTCTTTAATACTAGGAATATCACTAAGTTGGAATATTTCAGTCATTTTATCTCGAAATGAAGTGAATTTATCATCAAAGTAGGCATGGTCAAAGAAGTGGGTTCTCCATAATATGTAAATAAATCCGGCCACATCCAAACCAGAATGTAATTCAGAAATTATATCCTCAATAATATCCAATAAATACTGACGGTCAAATTTATAATCAATTTTTCCGTCCTTTTTTCTCCTATAGTATCTTGACAACGATTGGCTAACTTCATTTATGTTAAGCTCTTTGACAAATACTATATCTTTTACGGCACTTGTTATTCTTTTGTATTCATTATATTTTTTCTGGACATATTTATTTAGACCTTCTTCTTTCATCCGGCTGAGTATATGGTTGTATTCGTCCATACTCAATTTGTCACCATTCATCATATCAAAAAAAATCTCCCAGTTCCTTTTATGAAAACAATAATATTGCAGGAAGAAAATAGGCTTTCTGTACTCATATTCAAAAATCGGATGGATGTCCATATAACCATCCCCCATAATTTGTTGTTCCCATTTTTGATACTCGTTGTGGAATTTTTTAACAACATTTGCCGCGACTTTCCATTCATATTCTTCTGTCGGTTTTCTATCAAGTGGACATATACCGCTTCTTTCCAATTCATTCCTTATATATTCATTGAATCTTAAACTGCTGCCTTGGAACTCCTTATTGATATAATCTTGTAGAATGGCATCATAGTTCTGATCAAACCAAATGGTAAAGTCCTCTTTTTTCTCAAATTCCATGTATTTGTTCTGGATAATTTGTATCTCCTCCGGCGAGAATAACGATGGGAAACAACAACTTAGTAGTTCGGGTATTGATATGTTCTTGTTCCAAAGAATCCAAAATGACGATGCAATCTTTTTTTGTTCCTCATCAGTTGCGTAATGGAAACTTCTTTGTGTTTTTTGCTGCCTAATATTTTCTTTATTGGTCATTGTAAGTGTGAGTGCTCTTACAATACTTGCAGGCATGGATACAAGGAAAAGATGAAACCGATATTCTATATTCTCTTCCTCGTTCAATTGGATTTTATCGTTAAGGACATCCTCAAATATAGGGACAATGTCATCTTCTATAAAATATTTATCTCCACATATGCTATATAGGTTTTCTCCAATCTTCACATTTTCTAATATATATTTCCCTTTTCCTTTTTTCATCCAACTTTTTAAATACAGTATGTCAATGATTTCTTTGATGGAGCATTCCTGGTCTTTCCATTTATAAATATTTTGAGTCAGCTGGTATTTCTCTATTCTTATCGGTACTTTACCGGTTTCTATATCATCATATATTTGGGATAGAATTTTAAAATCTTGATTATCTTTTATAGATTCTGCTATAACTTTATCCATAATGACATTTTTTGAGTTAAACATAAAGACAGCACCCGATTTTTTCAAATGCTGCCTTAAATATATAAAAAATATATTATGCAATACTCTTTACATACTCAAAAAGTTGTTTTAATTGTGTCGGAGTCATTTTTTCCATACTTTCTATGATTCCCGACTTGTATTGGTGTGTGTTCCACTTTTCAATTTGTATTTTCTGTGTCTCGTCAGCAACTTCAATGTAAGGTTTCATAGTGGCATAATCTGAATGACCGGTGCAACTCATTACTACGCTAGCCGGAATACCAAGAGCCAAGGAACAACATACAAAAGTTCTTCTTGCATCATGACAACTGATTTGTTCCCAAAACTTATAAGTATCCTCATGCCTGGTATTACCCTTGAAATAAATCTGGGATATTTCACGATCCAGCCCGGCAAGTTTGGCTGCTTCTTTCAGGTAGTCATTTAATTTCTGATTGCTTGGCACTGGAAAAATTGTATCACCTTTATACCATGAATATTTTTCAATGATCTGTTGGGCGTGTTCATTCAGAGCGATATGCAGTTTGTCATCGGTCTTTTCAGTACAGAAATCCAGACACCCATCCACCAAGTTAACTGGTTTGAGTGCGGCCAGGTCTGAATATCGTAAAGAAGTGAAGGCCATGAAGCAGAACATATCCCTTGCTTTTGACAGGTATTCTTTCTCCTTGGGAAATTCATAGTGGAAGAAGTGCATCAATTCCTTATATTTTAGAAAGGTTACGGTTCGAGGTATTACTTTCAGCCTGAGTTTGAATTCTAATACGCCAGAATTTATTGTATATCCATGCCTTGAAACCCACCGTAGGAATGATTTCAATATCCTGATTTGTTTCTGTATGGTACGGTTACAATAGTCATTCTTTATATACCATCCGACAAGCTCCTGAACTTTTAACTGATCTAGAGTTTCAAGTGTAATATTGGGGTCACAACTGCTTAACTGAGTCCACATCTGGTCATATTTCTCATGGATCTTATCACCCCAATTACCTTCTTGTGGTCGAAGCAGCAAGAATTCGGAAAATATATCTTTCAACGTTTTCACTTTATCTTCATTCACCGTTTCTTGTTTTATCCTACCCAATTTCTCATTCACCAGCTCTTTCAGGTCAGTTGTCGTTGGTGTTTTGGAATGAAGGTCATATTTGGCAAACACTTCCTCGATACAAACCAGAAAACTACGGATTGCATTGTTAATCTCACGGGCATAAACAATCTTCCCACCGATTTTATGGGTCGTATTGCTTTTTACCAATTGTTTGTCACCATCCCATTTTAGAGGATCGATAGTATAACCGACAGAGAAACCGACTTCATTCTTCTTACTGTTCCATCTTACCCGAATCATTACCTGCCCGTTTTTCATTACATAGGCTCTTGTACTAAAATTTGTCTTTTTCATACGTTTTACTTAATTTTACCGCGAATCTAAAGAGAAGATTTTAAAGGGAAAATAGGCTGACATTACATGAATATACATGATAGTACAAACTACTTTCCCTTGTTCTATCCACCTAATTTCAAGAGCGAAGATACAAAGACTAATCAGGGGGAGTAACACCCTTTAACTACTCCCCCGATTTACGAGAGTATATAATATTGGTTGAAGTTATAAAGTTGATGAGATTTTATTATAATGTTGATTACTAATATTTTGTGGCTTCTTTAAAAATCAGACAATATCATTCAGAGACTCCCGTACGCACCGCTTTCGAAGAAAGCAAAATAAAGTAAAGCTCTGTAATTCAATGATTACAGGGCTTTTTCTTTTTCCTCACTTTGGCAAAAAACAGCCGTTTAGAGCAGTCTGCACGTGGTTTATTCGTGGGACTTTTTGAATGCTGTTTTTGCTCCCACGAATTGACGCATTTGGCTTTGATTGTCAGTGTTTTGCATAGTTGGTTTTTGAGCCTAATAAACTAATTTTGCAACACTTAAAAATTAAAGAATTATGGGAGCAATGAAAAGAAACACATTGAGCGTACTATTCATTATCAAGAAAGCTAAACTTCTCAAAAACGGTGAAGCTCCTGTTTGTATGCGTATCACCGTAAACAAGCGAGTAGCCGAAGTTATGATTAAACGGAGTATTCCCGTAGATTTATGGAATCAGAAAAAGGAATGTTCCAAAGGGAAAGACCGTGTAGCCACAGAACTAAACCACTATATCAGTACAGTCCGAGCCAAAGTACTGCAAATACATCGTGAATTGGAGATAGACAATAAACAGGTAACAGCCAATATAATAAAAGATTGTTTCTACGGACGTGATAAAGTGCAACGTAGTTTATTAGAAGTCTATGCGGAACATAACGAAAAATGTCGGGCTTTGATAGGCAAAGACTATACAGCGTCTACCGTAGCCAAGTTTGATACCTCTATCAATCGCCTAAAAGAATATATCCGCTCTTGCTACCACCGTGATGATATAATGTTATCGGAGGTAGACGGACAGTTCATTCGTGACTTCGACTTTTGGCTGAAAACTGATAAGCATTGCCAAAACAATTCTGCTTTAAAGCATTTGAAGACTTTAAAAAAGGTCGTTCGTATTGCTTTGGCTAATGACTGGATAAAAAAAGATCCTTTTTACGGTACTCACTTCAAACAAGAGGAAGTAGAGGTGGAATTTCTATCACGTGAAGAACTGGATATTTTGATGAACAAAGAATTTACCATCAAGCGATTGGAGCAGATAAGAGATACTTTTATCTTCTGTTGTTTTACGGCACTCGCTTTCGCAGATGTTAAACAGTTAAGCCGTGAACACCTGATAAAAGACAATAACGGTGCATTGTGGATACGCAAGGCACGACAAAAGACAAATCAGATGTGCAATATACCTGTATTGTCTATTCCTCAAAGAATACTTAGAAAGTACGAAGATAATATAGAGTGCATCAAGAAAGGTGTGCTTCTGCCTGTAATAAGTAACCAGCGCACAAATTCCTATTTGAAAGAAATTGCTGATCTATGCGGTATTACCAAGCGACTGACCACGCACACAGCCCGTCATACGGCGGCTACAACTGTATTTCTAGGCAATGAGGTATCAATGGAGAATGTAGCTAAGATTTTGGGGCACTCTAATATAAAAATGACACAGCACTATGCAAAGGTGTTGGATAGCTCTATTATGAGAGATATGATTAATGTAGAAAAGAACTTTCTTAAATTGTAGTATCGTAATTTTCCAAATCAGACTAAAACATTAACGAAGATAAGCTCCGCATCCAGTTCGTTCAAGTCCAAGCCCTACGGGTTAAGCTAAAAATCTCCACACCTGCGCTACGCTTCGGGTAGTATTTTTAGCTTAAGACTTGCACAAACTGGTTGCTACACTGATAGAGTTAATGTTATTAATCCGTTTCGGAAAAAATGTGTTTTTGAGTTGAGTTATTTAATAAACCCAACCTTTGAGCTATATTTACCGCTTCGATAGAATTGTTTGCTTTTAATTTAAGTAGAATGTTTTGTCTATGAGTGTTTATTGTATTGATACTGACATTCAAAGAGTTTGCAATCTCTTTACTTAATAAACCTTGTTTCATTAATTGCAAGACGCTCAATTCTCTATTTGTCAATGGTTCTTCTAAGGTATCTGACAAATCAATAAATATCTGTTCTCCTGTTTCAAAATTATAAAGGTGGCTTTTGGTTGTTTCTGATTCATGGCTTGCATCAACATCTATAACCGATAGCATAAGCCAAATATTCCCCGACTTATCTAATTCTATTACTTGCTCCTGTTCAATAATACGGATATATTCACCACATACATTTTTTACTCGCATCTCATGTACCATCTTATGCTTCATTTTTTCTTCAGCGGAAAGACTACTTAATAAGGAATAGATTTTCTTTCTAACAAGCAAGCCGTAATGTATATCACCCGGATGCATAATCTCTAAGACTGGTTCATGCCCGTTAATAAATAATCTTTTAGAGTCAATCCCGTATGATTGAGGGATATTGTCTGATGCAAAAACGAATTTCTTAGTATAACAGTCAAAGACTAACACTATACCATGTGCGAGTTCTGATAGTTTTAGCCAATCTGCTTTTTTCTGTTCTATAACTGAGTAATCCAGCTCGTCAATAAAAGCACCTGATATTGGCAGAATATTTTCGACTGCTTTTTCTATTTTATCTATTGATTGATTTTTCATACCTCATATTTCCAGACTGTTAAGCCTCACCTCATTATAAATGACTATTGTAACAGTTAAGGCTTGCCTGTAACTTTGCACAAAGTTAATAAATTAATAATGAATAACATGTGTAGAGTTACATATAGTTAGTCATGCTAATAATAAACAATTAAAAACTATCAATTATGATTCAGAAAGTTAAGCTAACAACACGTGAAGGTAAAAAAGTTATGGGCTACCGAGTTACTGTTACTTCGGATTTTCATTCTAATATAGAGAATATATGGGATAAAATTCAAGATGTCGATACTTTGAGAGAGATTTGTAGACCTAAAGCCAGCTTTATTTCTTGTGATGACTCTCCTATGTTGTGGGAAGAGGGTAGATCCTTTGTTTTTAAGCTGTTCTTGCATGGCTTTTTGCCAGTAGGTAGACATACGATAAACGTTGTCAAGATGGATAAAGAGTCACGAGAGATAGATACAGAAGAATATAACGATACTGTAATCATTTGGAATCACTATATTAAGATGGAGGAAATAAGCCAACAGGTAACCCGATATACTGACACTGTGGACTTATATGCAGGTTGCTTTACGTCTATTGCTGCATGGTGGACTTTAAAATTCTATAAGCATAGACAGCGTAAATGGCAAATAATTGCGAAGAGTTTATAAATTCATATCGAGTGATAAAAACAGAGGGTCATGTCAGATTGGGATTTAACTGAAAAGCGTATATATAAATTGCTAAGACATCCATACCAATTAGATAAGTCTGTTGTTGAAGATATGGCTTCTGCTTATTTGGAATTTGTGGAGGAACTCTTTGATTACCTGAATAGGATAAGCGACAATAAAATACGTATAAGACAGCTTAATATGAGTTACATTGACTTTGGGACACTTAAAGCGTTGGAAGAATCATGTCCCACAGAAAACAGTAAGTTAAAACTGGTTTTCCTAGATAAGTTGTTATCATTGATAAATATGGAGCAGGAATTAATCTATCGGCAGATGGAATATCCTAAATTCTTTATCAACATCGAATCTGAATGGAAATCACCATTTTATTTGAATAATGAAGTAATAAAACTAGTAGATATGATGGAGCTAGTCTGTGGTATCTTCTATATATCAGATGGCGTTATCCGCATAGATCATAAGGAAATCTTTCTTAGTGATGTAGCACGTATCTTTGAAAAGATGTTTAATATAAATTTTGGTGATATTTATAAGAAAGAAAGTGCAGTAATCAAACGAAAACCAATGAAAATAACTGAATTTCTCGACAGATTGAAAATTGCCATCATCCAAAAGAGTAAAGAAGAAGGTTACTATCATTCATAAAGTTTGAAATAATTCAGTCTGTAAATCAATCATATACATTTAATTCATGGGGGAGTACCACTGGTATTCCCCTAACTTATTTGCACTCATTTGCCGAACTTTGCTTCATCAATCGATTGAAAGCAATAATGTTAAACTAAAAATTGAAGCAAAATGTATATAGACAACGAAAACTTCGAGAAGTGGATGGAGAAGCTATCCAAGAAACTCACTGAAATCGGGCAAGACCTGAAATCTCTTATCAATACTGACACTGTATTCGATGAAGATGAAAAGCTGTTAGACAATCAAGATTTAGCTTTCTTGCTAAAAGCATCTTTCAGAACCCTACAACGCTATCGGGCTAAAGGTGTACTTCCCTACTTTACAATCGGACGGAAAGCATACTATAAAGCTAGCGACATTAGGGCTTTTGTTCGTGAACATGCCGATTCTCAAACATACAAACAGTTTGAAAAAGCCAATCAATTAGAGAATAAACCCTGATAGCAAAAGGTAGCAGAGAAAGGAAGCCTGCATTCAGATTATTCTTCTGCATCGCTACCCCGATTTAGCACAAACTGCCTCACCTATCGGTTCAGCCTGTTTCGCTAAATCGAGCAAGAGGGAACTGGACAAGTCCTGTTCTTCCCTCTTGCCCTGCGGGGCAAAGCCTTCGGCTTTAACAGGTTACATTCGTAACCATTTATAACAGTGATTATAAGTCGAAAATGTATTTCCCTTATAATCAACTGAATGAATCTCGTTTTACTTATAAAAAAGTTATAATCATGGATAAGACCAATCATATATCCACACTTACCACCATCGGAATAGACCGACAGACAGGTAAGTTGATAGATAAACTCTGCAAACGCTATTCGCTGAAAAAAGGGGAAATAGTCAGGCTGACATTTTCTTATATAGATAAAGCGTGTATCAACCCATCGGAAGCACCGGAATCCGTAAAATCGGAACTGGCGAAAATAAATAAACGGCAGGATGATATTATCCGTTTCATCAAACACTACGAGGAAGAACAACTGAATCCGATGATACGAACTGCCAATTCTATTGCGGTTCGGTTTGATACCATCGGCAAGACGTTGGAAACCCTTATTCTTTCTCAACTGGAATCCAGTCATGGAAAACAAACAGCCGTATTACAAAAAGTAAGTGAACAGTTCGGCAAGCACGCCGACATAATTAACCAGCAGGGGAAGCAACTAACTGCATTGTATCAGATACACCAACGGGATTATAAGAAACTGCTTCAACTAATACAACTCTATTCGGAACTATCCGCCTGTGGTGTGATGGATAGTAAACGGAAAGAGAACCTAAAGGCGGAAATTATCAATCTGATTAATACATAGAGCTATGCACATAGATTTTGCCCCGTCATCGGGTGGAACATATAACAATGCGGGTAGCAGTCGGCAGTTGATAGCATATTTAGAGCATGAAGATTTAGAACGGATGGAGAAAGGAATCTATACTGATGGCTTTTTCAATCTGACGGAGGATAATATCTACAAATCAAAGGTCATAAAAGATATAGATACCAATATCGGGCAACTGTTGAAAACAGATGCTAAGTTTTTCGCTATTCATGTCAGCCCATCGGAAAACGAACTTCGGGCAATGGGTAACACCGAACAAGAAAAAGCCGAAGCCATGAAGCGGTATATTCGGGAAGTGTTTATTCCTGAATATGCAAAGAACTTCAACAAAGGACTATCTGAAGCGGATATAAAGTTTTACGGGAAGATACATTTTGACCGCAACCGTTCCGACAAAGAACTGAATATGCACTGTCATTTGATTGTGAGCCGGAAAGACCAAGCGGGTAAAAAAAAGCTATCTCCGCTTACGAATCACAAGAATACCAAAAACGGTGTAGTCAAAGGTGGTCTCGACCGTGTAAATCTGTTCCAGCAAGCGGAACAGGGCTTTGATAAACTGTTTGGCTATGACCGCCAATTATCTGAATCGTTTGACTACCACAATACTATGAAGAACGGTTCTATCTCCGAACAACTTGAACTACAGAATCAAAACTTTACTGGCGAAAGGAAAATAGAAACATCCCAATCCAGCGAAAAAGAGAACATGATTTCTTACAATCTTGATAGCAAACAATATAATGAACAATCTAACAATCAGCAAAATAATAGTCGAAGTGATTCTGTGTTATCTGTTTTTTCACTAGCAGATAGTAACGACTACGATGCTACACTGGCAGAGGAATTGCATGTACAGAAACGCAAGAAGAAGGGGATAAGACGATGATTGAGTATGAAGAACTAAGAGCCGATGTAGACCACTACTTGATGGAGTAGTTTAAGTATCACAAATCACTTGTCTGCCTGACGGTGGATAATGTTATCGACACCCGAAGTAACAGCCGAGTTGATTTATATTTGCGTATCAGCCGAGTTGAAAGCCGAGTTCTACCTGATTGCCTAATTAGATTTTAGCAAAGAGCGAATAGGATGCGAAATACATTTTCTTCGTTTTTTGACAGGAATAGTATAGAGAGGCACTGCCCACAGTTTGATATAGTATAGAAAATAATCAATAATGCCTATTAATTATAACATATCTAATATCATATTAGTTAATTCTCCTTCATTTCTATATAATAATAAACGATTCGATTGTAAATCAAATGGTATTTCTTTATAGCTACTTACATCAGCTATCAGAATTACAGGTTTACCAATAGCTTGAGCAATACCTAATTCATAATAGACATTTGGATTGCGACCATTAAGATTGGCAATAACATAACGTGATTCCATTACTTGTTCTATAATAGAGCGAACGATATTTCCTTCAATATATTTTTCATCGCCTCTTGTGCATCTTAGATTTCTTTTATAACAAGCTTCCGATACAACCTTATAAGTTGAATCAAAATCTGGGTGAAAAGGGGTTAGATAAAACACCATTTTTTTATCTACTTTTATTGAGTTAATATCAATCCCCATTTTTTCAAAAAAAGAAGTATTTATTGCTTGATTAGAATATATTGCTGAATCATTCTCTAAATTGCGAAATAATAAGTGATTCATATCATTCCATCTTTTAGGATCTGAATATAGTTTTTGATTTATTTGATACATTTGTCTTTCCAACTGTTCACGCATATAGCTCAGTTCTGCTTTTTCTTTTCTCTTTTCTTCTCTGTCTTTTCGTCTTTTATCATTCATGTATATTACAAGAATAAATAGAATAGAGAATGTAGTCGCTATACTAGACAATATAGTTAATAATTCTAATGTGCTCATAATTTTTTATTTTAAACAATTCGAAAAATGACATAACCCATATAAATGCAAGATATAAAAAGATTTGTGCATCCTAATATACCAATTTTGATTTTACTTGGTTCCTCTTTCAGCATTTCGTAAATAGCAAACCTTCTTATGAAGCAACCAATCATTATAACAACAAGTGATGCAACAAAGATTTTAAGACCAAAAGGAACTTTCATAATATTAGAAAATCCCAATGTTAATATCAGTGAAATGCCAACAGCGCACAAATCAATTGGAAATTCAAGAAAAAACTCTTCGATGTCTTTCAGTGTGGCTTTTTTATTTAAGAAATATTTAAGTCCGTATATGACTACCAACATCAATATTGACAGCCAGATATCTGACATCTTTTCCCAAAGGATGTGTAATGTTTCCATAAACTGTATTAAGAATTGATTGAGACAAAGGTATAAAATAAATAAAGAAGTATATCTGTTTTCACGAAAAATTTGTATCATGCTGTTTTCTTTATAATAAATTCAAAAAAATAAAGGTTCCCTTTGTATGTAAACTATAGACTGATGTATTCTAAATAACTAATGTAGATAACCCGTTATCAAACAATTACAGTTTTTAAGAATATTTGGTAAATGCCTAATGTACAGCTATTTGTATACCAAGAAAGCGATAGTAGTAAATGGTGATATATGTTCGTGTTTTTTATTACTTTCTTTATTTTATTTCTAAGTTATAATAGTCTTCACATTTTTATCGTATCTTTACCCCAACTCAAACAACCACCGCAACACCAAGCAATCTAAAGTATTGCATACGTGGGGTTATTAGTGGGAGAAAGAATTTAGAGTTTACTAAGATATTGGTTCTGTGAAGATTAAAACTAAGGTTCATCTTCCGTCCGCACCGCGAAAGCAAATAGCAAATTAAAGCAAAGCTCTGAAATTCTTGAATTTCAGAGCTTTTTTTGTTTTCTGTATCGGCAGAGAATAACGATTAAAGACAAATCATGCGTGGGATTATTCGTGGGATTTCTGCCAGTCTTACTATACTCATC
>ERZ840517.2091-NODE-2091-length-18995-cov-4.362988_pt1 | contig 18995 bp, 18 predicted proteins | sample MGYA00519876_ERZ840517 | MGnify/ENA primary metagenome ERZ840517 (study PRJEB31850, sample SAMEA3708882) | human gut metagenome | biome: human gut; feature: human-associated habitat; material: faeces | place: China | collected 2014 ... | reverse complement strand
AGACATAGACATAGAAGAGATATTCACCACCATAGGATTGGATTGGAAAAAGAAACTGGACTTACTGAAGGCACACGGTCTCCACACACTCCGGCTCACCGACGAGCAGAAACAAGAATTTGACACTCTATTCTCTGCCCTTTTCACCCGTTCGGGTATAGCCAACGGGAATGAGATGTATAGTTTCGTGGCCCGTCTGGGTGTCAACACATGCCGTATCATGGCGGAAGTGGCTGTATTGCGTGCGCTCGAAAGCGCACAGCCCTATCAACTCAAGGCATCTTCGACCCCTCTCCTGACTCCGGACAAGGAGATTCCCGATGACAATATCAAAGACGGCATCATCACCCGCTGGGATGTCAAGATCACTCCGAGTGATTTCAAAGCGGTGCTCCAACTTGCCGAGCCCCTCTACTGCCATGCCATGCATATACTTTCTTTCCTTCCTCCCACAGAAATCAGTCGCCGGGCAAACGTCGAGCGTGATTTTTTCTTCATGAAACTGGGGACCACGTTTACCCGCAAACAGGTACGAGAGCAGGCAGCTGTCATGGGTATTAAGGAGAACACCGCGCTCATCTGGCTGAAACGTCTGGTAGACTACGGAGATCTGGTTCACGTAGACGGCAAAGGAAACTATATGATTGCTCGCGCGCGTGTGCGTGCGTAAGAGAGCCCCCGGAAAAGTGTACCTGCTGTACCCGAAACCACAGTAGTGTGTGTTGTAAGACGTTGTATCTTGTAAGACGTAAAGCATAGCTTTAGAGTGCGTAAAGCTATGCTTTAGCTGTCTTAAAGCGGTGCTTTTGTTATCCTAAAGCGAATCCCTCTAAGGTTCTCCCAATGCATCCACAATCACTCTCACCTCCAATGGTGTATAAGAACGGTGTTCGGGTTGGTAGCCCAGATCATACAAGCGTTGCTGAAGTCCGGGACACCGTTCGATCCATTTCTTCATCTTTCGATATGCGGCAATATCGGTCAGTTCGGGAGAATAAAGTTGCGCCAGTTCCATGCGTCCATAAGCACGTATCGTGAATTCTTTCATAATGGATAAGTTTTAAATTATTAGCTACAAATGTAACAAAAAGCCTTCACATTTCCTACGCTTTTCCGTTGAATAACCGACCGTTACTGCCCTTAACCGACAACAACCGCATACAATTGTATACAACTGATTTTCCGGGATTACGGGGTGTTATCTTTGTATCGTCGGAAGGGAAACAGCTCCCCACGACAATATGTTGAACCCTTTAATTTATAGTGTTATGATTCGTTACAAAATCTATCAGAACCAGCAGAAGAAAGGTGTGAATGCGGGCAAGTGGTTCGCCCGTGCGGTAAGCGACGAGACATTCGATCTGGCCAAGCTCGCCGAACACATGTCGAAACACAATTCACCGTATTCGAGTGGTGTCATCAAAGGTGTACTCACCGACATGGTGGACTGTATCAAGGAATTGCTGCTCGACGGCAAGAGTGTGAAAATTGACGATCTCGCCATTTTCGGCGTGGGAATCCGCAGTAAGGCAGCCGAAACGCTGGAGGATTTTTCGTTGGAGAAGAATATCACCGGTATGCGCCTCAAAGCACGTGCCACCGGTAACCTCTCGACTACCAACCTGAAACTCGACAGCCAACTGAAGCAGCAAGCGGAGTATCAGAAGCCGACTACCGAAGGAGGTGGTTCCGGTAATACGCCGAATCCCAACCCGGGCGGCGGTGGAGTGACTCCTGATCCGTCAGTCTAATTTCTTAACCTTAAAAAATAAATTATGAGCAATTCATCGTCACGCCGCTCCGTATGGAGCCTGGTTCTCAAAATTATCATTACTGTCGCCACCGCCATAGGGGGTGTGCTCGGAGTGCAAAGCTGTATGTAAGCTGATGAGAACTATCACATTGATTATCATTCATTGCAGTGCCACGCCGGAGGGGAAATCCCTTTCGGCGGAAGCCTGCCGACTGGATCACATCCTCCACCGGGGATTCCGCGACATCGGCTATCATTTCTACATTACACGCGACGGAGAGATCCACCGTGGCCGTCCTCTCGAAAAGGTCGGGGCACACTGCCGTAACCACAACTCCCACTCGATAGGTATCTGCTACGAAGGAGGACTGGATGCTGACTGTTGCCCGAAGGATACTCGAACGCTTGAACAACGGGGTTCCCTGCTGGCTCTATTACGCGAACTGCGCAGGCAGTTTCCGAAAGCATTGATCGTGGGGCACCATGATTTGAATCCGATGAAGGAGTGCCCGTGCTTTAGCTGCACAAAGGAGTATTCTAATATATAAACAGCTACGGGAGACTGTATTACACTGTCTCCCGTAGCTGTTTTATTTATAAAAATATCAACTATCTTCACAGACCGTTGATATCGTGGGAAATTAACACCGGATACCCCCCGGTGCCGGGGTTATAGACCGGAAAGGTACCGTCGTACTCTTTCCAATCTATGTAATGTAGGAGAATCATGCGTTAACATGAAACTAGGGACCTACATTCTCTTCATCTCACATACAAACACTCTAAGTGCTAATTACATCTCAACATTTTATTTTATACCACTTTCATTCTCAAAAAATCATCAGAATTGCATACCCATAAGTAAACGCTCATGTTCTTTTACCGTACAACGTACATCATACCGATTTCGCACAGTTAACCGTCCATTAGATACTAGCGTCTGTCTATATTCATTATCTGTATACAACTTATATGAAGCTTCAGCAATTCCTTCAATATCTCCGACATCAATCATAACACCATTTTTTCCATGCTGCATTAAATCAGGAACCGCTCCCACTCTAGTTGTTATTATTGGCTTTTCTGCTAGCATATACTCTGTCAACACCAACCCAAACCCTTCCCAACGAGTTAATAACATCGCTTGATCAAAGAGTTGAATATATTCCATCGGGTTAGACACCCAGCCAGTTATAAGAAAATCCTCCTTTAGTCCCATCTCCGAAAGTAAATTTTCAATAGATGATCTTTCTTCACCCTCTCCAACAATAACAAAAAAAGCATTAGGTATTTTGTTTTTAATAAGTGCAGCAGCCTTCACAAATAAATCAGGACCTTTTCCATAAGATATTCTTCCTACCATACCTATCACATAAGCGTCTACTGGTATGTTCAGCTTACTCCTATTTAAGTCATATCGCCCCTGTTTTTCATCATACAAACATACATCAACGCCACTAGGTATAATATGAATCTTATCAGAACAACAAATTTTATATTTCGCAGCACTCTCTTTTTCCCAAGCAGAAATAGCTATTATCATATCCGTTTTATAAGATAGTACCTTCTCAATCAATGCATACACTTTCTTTTTGATTGCAGAGATGTCATTCATATTAAATGCCCAACCATGAGGATTATATAAAACTATATTTTTAAATCCGACATCTGCCAATCGTCCTAACGCACCAGCTTTACTACTGTGCGCATATATGACATCCGGCATATACTTTTTAATAAATTTTCGTATAGCCCAGATTCCCTTTGCATCATTTATTATAGATATTTGTCTCCCCATAGATAAGTATTCTATATGCTCGACTAAAGATTCCATCTTTTCCATTTTATAATCCAAAGAGCAAATCAATATATGTTCAAATCTATTCTTATCTGAATATTTTAAATACATAGAAAGGTAACGAGCAACCCCACCAGGAGATTGCACTATATGCATTATCTTTATTTTATTCATATCGAGAATGACTAAAAAATTAATATTAAACAAGAAACTTAATCACACCTTAGTAACAATTAATTGAGGGGCATCTTAAAATAAGGGAATCAAAATATTGGCATAGTCTTGTTTCTAAAATTTTCATATATATCGGAATCAGTTATACTAATAAATTATTTATTGAATATACGTTATCTGTGGAATAGATTTTCTAGCTGTGAATAACCCTCCAACACTCAATTGGAACAACATAGCAAAACCACTCATTAATCTTTACCCTCAATCTCATATGCAAGACGAGACAACTCTAATCTCTAAGAAGCAAGTTTAGCCTTGAAACAAATGCCTTCAATATGGACATGAACATTGTTGATAACATATCAAGACCAGGACCTGCTAGCGCATTGCTATAGGTAAAATTTCATCTTCCAATTATATACTCCTTTATTACCAACTATCCCTAAAACTTTAGAAAATAGTATATCGTAAGCATTTATTTCAACTTCAGTTTCTCTTATTATATAATAAGCGTAGAAGTTAATGTTGACATTAAGTATTAACCTACCATATATATCACAAGGAAATACATTGTTACCTTCTCCTACCCTCCAAAACACAGAGGATTTTTTAACAAATAGTCACAAAAGTGTCTTTATTTTATCGGATTACGATTTTAAAAGATTTAATTCCTGCTCAAATCTCTCAACAATCGCTTTCCATGTAAAGTTTCTTTGAATTTTTTCATATCCACATCTTCTTACTTTCTCATAACAAGAGAGATTCTGTAGCGCATTTATGCATATATGTGCAAATTCTTTTGCTGATTCAGCTGTTAGTATATCTATCTCATTTCGAAAAGATGTTCCTTCTATTCCCTTAGCTGTAGAAATAACTAGTTTCCCATACCCCAAGGCTTCTAATACTTTTACTTTCACTCCTCCTCCGTGGCTCAATGGAACTACAACTAAATCAGTTTGCTTATAATAATCTTCTATCTTATCCACCGTGCCTGTCACAACTACATTAGGATTACTTTTTAATAGACTCACTAATTCCGTAGAAGGATCTTTACCTACAACATAAAATTTAGATTCAGGTACTTCTTTTTGAATAATGGGAAAAACTTGATTAGAAAACCAAATAACAGCTTCCGCATTAGGAGGATAAGACATCTTACCAAAATATGAAATAATATTATTGTTATTCTTATTTTCCTCATAATCATATACTTCTGCACCTACAGGGACCAGCAATGTGTTGAATATTCCGAATTTCCTTTCAAAGAAAGCTTTATCTTCAATAGAGACAAATGTAAATAACTTAATATTAAAATTTCTATAGTATCTTTCCTCAAATTGATATAGTCTTTTGGCTTCTATACCATAAATTATTCTTTTTATTGGATTACTAATACTCTTAGCTAAATTATTTAATGTTTTATATTCAACATTGTGCTGATTTAAAACCAATTTACCAGAGTCAAATATTTTACGTCCAATATTACCTAACATCTGTGGAAACTCCACTATCACCCAGTCTATCTTTTCTTTTTCAAAGCATATATCTATATCTTTCTTCATTGTCGTTATCCATCGAGATACACATACAAAAGGACCCTTTACCAGTTTAGGCAACGCGATGCTCTTATTCCTTTTATATAAATGTACTTCTTTACAGTACTTCAACAATTCAAATCTATACTTATATTCATCATCATTATCTATCACACAAAAAAAATATATATCATTCTTCTGTGAAAAATACTCCAATTTTTTCATTACCACTATACGTCCTCCTGTATTAGCTGGATATGGACATTCCGATGAAATCCAAATTACTTTCATTTTTTACTTTCTCTATTCAAATCAATTCTACCTATCATCTGTACAAATAGTTTATGCCTTTTATGAACGATGAAAGACATAATCATAAATTTATCATACCTGTTACTTCATTTTTAGAAAAATCAGAAGTATGCTTCATCATTAAACAAAATGTTACTAAAAAAATAAATTCCATATTAGATGTTGTCAATAAATGAAGAACCACAATAAAAAATAACACTTTATACAACAAACGTTGTCTAAAATCACAATATATAAGACAATTTGAATATACTTTTTTAATATATTTAAAAAAGAGCACTGATCCAACAAGCCCCCAATAAGTACTACTTTGTGAAAAGAAAGACTGAGCCGATACTCCGGCATCTGTATCTCTCGTTATAATACCTAACAATTCATCTATATTATAATCAGAAGGAACATTTTGTGCCAAATACAACAATACTTTAGGAAAAAAATATAAATAACCAAAAAAGCCAGTCCCAAATGGGAAAAAGACACCTATGATATATCCAGCTATATTAGTTGAAGACCGAGTAACAGTTGATGTACTATTTTCCAAATCACCACTAAAAGACTCCAATAAACCCGTCAACAAATATTTCTGAATAAAGACAAAGCCTATCAATGCCACAATTAACCCTACTATTTTTTTTGTACCACTTATATTCTTAATATAACTCCATCCTGCAAATGTAATCGCCAGGATCAACACTACTAGCAAAGATTTCGAAGAGGATATACATATCTGTGATAACAGACAGCCTATTGCTATGATAGAATAGAATCGACTTTTCTTTACGATTACCGAATAATACAAAGCTAAAATAAAAAAGATTTCAATAATTGGAGCCGAATGAGACGACTCTTGACATAAAAGTCTAACTCTCCAATAAATTTCTTGATTTGAATGCAGATAAAGAAAAGCGTTGGGTATTTTTGTATATTCAACTATTCCATAAATTGCCAGAGATAAATTTATCCACCAAAAAGGAGCTAATAACTGTTTCATCGACAAACTTTTCATTAGTTCCCCCAATACAATCATAAATAATATGTAACTTACAAAAGTGATATACAACTTCAAAATTTTCAAAGCTACATTCTCTCCATATAATGTTGTCGGTAAATTCAAAGAGAAAAAAACAACCAACACAACGATTGATAATACGAAAGTATAATTTATCAATCTCCCAAATTTTTTCACAAATATTGGATACGTTATTCTTTTTCTAAATAAACACATTAAGAGAAATAGCAAAAAACTCATCACTGGTAATAATGAGAATCCGAACGCTCCTAATGAATTAGAAAGAAAAGAATCATTATAGGTAGTCAGAGTAATTAATAAAAAATATAAAATATAATTCACTACAAATACACCTTATAGTTGTTTTTAAAGTCACACCCATGAGTTAATTCTCCTATTCTAACAGCCGGTACCCCACCAACTATTGTCATCGGAGCGACATCTTTCGTTACCACTGCACCTGTAGCAACCACCGCTCCTCTACCAATCTTTACTCCTGGTAATATTATACATCGTGGAGCAATCCAAACATGATCTTCTATTATTACTTTATCACCACAAGTACAATGGTTGTCATCAGAAGGATCATGTTGTAAGGACCAAATAGTTACATATTCTCCAATATCAACACTATCTCCAATCACCATGCCTTTTCTCCCATCAAGCATTACATTTCTATTAATGACAACATCATTTCCTATCGTTATACGCCAGGGCGTATGAGTCCTAATATGTCTCAAAAACACACATTTTTCTCCGACCTCTTTAAGTAACATATTCATCCATAATCTCCTTACAAAATGTAAGGGGATAGACATAACTATCGAATTTGTCAATTCAAAGATATCTAATAAAACCCTCTTTAACATAGACTCACTTAGTTATAAATCTTTTTAATCTCCTATATATTCCACACGGAAAGTAAAATAATAAGTCTTTATAAAAGCTAATACCTTTATTGCCATTATGTTCTATCAATTTACGCAACCAAATGTTTTTTAGCGGATGATTAGAAATACCATCTTTTAGATATTCCATAATAATAATATTACAATATTTAAAAGATTTATTTGCGCGACACATCCTACATATGCAATCATAATCCAACCCATACGAAAATAAATCATATCTACTCAAATCAAATAAAAAAGTCTTATGAATTTCTCTTCTGACAAATGAAGCTCCATGTCTATATGCAGGTGGAATATTATTTGATTTAAAATCTCTAGCCTTCAAAAGCCTCTTTCTACCGTTAGAATCGACCTCCAAAGCATCGCCATATAAGACATCTACATTCTCATACTTTTTCCCGAAAAAAAGAGAATATAAAACATTATCATCAACAAAAATGTCACCACAATTCATAAAAATGATCCAATCACCTGAAGCATTCAAGATGCCTTTGTTCATTGCATCGTATATACCCTTGTCAGGTTCGCTTACCCAGTATCCTAATCGATCAACGTATTTTTGAATAACCTCCAATGTACCGTCTACACTACCACCATCAATGATAATGTATTCCACCCTGTCATATATCTGATTTAAAACAGACAGCATAGTTTTCTCAATACTTGTAACAGCATTATAGGATACTGTAATTACTGAAATGCTTGGTACATCCATATCTTAGAAGTTGTATTTAAAATACCATTAATTATTATATGCAGGAATTTATCACGTATCTCTTAGTATTCCCAATTCACATTCCCCTTCAACACTCCATTATTACCTACTACCACAAACTCTTCATCTATACTACGACTAATAGTTGAGTTAGCAGCCACAATCACATTATCCGCAATGTTTACCCCTTTAAGAATAAGACTTCTACACCCTATCCAAACATGGTTTCCTATATTAATCGGTTTAGAAGAATTTAATATTCTGTAATCTGTTGTCGAAATCACCTTATGCCAATCCGTATCCATAATAAGTAAATCCCATGAAAGAAGGCATTCATCTCCAAAAGTAATATGATCGGTACAAAGCAGAACAGAGCGACCAGTGACATTAAAATTGCGCCCAAGAGTCATCACAGCATCCTTCTCTACCTCTACACAACATCCTTGACCGATTGAGATTTTACCGTGTATATATAATGTACCGGCTACATTCCATATAGTATGACAATTATGTTTGTCAAGAAAACCTAAACTACGTTTCCCAATCTGAAGAATACCTGTGTTAATGGACAATTAAAAATTAACTTTCCTTTTCGAGCGTTCTTTATAGTTACTTTCCCGAATATAAGAATAGGACAATCTCTACACTATTAAAAATCAAAGCATTAAATTCTACCCCAACACAATTACCTATTGATGAAAACAAATAATAGTAATAAAATGGATCATATTTTTTCTATTTCAATAGTTTATCAAAAATACTCACTACATGATTACAAAACCTTTCTAGTGTTATTTCCCATTATCAATCACTATATATATTATCCATTATCATTGAAAACTTACGAGTAAACTCTCCTATAGAAAAATTATTTCGAGCATACTCAAAAGTCCTATACCGTAAATTAAGAATTTCAGCATCACTTAGAGAAATCAACTTTCTCACCGTATTAACAATTGATTCAACTTTATAATCATCAAGTTCTACTATTGCCGATGCTTCATTAAATCCAGACTCTTTGGTTACAATAGGTATGAGTCCATGCATCATACAAGTCGCTACACCAGACGCCATTCCTTCGCTACAACTATCCAATATAACAAAAGAATTCTTATTTATGATTTCATTGATATAAACATCACTCATAACATTTACAATTCCATGCCTATGAGCATTAATTGGTTTAATCTTATTGTAAATTTCTATTTCCTTTTTCTCCATTCCATAGATATTTAACTGACAATCTGGTAATAGCTTAAAAGCATCACAGAGTATATCAATACCTTTATGAATGAAGCCAAAACAGCCAAACACAACAAAATTAAATCTAGAAACTTTCACATCTGCCTCAGTCAAATCAAATTTATAGGTTGGATTGCAGATAGCATTTACATTTAAAGTATATATGCTATTAAAAAAAGGCTCAAAATTCATCGCGTTAAACTCTGAACTCATCACAATAATTTCATCTGATAACTCAAAGTCTTTATGAGTAAAAAAGCCTATTCTGCTCACTGCATTTTTTATTGAGACATTCGGATGACGTTCTTTGAAATATTTTATTCGTTCTTGATATTTAACAGTTACCACATCAACACTATTTTCTGTACAGTACAGAATTTTTTTCTTCACTTTTAATTTTTCACAAAGCAAACGATACAAAGGGCCCTGTCCTATTAAAAGATCATAACTTCGATCCTTAAATCTATCAAAAGCTCTTATATCCATACACCAACACAAATCAATACACCATCCTCTATTAATAAAATATAATATCATCTGATTTTGTTGATAATAAGCTGCATGGAAGGTAGATAATACGCTTCCTGATATGGGTACATAGCAAATTAAAACATGCTTTTGGTCTTTATTGCTAAGATCCAAATTTATTTCCATCTTATCTTTAGGAAAATATCGGCATATTATCCTGTTAACTATTTTATTTTCAAAGAAATTATAAAAAAAAGAATCTAGTATTTTTCTTATCCGTGAGGTGTTCATTATTATTTGTTTATATCTTCTTCAATAATACATTTATAAATCTTCAAAAGATTTGATGTTATATATTCTATATTATGTCTTTTTTCAGCTAATATAATAGATTTTCTACTCATCTCCATTGATTTTTTTTCGGATCGCTTAATATTTAAGATATTATATACTGTCTGATAAGCATCATTGGCTGGAACAAGAACTCCTGTTCCAGGTTCAATGATTGTTTTTAACCCACCCACATTTGTAGCAATTGTGGGTACCCCAAGAAATTGAGCCTCACACACACTATTAGGGCTATTCTCTATATATGACAAATGTACATAAACATCCGAATTAAGCAAGCACATACCTAACGTTTTCGCATCAACTTTCCCTCTACACTCGATATTTACATCACTACATTTTATTCCCACCAATCTTTCATGAATTAGCATTTCATCTACACCATAAATATTCCATTCAAAATCATTACCATAAACTAGTTTAAGAAGTTTTGCAGTCCGGAGTATTACATCATATCCCTTATACTGAGCCTTACTTAGAGTTGTAGATAATATAAGTCTCTTCCTTACGTGAAAATGCCATTTTTGCAAAGATGTTATAGATTCACGTAAAGCTTCTGAACTATAATAATATAGACTATTTGGAGCAAGTATTTGTGTCACTTCTTTGTCCCATTCTGTCCTCCCCATGAAATATCTAACAACCTTATATATTTCTAATTCTCTTTTTGCAGCATATACAAACTTCTTGTAAGGCAAATAATATTCTCGTAAAAAAGTGATAGGTGCATAGTTCAGCACTCTCAATATAGAAAATAAAGAATATCCTGCAGGAAAAAATGCATCTAAATATGGATTAATTATACCTTGGATATGTACAACTACAGGTATATTAGTTCTTTTTGCAATAAGTCCATACGCCAACTCACTTCCCCAACAATGTATGATATCTGGTTGACACAGGTTTACAACATTCAGATATTTCTCTATTAGATCTTCGTCGCTACGTTTCTTTGAAAAATAATATAGACACTTCTTCAAACGAGGTCTGTATATCGGATAGTAAGTTACTCCATCTGCTTTATGAAAAATATCATTCCTAAAATATTCAAAAGATAAAGATAGCTCCACATCCTTATTAATCATATTTTTTTGTAAAGCCGCCGTCCAAGTCCCATCAGATTGAGGCGTTGCTTTATATCCCGCTGGATTCCCACAAATCCAAAGTATTTTTATTCTATTTGACATATTCATCTCTTTTTAGAATATAAGCACTCATCATTTGATCATTCAGTTTCATTCCCATCCATATCGAAATTCTATATCTATAAGGTCTTAAATTGAAGTGCATATCTTCGAAGTCGATTTACTACTCTACAACTAAATGTAAACACTAGTTGCTTAATTCTAGAACAAGATGTCCACTTCAACAATTTATCCAATGTAATTTCTTCATAAGGAATAATACGATTAGGAATGATTAAATAATGGTTTAGCTGTTCTGTCTGAATTTTTATCATTTTTTGCCGCCTTTTATAATGTACATAAATTATTGGTTCTTTTACAACTTTATATCCAATATTGTAAATTCTATATAAGTTACCATTCTCATACTCAAAAATTAAATGATAACTTTTATACATAGGTTGAAGTTCAGATTGAAATAGAAGATTAATGATAGGTATTCTCAAATCATCAAAAAATATATTTCTGTATATTTTCTCAGGATACAAAGCCTGAACCTTGTCAGCCTGTCCACCATGCCAATACTCATCAAAACCAAAATTTTCATTATTTGAATAAACTGTTTCATATTTTTGAAATCCTTCAATATCTTTCTTATAGAAATTTCTCCAAAATTCGGTATTCTTATATAAAGACAAATGCCCCCATCCTGAAATAACCTCATATTTCTCCAGAATTTCATTTGTATAAAATAATCGGATATCTCCATATATTAAGTCTATATCACCGAATCCCCAAAAATCAAAATCTTTTATATATTCGTAGAAAATTGATCCATATGCTGGTTTATAATCACATAATTTGTATGGACTATTGAGGTTTATTGGAAAAGAAAATTGTTTTTGAACCAATAATCTACACTCCTCAAAGGATAGGTATTGTACATATATGTTTTCTTCTGATAATATACTTTGATTATCAGTAAATATCATAAAATCTATTGTCGGATTCTTCAATGCAGACTGCCACCAAAACTTAAACTGAGGTGGCAACTTTCCGAAGTAGGGAAATATTATGCATATTTTATTCATAAGCTATTAATTATTCTCTATTATAACTATCTATCATTGAACCTGAAGTTTTATTAATGATTTCCACATTCATATAATCAGCTAAAGAACGCAAAACATCATGTCCTCGAAATATTCTTTCATACTCCCATAAAAAAAAGCTCATAGTATAAGGTTTTTCCTCTCCTGTATAGTAGTGATAAAGTGGCATAATCTTCACATTTTCTTCATAAAAATGAGTTGTTTTTCTGCATACTTGGTTTTGTTCATTCACACACAATCCATCAAAAAATGTATGATCTGCCCCATACAATAATATTTTTCTAAATCCTAATAATATTCCAACATAAATAGCATGATGTAGTACACTCCCATAACTTGCGCCACAAACCCCTTTAGAAGCAAACCAATTCCTTATAGTACTATTACGAGGGGGAACTTGACCATGAAATGGAATAAATTTAATTTTGGAATTATATATCTTTTTTCTCCATTCTCTATTTTTCCAAAACTCATATGGAATCACTAAGTACATTTCCCAATTAATTCTAGAATTTATATTCTTATAGAAAAGATCGACTTTATCTACTTGAGCCCTTATTGAGAAAAACATAGGGTCACTAATTACATGATATAATGGCATTATGTTATAAAAACGTTCATCATTAGCCATGAAATTCATAGTCATGAAATAATTATGTCTACATTCTTCACTCTTTATCATTCGATTTAAATCTCTATTAAGAGAAGGTCCATTAGCTAATATAATTAATGTTTGATGTTGATATTTACTTTCCTTATTGACATAATTTATAAAATTATCATAATATGCAGTTTTTACAAGAAAACGAATAACATCAAACACTAGATATAATAAACGGGTTATTTGCATAACAATTTCTTTTTTATATATTGAATAAAAGTTTGTCTTTCATCTTTTGAAAGATAGATCAAGCAGCACATAGATATGTTAATAATTATAGAAATAAAAGTAGAAAACACTACCATTAAGAATTTATTTGGAATAGTAGGTGATATTAGCTTTGATAATGCAAATGAAATAGAAAAAAATAAAAGGCCTCTTACTAAAACTTTAAGAATGTATTGTTTTTGAGAAAATCCAGAATACCTTTTCAACAATATAACTCTCACTAATAATAAACCTAAATTCACAAAAATATTTCCCATAATGCAATATACAGGTGAAAAACCATACGATAACAGTACATAAGAATAAGGCAAAATCATTAATCCAATAACAGACATTAAAATCTGATATGTTTTCATTCGACCTACGGCACCTATAGCTCCCCATAAAGGAGCAGAAAATGCATCAATCAATGTTGCTACAAATATACAAATACAAAAATTTGTAGTATACATTGGATATGAACCGAGCCATAAATATAGTATATCATCAATATTGCATATAATAGGAATAGTTATAAAAGTCATTAAGACAAAAGAATATTTAGAACTTACACTTACTAATTTGTGGAAACTCACATAATCCCCTTCCGCATAATATTTTATTATCTGAGGAGTATATGCCATCGCAAAATTCGACATAAAGCCAGACACTGCACCATTTACCTGATTAGAAATACCCATAGCAGCATTCACAATAACGCCACCAAATAAATTAAATAGAATATTAACCCCTTGACCTCTAGCTAAATTTGCAGAGCCACCTAGAAGAGCCCAACCTGAATAATTAAACATTTCTACAAACACTTTTTTATCAAAGATATATCTATATCTAGAAGCCACAAATGTTCTTTTACAGTAAAATATAAACAATAACAATATAAGACCGTTTACAAATGTCAATAATATCGAATACATAATCAATCTATCATACATAAACAGAGGCAAAATTATAATTGGTAAAATTTTCAAAATAGCCTCTATTATTGAAAAATAAGCAAAACAATCCATTCTTTCATAAGAAACAATTAAAGAAGAATAGGGCACACGCAGTATACTTAACACTGCTGTTAAAACAGCAAACTGATAAGCCCATAAAGCTGCATTTTCTCTTCCAGTAGGTATATTTAATGCATTATAAAAAAACCACAATCCTACTGTTTCCGATAAAACCAAAACTACAATTCCTATAATAAAATGCAAATTAACAGATGTACAAAATATATTATTTGTATGCATTTCATTGTGTATACCTAAACTAAATGATAAAAATCTTTGAGTAGCTCCTGTTAATGCTACATTTAAAAAAGAAAAAAGAACAATTATACCAGCCACTACATTATATAATCCATAGTTCTCTATCCCCAATATCTGTAACATCAATCGAGAAGTATATAATGATATAAGCATAAGAAATATCATTCTTATGTATAACATTACTGTATTTCTTGCTATCCTTTTATAATGGCCAGTTTGTTCGCTACTATTTTGCATCAGAATAATTTATATACTAGTAAATATTCTATACTCAATTAGTTATTCAAATCCCATTTCATCATACTGTTTTACAAACTACATAATATACTAATAAACGAATATTCAAATATAAATCTGTGTATTTTAGATTCTGCAATACAACATAAGACTACACTTAATAAAAATATAACATATACATTGATAATGTCCGTTATTCCATAATCCTCAACAGAGAGACATCTTGTATAGAAGGGGAGCATTAGTAGTCCAATCAACTTCAAATCTGTATTGACTATGAACACAAATACTGTATTCTTACCTAATCGTGAATATCTTCCCATATGACAAATTAAAAAAAATTCCCCAATCACTCCTAACTGTAATAATTGGTCATACAAGATTTATAGTTCAAATCCTTCATTAAGAACTTTTTTATTTAATTTTTTATATACAAATCAATATCACTTACTTTAATTAATAAATATTATCTTATTCAACCAAAATATCCTACTAATATATCTGATTAATCTAATAAGTTCTTAGCTTCAATAATTGTTTTAATATAAATTTGTTCTGCAATAAAAAAGTCCAAAGGAGTATCTATATCAATAGCCTCTATATCAGTAGTTCTTATAAATTTCGGGGTTTTCCCTATTATATTTCGATATCTTATCAAATCATTTCTATCTATCAAAGTAAACCCAAAATTCAAAGCTTCAATGTCAGGTAAATTCTGACTATTGGGTGCATTCAAAGGATTATAATTTAATGCTTTCCCATCTAACCACATAAATTCTTTAATCACTGAAACTGTTGATATACAATCAAACTCATCCTCCTCATGAAATAGATTTATGGCAGCCTCCATTGTCTCTATTTTAATAAAAGGAGAGGTTACTGGACAATATGCAAACACCTCAGTGTCAGTAACTTTTCCCAAATGCTCAAAAAAATCACTTCCTGTACATTTTGAAGAAGCATAGTAATCCTCTCTCCGATGAAATGAAACTCCCATTTCTTGAGCTATTTCAATAGCTTGTTCTGAATCTGTATTAACTATAATCTCATCAATTCCTTTTACTTTTTTAAGCTTATCTATTTTTATAGCCAAAAGACATGAATCAGCAAAAGGACGTAAATTTTTGTCAACTACTCTTTGAGAGCCCTTTCGAACAGGAATGACTGCGGTAATTTTCCTCATAAGTTATATAATTTAAGTAGTCCTATTTCCATATCACCCTTACTAATTACTTCCATAAGAACGAATACAGGGAATAGACTTGTTTTCTACACTCTATTTAAGAATCAACTTATAAAATAAGCTAGATTCCTAATCTATTTAATCATAGGAACATATTCCATCTTAATATGCGTTCCTTTCACCAACAATCACGTTTGCTATGGTCTTATAAATAATATATAAGTCAAGCAACAATGTCCAATGCTCCATATACCAGATATCGGACTGAACACGACCTTCCATTTGAGACAGTTCTTTCGTTTCACCACGAAAGCCATGGGTTTGTGCCCAACCTGTTACACCAGGTTTGATAAAATGACGCACCATATATTTATCAATCAATCGCGCATAAGTCTCTGTATGAGCCAACATATGAGGGCGAGGTCCAACTATAGACATTTCACCTTTAAAAACATTAATAAATTGAGGAAGTTCATCTATGTTAGAACGTCGAAGGAAATTTCCAAATTTAGTCTTTCGGGGATCATCGGCTGTTGCCTGCTTTTTGTCTGCTTCATCATTCACTCTCATAGAACGAAACTTATAGCATTTGAATTCTCTGCCATTCAATCCTGTCCTCATTTGTTTGAAGAATATTGGACCGGGAGAAGTCAATTTTATAATAGTTCCCACAATTAGGTAAATAACAGGAAAAATAGTAACCAGAAAAATACCGGATAACATAATATCAAATAGCCGTTTCAAGAAACGATTTTCCACTTTACTTAAAGGTTCATATCTCAAATTCAAAATTGGCATATTACCAATCATACTATGCCAGATACGTTGGGGAAATCCCTTACAAACATTAGGAACACCATGAAAATAAAGCAAATGGTTCTCGCAATAGTTTATAATAGGAACATTATAATGTCCCTCATCCATTGCCAAAGAACAGAATACATGTTTTACGGATGTTTTTCCGGACATAAAATCAGCAAAATTGTCCGGATTACCAAGATAACGGCATCGAGAGGAGAAAGTCTCATTCGGAGTAACATCAAAATAACCAACAACTTCATAAATGGCAGCCAAAGAACTTTCCATTTCCTCATATAATGTATGCATATTATCTCCTCCACCTATAAAAACAGCGTAACTTTTATGTTTACCTTTCGCACAATAATCAATCAGCAAACGACGGATAATAATGCGGTAAACGCTTAATACAACAAAAAGGATAAAAAAATAGATAATAAAAAATAGAGGAGAGATTATGGAGATTCCGCTAAAAGCCATGATACACGCCCAAAAAACCGAAAAGATGATAATATTCTTCAGCACACGTACCACAAGCTGATCAGCACGAATCGCCCGGCTATTCCATGCTCTACCCCGGGACGCCGAGCATGCCAAATAACAGAGACTTAACGAAGTCATCATCCATGAAACTCTGCAGGAAAAAGGTAAAGACACAAATGCTTCTTCCCAAAAGAAAAGGAGAAAGAACAAACACAAGTTCAGAATAATCAAATCTCCCAATACTGCAATAAACTCTACGACTTTATTTATTTGACTGGTTGTTGATACCATATCACATTAAATATTGATTTTAGGCACGGATTTCTTTGAACTTATTCAGAATATCTTCTCCAAATAACTTCCAAAAGATAACAATACAAACTGATAGGAAGATAAAAGCTAAAACATATATTTTTCTACTGGTTCCCGAAGGATATAATGGGATAACCGCAGGCTCTACAACTGCAAAGACTGGTTTTTCTTCCTGGACTTTGGCTCTGGCTACCTGAAGCTGGTTGGCCACCTGAGTATACACTTGGTAGGCAAGGCTCATGTCATTCTGTAAGCGTTCCTGTTCAGTACGAACACTCTGCAAAATAATATTATCATGAGAGTCCATATAATCGGCATATTTCTTCTGGGCGTCGTAATACTCCTGCTGACGCTCTTTAAACAATCTCTCCAAATAAAGACAATCTTCTTTTGCTTTGGTAGTACGATAATCTATGATATATTCCTGCAATTTCCTTACGACAGAATCTGCAACTACTGCGGCAACTTTCGGATTTTGGAAAGTCACGGAAACTGTAGTCATTGAGGTTTTCTTATCTACGGAAGCTATAATCTTTTTCTTGAGTGATTCAATCTTTTGTAATTCCTTTCCAGATAATTCGATTGCACCCTGATTTGCCTTTTTTGAAATTATTAATTCAGAATCTTCTTCAGCAAATAATGACTTCACCCCACTTATTATCATACCTGGAAAACCGATCACATACCCCCACCAAGGAGAAGATTCTTCATCCAAATATGAACTTAAAGATATTTCCTCATCCCCTGATACGGGAACCTTCATATTAGAAAGTTCCAACAAAAAAGGAGTAGAAGACACAATATCAGCAGACAAAGAAGCATTCAAGGCATCAGTACCTTCATTCATAGAAACTCCACTTCCCAAAAAAGAAGCGGCTAAACCGGATAAACCGCCGCCTTTAGAACCTCCCATTTCAGGAGAAAGAGTAACTCCAACCGTATATTGTTTGGGAATACTTATTGCGACAATAATACCAACTACCAAACCGATGCCGGCAGCTTTGTAAATTGTCTTACGAATGCCTATAATCTTACGAAGAATACCTATTAAATCGATTTCGATTTCTTCATCATTATGATTATTCTGTTTCTGCTTTATGTCTTTTTCTGATGTCTGTTCTATCATAGTGAGTTAAGATATAGTTGTTATTTCTTAATTAAGTTGGCAATAGAAGCAATCATCAACCCCAATGAACTAAAAGAGGTGGCATAGCCCAATATATCACCCATATTAGTCCGTCTCTTAGCCTTACTAGGAATAATTATCTCACAACCGGGTTCAATCTGTTTCTTACCACTACCCTTCACCTTAGTCACCTGACCATTCATATAAACAATG
>ERZ840517.2087-NODE-2087-length-19035-cov-8.343361_pt1 | contig 19035 bp, 4 predicted proteins | sample MGYA00519876_ERZ840517 | MGnify/ENA primary metagenome ERZ840517 (study PRJEB31850, sample SAMEA3708882) | human gut metagenome | biome: human gut; feature: human-associated habitat; material: faeces | place: China | collected 2014 ... | reverse complement strand
AATAAATTTTTGATAAAATTAGTTTGCACTTATCAATACCTCCTTTAATGTTTTTTCGCAATTACATTTTATCAGGTATTTAAGATAAGTGCTATATTTTTTTAAAAAAATGTTGGAGTTTTTTACCCACCCCAACATTTATTATAGAACCTAAAAAACTTTTGAATAGGTGAAAATAGCAATTCACCTATTTTTTTGTCCTTTCTAACTACGATATTCAAATAAAGAAACCTAAAAAGAGCACTATAACACAATGTCCCCAAAATAACCGTCCCCAAAAGGACATCAAAAGGACATTGCAATTTCAGGAAAAAGATGTTATACTATAGCAGACGAAAAAAGAGAAAATTAGGAGGAAAGAAATGTTAAGTGCAAACGGAGTAACAGTACGATTTGGAAAAAGAGTACTATTTGAAGATGTAAACATAAAATTTGGAAAAGGGAATTGCTATGGAATAATAGGAGCAAACGGAGCAGGAAAATCAACATTTTTAAAAGTATTATCAGGGGAAATAGAACCAAGTAAAGGTGATGTAACATTAGAAAAAGGAGAAAGACTATCAATATTAAAGCAAGACCACTTTGCATTTGAAGAAAACACAGTAATAGATACAGTAATGATGGGAAACAAAGAATTATATGACATAATGAAAGAAAAAGAAGAAATTTATGCAAAGCCAGATTTTTCAGAAGAAGACGGGATGAAGGCTGCAAAACTCGAAGAAAGATTTGCGGAATTAGATGGATGGAACGCAGAATCTGATGCCGCAATGCTTTTAAATGATTTAGGGATTGTACCAGAAAATCATTATAAATTTATGAAAGAAATAGAAGCAAGAGAAAAAGTAAAAGTATTATTAGCACAAGCTTTATTTGGAAACCCAGATGTTTTACTATTAGACGAACCTACAAATGACTTGGATTTAAAAAGCATAAATTGGTTACAAGAATTTTTAATTAACTTTGAAAATACAGTAATTGTAGTATCACATGATAGATATTTCTTAAACAAAGTATGTACACATATTGCAGATGTTGACTTTGGTAAAATAAAAGTATATCCAGGAAACTACGACTTCTGGTATGAATCAAGCCAATTAGCATTAAAGCAAATGAGAGAACAAAACAAGAAGAAAGAAGAAAAAATTAAAGAATTACAAGACTTTATAGCAAGATTTAGTGCTAATGCATCAAAATCAAAACAAGCAACATCAAGAAAGAAAACACTTGAAAAAATAGAATTAGATGAAATAAAACCATCAAATAGAAAATATCCATATGTAGACTTCAAGCCAGACAGAGAACCCGGAAAAGAAATTTTACAAGTTAAAAATATAACAAAAACATTTGAGGGAGTAAAAGTTCTAGACAATGTATCATTTACTGTAAAACAAGATGATAAAATTGCATTTTTAGCAGATAATGAAATTGCAAAAACAGTATTATTCCAAATAATAGCAGGAGAAATGGAACCAGATAGTGGAGAATTAGTATGGGGAACAACAATAACAAAATCATATTTCCCTAAAGATAATAACTACTTATTTGATACAGACGAGAACATAACAGAATGGTTAAGAAAATATTCAAAAGACCCAGACGAAACATATGTAAGAGGATTTTTAGGAAGAATGCTATTCTCTGGAGACGAAGCTTTAAAACAAGTAAGAGTTTTATCAGGAGGAGAAAAAGTAAGATGTGTTCTTTCAAAAATGATGCTTTCAGGCGCAAATTTCTTAATATTTGATGAACCAACAAACCACTTAGATATGGAAAGTATTACTTCTGTAAATGAAGGAATGAAAAAATTTATAGGTAATATTTTGTTTACATCACATGACCATGAATTAACTCAAACAGTTGCAAATAGAATTATTGATATTAAAGAAGATGGAAATGTAATTGATAGAGAAGTTACTTATAATGAATATTTAGGAATTGAATAATTTTCGTCATTATAAAAATATAGGTTATTGTAATTAAAAATATCACATTAAAGTAAAACATTAGACTTAAAAGTTTAATAATAAAAGCTTCAATGTGATATTTTTTTGCAAATTACCATTTTGTAAAAACACGAAAAATGGACGAATCCCTAATAAAAAATTCAAATATTACAAAAAAAGTAATAAAAATATAAAATAAAAGACAAAAAACAGCAAAATACAATATCCGTAAGTGGTATTAAAAAAATATAAAAATCGCAATATTGAATGTTTTCTCTCTATATAGTAATATATTATAAAAAGAATGTCTGTAAAAGGAGAGAAAATTTATGAGAAAAGGAAAAATTTTAACAGCAGTATTTGCAATCATAAGTATAATGCTAGTAGCAGTTATTGGAATAGTAAATGCTAGTAACACAAAATATTACTTAGCAGAAGTAATTGATGACGGAAGTAGTAATTTAAATGGTAACGACCAAACAGAAATTACCAAGAAAATTATTCAAGACAATTCATCAAACTTAATATATGAAGTAAACTTAAAAAACAAGATACAATCAACATCAGCAAAAGAAGTAACTATATTAGTAGATACTTCCAGAAGTACAGGAATTAATGACCCTGCTAAAAATGTAATTGCAAAAGCAGCAAATTTAGCTGAATCATTATATGATAATGTATCTGGAATTAAAATAGCTGTTGCAGACAGTACAGGAATAAAATTAAATTTAAGTACTAATAAAGAAGCAATATTAAATGCTATAAATAGTCTAGAAGTTGTAGATGGAGATACTGTTGATGAAAGTATAGTAAGAGCTGGAACAGCCTTTTCAACTGATAGTAATAGTGGAAAAACTATGATTATTTTTACAGATGCAACAGATACAATGGGAGAAGTTAAAGGAATACAAGATAAAGGAATATCTGTTATATCAATACTAGATAACATGACAAGACAATCATTTGAAAGTAACGGAGTATCTACAATAGGAACAACATATATGGTAGATAATATTAATATTGATAATATAATAAGTTCATTAAATAAAACATTATCAAATATTGTAGTAACAGACGAATTTACAGACGAAATAACAAAATACTTTGATTTTAGTGTTGAAAGTAAAGGTGACAATGATACAGTTACACCAACAGCAACAGGATATACATGGAGTATTCCAAGTTTAACAGCAAACACAACAGCAACATTAAGATTTAAATTAACACTAAAAGATTCTACAAAAATAGATGCTAGTGATGCATACAAAAACATAAATACAAGTAAAAAAATGAATATAAAATATGAAGACTTAGGAGTATCACAAAACTATGATGTTGCAGAATCACCAGTAATATTACTTTGTGAAAAATATAGTGTAACAATACAAGCTGTAAGTGAAGAGAATACAAATTTACCTGTTGAAGGAATTGATGTTAAAGTAGTAGCTACAACAGAGAGCGGAAAAGTTGTATACAATGATACTGTTCAAACAGATTCAAATGGAAAAGTTATAATTGATAACTTAAAAACATTAGGAAAATTAACATTTACAGCAACACCACAAGTAAATAAAACAGGATACCAATCATCATCACCTATAACATTTGATACTTATAATGAAGAAACAGGAAAAGTATTAAAAGTAACAACAGAAGGAATAGATTCAACAATAGATGATGCAAAAAGAGATATATTAGTAAAATTACCTATTAGTACACAAAAATTCACATTAGAAGTTAATTTAGCAGAAAAGAATAATACAAATGTAAAAGTAGGAAATACAGAATTTAGATTAATACAACCAAAAATAAACAATAAATATGAATTAAGTGCATTATATGGAACAACAGGAACAAATGGAAAAGTTATATTTACACCAAGCATTATGCCAAAAGCAGGAACATATGATTACATATTATCACAAACAACAGAAGCACCAAATTATGAATCAATGGGAAATGTTACATTAAGAATTACATTTGACGATAGCGGAAAAGTAACAAAAATTGAAAAGAAATACAACGATAAAGTAGAAGCAACAAGAATAAATGATTCATATGCAGTTGTTAATGTAGTAAATGTAAATAAAGCAACAGACAATTTCAATTTTGAAGTTGAGGTATCTGACAAAATAAATAATAACAGCAAGATTGAAGGATCTATTTACAATGTAGAAGTAACAACACAAGATGGTGGGACAGTTACATATAGTAATCAAACAACAGATTCAAATGGAAAAATTAATTTAACATTATCAGGAAGTGGATATATTACAATTAAAGTAACAGAAGTTAACCCTAAAGTAGGATATTATAAAGATAGTGTTGTAAAAGAATTTGTAGTAGAAAGAACAGATGGAACATTAAAAGGTATAATGAGATCAGTACCAGCAGATTTAGATGTTGCAGTAATTTCAGGTGAAAACAAAGTTAAATTAAATTTAATAAGTGAAATGAATGCAAATCCAAGTGTTATACAAATTCAAATAGCAGATATGCAAGAAAATGACATATTTATCCCTGGAGTAACTGTAAAATTAATAGGATTAGAAACAAAAGAAGAATATACAGCAGTTACAGATGCAGAAGGAAAAGCAACATTTTTAGTACAACCACAAGAAACAAGAGAAGATTTCTATCCATATAAAGTAGAATTAGTTAATAGTACAATACCAAATAGTTACTCACCAGTAACAGGAGATATACTAATTGGTGTAAAATATGATGAAAATAATGAGATATGTGAAACTAGTGACAATGAAGGACCAATATGGCATCACGAGCCAATCCAATATACAGAAGATGACTTCACATATCATGCTGGATATTTTGGAATAGGACTTGAATTAAATGAAGCAGATTCATATAACTTTAAAATTAACTTATCAGACTATGAAAATGGAAAACCATTACAAGGAGCAACATATAACATCACAATAGATGATGGAACAAATGTTAGAAAAATTTCAAACAGAGCAACAAACTCTGATGGAATGATATCAACTAGATTAATACCAGCAGACCATTTAACAATAAAAATACAACAAGTAAAAAGTAGAATAGGATATGTTGCAGACACAACAGAAGAAACAATAGAACTAGAAAAGAAAAACGGAAGTTATAAAATAGTAAATCAAGATCCATATGATTACTCAGACAGTAAAAATGGTGCAGTAATAGATGATAAAGATATTACTTATTATCATACAAATGAAAGAAAAAATAGTGATAGTGTACTATTAAATCTTTACATAAATAAAATGGACAAAAATGATAATAGATTAGGAAATATTAAAGTAAAAGTTTCTTCAGATACATTAAAAAATAATGATGGACAACTTTTAAATGAACAATTAGAAACAGACCAAAATGGTTATATACAATTAGAAAAAATAAAAGTAACAAACATAGAAATACCAAAAGATTGTGAACATTTTCTATACATAGCAGAAACAGATGGTGAAGGAAACGAAATAGAAAGCACAAAAATAAAATTAAAATTAACATTTAGATACAATGAAAACAAAGTAATTGTAGAATTGACAAATGCAGAATCAACATGGGGAAATAGACTTATAAAGAATAAAACATTTAATGGATATGAAACAGATATAGCATATGAATCAAATCTATATCTAGACATATATGGAAACTACGAAGATGTAGGAAACTTCTCATTAGACTTAAGAAAATTAAATGAAGAAGGAAACATACTAAATGGTGCAAAATATGATGTAGTTATTACTAGAACAGACGGAACAAAAATCATAAAAAGAGACTTAGAAATAACAGACAATGTAGAATTTGAAGGAGTTTTAGTAAGTGAAGGAACAACAATAGATATAACAGAAACACAAGCACCAGAGGGATACAAAGAAAATGAATATACAGAAACATTAAAAATTGCAGAAATATCTGATGATGGAACAGTATCAGTAGATTTACAAGATGCAGGATATTCACAAAGTAGAGCATCAATAAAAGACATCCAAACAATACCATTAAGTGATGGAACAAGTAAAACATGTGTAACATTAGACTTAATAGATCAAAACCTAAACACATTTAAATTTGGAATAACAACAAAAGACACAGTATCAGATGCAGGAATCCAAGGATTTAAATACTATTTCCACACAAGCAAAGGAGCACAAGTAGAATCAGAAGAAACAAATAGTGAAGGAAAAGTAACAACAAGAGTAGGAGCAAGTTATGCAGGACAAACAGTAGAATACACAATTAAAGAGATACAAACAGCAAAATACTATAAAGGATTAAAAAAACCAATTACATTAAAAATAGTATATGCAGATGATGGAACAGTAGATGCAAATGCAACAATAGCTGCACAAACAGATGTAAACTACACAAAAACATGGGATATATTAGCTACAAATACAACTGACGGAAATGACATAGACATAGTAATTAAAAATGAACCACAAGACCCATTAAAAGTAGAACTACAAACAGTAGACAAAATAACAGGTGCAGAAATAAAAAACATTGAATATCAAATAAATCCTACTATAAATCTAGAAGGAAAAGGAACAACAGACATAGATGTTGGATATGTAGCACCAAGTTCATTACAAATATATACATTAAAACAAGTAGAAGAATTAACAAACTACAAACCATTAGACACACAAACATTTAGATTATTATATGATGAAAATGGAGACATAGTAGAACCATCTAACTTATCAAGTAATCTAGAATTTGTAAGCAAAAATGGAAAAACAATTAAATTTAAAGTATATGTAGAACCAAGAGTTCCAATAGTAATAACAGCATTAGGATTCTTTGACAATAAACCATTAGACGGAACAGAATACACAATAAAACAAGACACAGATACAACAAAAGGAAAAACAAACTCAAACGGAATTGCGACAGTATATAATGGAATATTAGGAAAAGATAAAGACATAACATATACAATAACAGAAGAAAAAATTACACAAGGATATGTAAAACTAGATGCATTTAGAATAAAAGTACATTACAATTCAAATAGAGAAATTGATAATGTAAGCTTAGAAGGAGAAGCAAATCGTTGGATTTCTGTAACATACAAGACACCATCTGAAGCGACAGATACAGGATATAACGGAAATGACAAAGGAATAGTACAAATAACATTAAAACACTATCCAGAATTCTTAATTAATATTACAAATAAAGACAGACTAGATAATAGTAATTTATCAGGAGCATTATATAAAGTAACATCAACTATAAACACAAGCGATGAGAATGTTCTAACAGATAGTAATGGCTTAGGCGTTGCAAAATTAGGAAAAACATTAATGGATGACAAAATAGTATACACAATAGAAGAAACAAGAGCTGCAAGTTTATATCAAACAATAGAAAAACCAGTAAAAGTTGAAGTTACATTTGATGAAAATGGATATGTAACAAATGCAGAAGTAATTGATGGTGAAGATTTTGCTTCAGCTAGCAAAATAGCAAATATTACAGATCCTAGAGATAACTTCGCAATTAATGTAGAAATAAAAAACTGTAAGATGTTAAAATTCAATATAACAGCAGTAGATAGTCAAGATTCAACATATGCATTAAGAGGATTAACATTTACAGCACAATCAGAATTAGATGGAACTCAATTAAGCTCAAGCACAATGCAAACAGATATTAATGGACAAGGAGTTTTAGGCTTAGACAAAGATTATGCTAATAGAACAATTAAATATACAATAAAAGAAACTAGAAAAGTTTCTGGATACCAATTCCCTTCAGAAGATTTAATAATTGAGGTAACATATGATAGCCAAGGAAAAATCATTAGGGATTCAGTAAAAATATTACAAGGGGCAGGATATACAGAAATAACAAATATAGACCCAGACGGATTTAATATTGACTTGAAAATTGTAAATGATGAAACAGAAGACTTTGGAGTAGCTATAACAGCAGTAGACAAATATGATGATAGTATTAAGTTAAAAGATGTAGACTATGATGTATATATGATGACATCTGATTATGCAAGAGATGATAATTACACAGGAAATACTACAACAGATACATATGGAGAAGGATATGTTCAATATGGAAAATATGTATCAAGTAATCCAAATGGTAACGAAACAAGAAGTATTATGATAAAAGAAACAAATTTATCAGACCAATATAGAACAATAAGAGGGGAAATTGTTGTTAATGTAACATTTGATGCAAATGGTATTGTACAAGATGTAAGTGTACCTGGAGGATATAACACTTATCTTGGATGGGTAGCAGACACAAGATTTGTAACAGTAACACATACAAGACATACAGTATCTGTAACAATTAAACATTATCCATACTTATTTATGAATGTAAAAGCAGTTGATATGTATACAGGAGACACATTAGCAGGAAAATATAAAATAAGTACAACAAGAGGACCAGGATATTCATATGTAGACGCCTCTAAACTACCAATGCAAAATAGAATTTCTAAGGTACAAAGCGACATATATGAATCAGAAAGCAGAGGTGCAACATTAGATGATTTAGTAAATACATTATCTAAAGATCCATCTATAGATAGAATAAATTATGCAACAGACAAACAAAGTGCAACATTTACAGTAGGAACAACAGTATACACTGTAAATAGCATATTAGAAGTAACAAAAGCACAAGCACCAGGATATTATTCTGGAACAACGGGATATACAAGCATTGATTATATAGGAAATGGAATAGGAGAAATCTTAGAACAAAACTATACAACAACAGATGACGGGAACTGGGCAAAAGTAGGTGTAGGACCAACAGAAACAGATGGAGCAGAAAGAACATACTATATTTATGAAGAACAAGCACCATCATCACCAATGCAATATCAACAATATAGACCAAGATATTTAACATGGGAATATTCAAAAATAGTAGCAACAATTACAGTAAAATATAACAATAAAGGAAGAATAGAAAAATATACAATAGATGGAACATATTCTAATAATAACATTAAAGAATTCTTAGATGTACAAATATTAGATGGTACAAATTTAGGAATAACAATTAAATACGCACCAATAACAACAATGGACGTAACAGCAATTGATACAGTTTCTAAACAAGGATTATCAAATATACGAGTATCTCCATACGGAGGAAACGACTATGGAACAAAAACATCTTATGAATATAGAACAATAGGATATTATACAACAGATTCACAAGGTAAAACAAATTACACATATTGGGGTGGAAATATCAATAAAGGTGAAAATGAATATGTAATAGATACATCTTTAATGGGATACCAAGGATATTTTGCAACAGGAATAATAAGAATAAAAGTGGCTTATGATGACAATGGAAGAATATCAGCAGCAACAGTTTTAAGCAAAAATGAAAACAATTTACCAAATGCAGAAGTTGAAAGTTTTGAAAATAACAATTTAAAAATTAAAATTTTATATAATAGAAAATTTAATTTAAAAATTGAAAAACAAGATGAATATGATGAAAATACAAAACTAACAGCACAATTTGATATTCAATCAAATAAGGAAGAAAAAACATCAATAACATCTGACAATTTAACAACAGTTGGAATGATTAGACCAGGAGAAAGAGTAGAATACTCACTTTCTGAAACAACTGTACCACAAGGTTATATTCCATTAGATAACTTAAAATTTACAGTAACATACAATAAAGATGGAACAATAAAAGAAGCAAAATCAGAAAGTCCACTATTCGAAGTTTCAGCAAAGAGGACAAATGTTGACGCAGTAAGACCAACAACAGTTGAAGACTTAAGAATAAAAATTAAAAATGAACCAAGATTTGCAATAAAATTAAATGTTATGGATAAATTCTACAATGAAAAGAAACTTTCAGATGTAACATTTGAAATTACAAGTAATAAAGATGATACAGCAACAGGAAATCCAATAACAGACAAAAACGGAAGTTTAACAGCATATATAGCAAAACCATATAAAAATGAAACAATAAGGTATACAATAAAACAAACTTCAACACCAAATGGATATTACCCAAATACAACACCAATAGTTGCAGAAGTAACATTTAATGAACAAGGCAGAATAAAAGAATACACAATAATTTCAGGTAATGAAGTAACAAAAATAGATACAACTAAATTCCAAAACGAAAGATATATAGAACTTAATGTTTTAGGAAATGTGCCAAGAGATATGGTTATAGGAATTGATAACAAAGACAAAACAACAAACGCACCAATTTCAGGAATACAATTTAAAGTAACATCACAAGAAGTATCTGGAGGAAGTGCAATAAAGGACAAAACTATAATTACAGATGAAAATGGTAAAGCAATAGAAGCAATAGATACATTTAAAGAAACATCAACACGAAGAGTTGTAAATTATACAATTTCACAAATTAACAAACCAGATTCATATAGAAAAATACAAGATATTGTAGTACAAATTACATATAATGAAGATGGAAGCATGTTATCTAGAAGTATATTAAGTAATCCAAGCAATGTTAATATACAAGTAGCATTAGGAGGAAAATTACAATATTGTGGAGATGAACCAGTACACATATTATTAGGAATACCAAATGATAATGCATATGATGTCAACATAAAAGATGAAGACAAAAATTATACAGGTTTAGGAATTGACGGAACATTATATGATGTATCTATAAATGGACAACAAGTATCAACAACAACAGGTTCAGACGGAATTGCAAGTGTATTAGGAAGACAAGAAGTAGGAACAATTACAATACAAATTTCAGAAAATACACCAGGAATAGGATACAAAGCAGATAATAACAATAATACTACAATTGTATTAGAAAAAGGTGAAACAAACTATTCATTAACATTAATATCAAACAGCAACCCAACATTTGCAGAAGTAAATGTAAATGAAGATTATGGAACTGTAGATGTTAAATTTAAAAATGAAACAAGATCAAGTTTAACTTTAATAAAAGATGTAAAAGAAGTAAAATATGACATTACATCAAAAGAAAGTGATGTTAGTGGAAATTATACAAACGAGAAAATTATAGGAAAAGATACATCAAATGAAGAGAAAATAAAATACGAGTTAGGAGTTACACCACAAAACAAGACAATAGTATACACATTTAAACAAGTTGATTACCCAGCAGACTACTATAAAGTAGGAGATGGCACATTTGAAGTAACTGTAGAATACGACATGTATGGACACATCAAAGAAAATGGAATAACAACAAGTTCTAGTAGAATATATGCAATTGAAGACCCAGAAAGATCACATGATATAATTGTAATTGTATCAGAATACAAAGATAATAATAAAAATCCAGATGATTCAGATAGTGATAATATGAACCCTAATGATCCAAACTACAATTTTAAAAATCCAAGTAAAAGCTCAATTACAGTTGTAAAAGATAACAAAGATGTAAGATATCAAATTGGATATAAAGAAGTAGATGATGAAGGTAAAGAATCAAATGCAAAAATAGTAGGAGACGAAAGCACAGAATTAACAGCTAAGGAACAATTGTATTATGAAACAGGAAAATTACCAAAAAATAAAACAATTGTATTTACTATTAAAGAAATAACACCATTACCAGATGGGTACACATCAAATGGAATTATAGAAGTAACAGCAAAATTAAATGATAACAGGTTGATTTATGACTTAAAGAGTAACACAGATAAAGCAAAAGTTAAGCTAATACCAACAGGCTCAAATGACATAGCAGTTATAATTGGTGAGGAATATGGAAGCTTAACACTAACAAAATCAGATGAAAATGTAAAATACAAAATAACATCAAAAGAAGAAAACTCAGATGGAACAACATCAAATGAAAAAACAGTATTTGAAGAAAGTGAAGCAGACGCAGCTAGAAGAAAAATATACATTTGTTTAAGAGAACAAATTGTAAGCAAGACAATAGTATACACATTTACAGAACAACATATACCAGAAGGCTATAAATCAAGAGGAACATTTGAAATTAAAGTTACATATGACGGAGACGGTAAAGTAACAAATATAGAAAATGACAATTACTTCTTAGCAACAGAGGAAGACCCAATTGGTTCTGGAGATATATATGCAACGGTAAGAACAGACGAACAACTAGAAAATAGTAGAATTCCGTATACAATAAAAGTAGTATCTCAAGAAATTGATACAAACTTAAGAATAAACGATTCAATGTTTGACATAGATATAACACAGGCAGGAGGAGCTTTAATTTCACAAATGAATGATGTAAAAACAGCAAATGTTGAGAAAAAAGGATACATACTAGAAAAAGGTGTTATAAAAGTAGAAGACATAAAAAAAGACGGAGAAATAGATATCCATGTAGATCAACAATTACCAACAGCAGATGGATATAAATTTGGAAGTCAAAAAACATCAGGAACAGTAAAATTAAAAGTTGATTACACAAAATCAGCAACAGGAGAATTATATTCCCCAGAATTTACTAAGATTGATGAGGATGGATTAGAGGTATCGATTGATAATACAAACAAAGTTATTACGGTAAAAGTTAACAACGAACCTGAAATAAATATGAAAATAACAGATATATTAAAAACAAAAGATGAAGAAGGAAATATTGTAAAAACACCATTAGATGGTTCTAAATTTACAATTACATCTAAAATACAAACAAAAACAGATATAACAGACACAGACTTAAATGTAACAACAAAAATGACAGATGAAAATGGTAAAACAGAAACAAAAGCAGGAAGACCATATGCAGGAAAAACAGTATTATATACAATACATCAAGAAGAAAGAGAAGAATATGAAACATTACAAGATATTGTGGCATTAGTACAATATGATACAAAGGGTAATGTAAAATATCACGAAATAATTAGTTGTCCAGATGATGCAGAAGTAACAGGTGAAATCGGAACAAGAAATGTTCAAATAACAGTAACAAATACAATAAGAAAATACAAACATGGATATAAATTCATATTAAGAAAACACCATATTGATGATGGTGAATATGGAGAATTAATACCAGGAGCTAAATTTAAAATAGAAGTTGAACAAGAATATGGAGAATACAATACTACTTGGGAAGCAGTTACAGATTCTGAAGGTATGATTACAAGTGACTTGTTTGACGGATATGGAAACATTACTATAAAAGTAACTGAATTAGATGCACCAGAAGGATTTAAAACTGATGGTAAAACAATGATAGGAAAATATAAAAGAGACAAAAATACTGGAAAAGTAAGTGAAGTTGACTGTAAAGATATGGGATTTGAATATAAGGAGGACGAATCTATTATATATCTAGATCCATCAAACGAACCAAGAGATGACTTATACACAATAATTGCAAATAAAGTAGATAAGAAAACTGGAAAACAAATTACAGACAGTTATGCACAATTTGATGTAAAGATGATTGGACAAGAAAATGTCGGAACAGAAGATGAACCAAACATAGAAGATGTAGAAACATATGTAGGAAGTTATACAACAGACAACAAAGGTAAAGCAAAAATAGAAAATCTGCAAAAACCAGAAAAACCAGGTATATACAAATACGAAATAACAGAAACACAAGCACCAGACGGATATGTTAAACTAGACGAACCAGTTGTATTACAAGTAGAATTTGAAGAAGACACAAATGGAAAAATTGTAATGAAAAACAATCCAACAATCTTATCAGGAGATGCAAGCATCAAAAGTAAGAAAAAAGACTTGTTAAACATTACAATAAACAACCTAAATGAAAAAGATTTAAACAAATATACACTAGATATAACAAAGAAAGATGCTGAAACAGGAGAACCAATTGAAAATATGGCATTATTTAAAGTATGGTTACCTGATAGTAACAATACAGCTTTATATGCAGAAACAATGAACAATGACTATGGAAAAGGAAAATTAGATTATTGCTATATTGAACAAGACAAAGACTACAGCACTAGACTAACAAGAATGGATATACCAACAGAAGAAAAAACACTTAAATATGTATTTAGAGAGGCAGTTGCACCAGAAGGATACACAAAAATAGACGAAGACCTAGAATTAGATATAGTATTTAAGAAAGAAGAAAGTACTGGAAAAATGATTATTGACCAAATAATACCAAGTAATGATAAATATTTGAAAGTTAATACACCAACACCATGTAATACAGACACAGTACTAAGTATAGACATCTTAAACAATAAAGACAAAGGTGAAGAATACACTATACATTATGATGCAAATGATAATGGAGAAGGTGCAATAGTGCCAGCAGACCAAATTAAATATGAAGACGAAGACATACAATTAAGCACAGAAGAACCAACAAGAAATGGATACACATTTAAAGGATGGGCAACATCATCAGATGCAAAAGAAGCAGAATTTACACCAGGAGACACATTTACATTAAATCAAAACACTACATTATATGCAGTATGGGATCAACCATTATATCTAAGAACAGATAAATATGTAATATCAACAGAAGATAAATATTCGACAGATGCAAATGCAGGAGAATATGTAGAAGGAGACCAATACATTTTCGGAGTTAAACCAGCAATAGGAGCATATAGACAAGATGAAGAAAATAAAGGAACAATTACATCATGTTTAACAGACAATATAAATACAAACGCAGAAAAAATAGAAATTATAACAAAAGATGATATAGAATTAGGCACAGATGAACTTATAGGAACTGGAATGAAATTAATATTAACTAAAGGACAAGAAAAAATAGAATTAACAATAATAGTATTAGGAGATGTTGATGGAAACGGAAAACTAGAAGGTTCAGATAAAACAAAAGCAAGTAAATACATAAGCCAAGATGATACATCTCAATTTGATACAGAAGAAAAGAAATTAGCATTAGATGTAAATCTAGACGGAAAAATAAGACCATCAGATTTAACACTGTTAAGACAAGCATTAGCTAATGATGATAATAGTCAAATGGGAGTTAAAAAATAAAATAAAAAACACTTAAGCATATTTGCCTAAGTGTTTTTTACTAGTATATTAAATTCTAAAAATTATTTATCTAAATCAGCTTCAACATTTTCATTTTTACCAATTGCATATTTGTAGAAAGCAATAGTAGCAAATTGAACATAAGGAATAAGCCATAATAAACCAATACCAAATGTTATAGCAGCCAAAATTGCCCAACCGATGAAAGAAAGTTGTAAGCAGAATAAACTAGCACGTTTTCCTGTCATTAATTTTTCACTCTCAGAAACAGCATCAGCTGGTTCCATATCTTCATTTTCCATAGAAATAAAGAATGCTAATTGATAATAATATGATTTAGTTGCAGACCAGATTGTTGAAATTACAAATAAAACAAATCCTATTATTAACATAGCAAGACTTACTCCATTTGGAATAGAAGATAAAGGACTTATATCTACTGTATATTTTGTTGAACCATAATACATAACAAGGCCAACAACAATCAACACATAAGAGAATATTTCCAAAAGTATAGGAAGAATCATTTTTAAAAATGTATGGAAAGTAATTCCCCAAGATTTTCCAAAATTAGAAAAACCTAATTTTAGGAAATCAAATGATTTAACTTCTTCATCTTTAAATAGTTTTAAAAATGCAAAAGTAAGACCAAATGATAAAGGAACATTTATAATTATGTTTATAATTTGACCTATCCAATCCATTGAATCTGGTAAGAAACCTTCTACTAAATTAATTAAGAAATTGATTACGATAAATGCAATTAAAATGCATATACTTTTTCCCCATTTTCCAGATAGTTTTCTACGTGCTTCTGTTCTAAAATCTGATGAAATCATTTTTTCCCCTCCTTTTATTTTTTTATAAATTTATGATATATTAAGTAAAAAAAAAAGTCAACAAAATATTACAAAAAAAGACAAAATAATTTCAGTTGTTATAGTCCGTAAATTATAACAATAAACAACAAAATTTAACAATATAATAATAAAGTATTGACTTTTTATACCCAAAGTTTGTTATAATAATATATATGCAAAGAAAATAAAAATAAAAGCATAGGGAGGAAAAGAAAAAATGGATAAAATAGCAAAAACAATTGCAGAAGAATTAAACATAAAAATACAACAAGTAGAAAATACAATAAAACTAATAGACGAAGGAAATACAATACCATTTATCGCACGTTACAGAAAAGAAGTAACAGGAGGACTAAGTGACGAAGTATTAAGAACATTTGGAGAAAGACTATCATACTTAAGAAACTTAGAAACAAGAAAAGAAGAAGTAATAAAATCAATAGACGAACAAGGAAAATTAACAGACGAAATATTGCAAGCAGTAGCAATTTCAAAAACACTTGCAGAAGTAGAAGACATCTATAGACCATACAAACAAAAGAAAAAGACAAGAGCAACAGTAGCAAAAACAAAAGGACTAGAACCACTAGCACAAATAATAATTGAACAAAAAGAAACAAAACCAATATTAGAAATAGCACAAGAATATGTTAATATTGATAATTTATCAGAAGAAGACAAGAAAAACAAAGACAAAGTCGTTGCAAAACCTGAAGATGCAGTTCAAGGAGCCCTAGACATTATAGCCGAAGATATTTCTGACAATGCAAAATACAGAAAAGAAATAAAAAGACAATGCTATAGAGAAGGACTTATAAAAACAAAAGCAAAAGACCCTGAGAGCAAATCAAATTATGAGATGTATTATGACTATAGTGAAGCATTAAAATGGATTCCTAGCCACAGAATCTTGGCAATAAACAGGGGAGAAAAAGAAGACTTCTTAAAAGTATCTATTGAAAAGCCAGATGATAAAATTTTAGCATACATAGAAAAAGATATTATAAAAGGTGAAACACAATTCACACAAATGCTAAAAGACACAATATTAGATAGTTTTGAAAGATTAATAGAACCATCAATTGATAGAGAAATTCGTTCAGATTTAACAGAAAAAGCAGAAGAAAAAGCAATAAAAGTATTTGGACAAAACTCAAAACAATTGTTATTAGGAGCGCCAATTAAAGGTAAAACAGTAATGGGATTTGACCCAGCATATAGAACTGGATGTAAAATAGCCGTAATAGACGAAACAGGAAAAGTTTTAGATTACACAACAGTATATCCAACAGAACCACAAAATGATGTAGAAGGCGCTAAAAAAGAATTATTAAAACTAATTGAAAAAGACAAAATAGACATGATAGCAATAGGAAACGGAACAGCATCAAGAGAATCAGAAATGTTTGTATCAGACATGATAAAAGAAACCTCAAGACCAGTACACTATGTAATTGTAAGTGAAGCTGGTGCATCAGTATATTCAGCATCAAAACTTGCAACAGAAGAATATCCAGACATAAATGTTTCCATAAGAGGAGCAATATCAATAGCAAGAAGATTACAAGACCCACTAGCAGAACTTGTAAAAATAGACCCAAAAGCAATAGGAGTTGGACAATATCAACACGATGTAAACCAAAAAAAATTAGCCGAAAGTCTAACAGGCGTAGTAGAAGACAGTGTTAACAAAGTAGGAGTTGATGTAAACACAGCAACACCATCACTACTTTCATATGTATCAGGAATAAACAACACAATAGCAAAAAACATTGTAAAATATAGAGACGAAAATGGAAAATTAAAAGAAAGAAAAGAACTTTTAAAAGTACCAAAGCTAGGAAAAGTTGCATTTGAGCAATGTGCAGGATTCTTAAGAATTATAGACGGTAAAAATCCATTAGAAATAACAGCAGTTCACCCAGAAAGTTACGAAGCAACAGAAAAATTATTAAAATCTTTAGGATTTGATAAAGAAGATTTAAGAGATAAAGAAAAAACAGACGATCTAAGACAAAAATTAAAAACAGTTGATGTTGCTAAAACAGCAAAAGAGCTAGAAATTGGTGAAATGACATTATCAGATATAATTTCAGAACTTAGCAAGCCAGGAAGAGACCCTCGTGAAGATATGCCAAAACCAATATTAAGACAAGATGTTTTGAAACTAGAAGATTTAAAAGAAGGTATGATTTTAACAGGAACAGTAAGAAATGTTATAGATTTTGGGGCATTCGTAGACATTGGGGTTAAATATGATGGACTTGTACATATTTCAGAAATGAGCGAAAAATACATTAAAAATCCATCTGATTTAGTATCAGTTGGTGATATTGTAAAAGTTAAAGTTATAAAAATAGATATGGAAAGAAAAAAAGTTGCACTATCTATGAAAGTATAAAATAAATGGATTAAAGGGATATGTTGAGAATTTAAAAAATATAAATAAATCCTAAATTTGAAAGTTACCACTGATAATATCTAAAAAATTATATATTATCAGTGGTAACTTCAACTTAATATTTATTTGTTAAAACCTTTTTCCCAATTTTCAACAATATCAACAAAAGCATCAACAATTTTAGCATCAAATTGAGTACCTTTATTTTTCTCAAGCTCAGAAATAGCAACATCCAAAGGCAAAGCATCTCTATAAGTCCTCCTAGAAGTCATAGCATCAAAAGTATCTGCAACAGTAACAATTCTAGTTAAAAAAGGAATTTCCTCTCCTTTTAATTTAGCAGGATAACCAGTACCATCGTATCTCTCATGGTGAAACTTAACAATAGGAATTATCTTTGAATAAGTCTTAGAATGAGAAAGTATATGAGCACCTATTAAAGGATGAGATTTTATTATAAAATATTCATAATCATTTAATTTAGAAGTCTTTATAAGAATATTATTTGGAGTACTAATTTTTCCAATATCGTGAAAAAAGCTACCAATTTTTAATATTCTCAAATCTGAAGGAGAAAGTTTAAAAAATCTACCAATCAAAACAGAATATTTTGAAACTCTAAAAGAATGACCAATAGTATAAGTATCTTTATATTCAGCAATATTACGTATTGCTTGAACAGTATTTAAATAAGGTGATTTATATTGATTGCTATAATTATCTAATTGCAAATTAATTCTAATAAATTCATAAATAGAATTAATAATTGTTTCAACAAGAACAACCAATTTTTTAAAATCTTGAGATTTATCATAATATCCTTGGATATCATAATTTTTAAT
>ERZ840517.2069-NODE-2069-length-19239-cov-13.812813_pt1 | contig 19239 bp, 20 predicted proteins | sample MGYA00519876_ERZ840517 | MGnify/ENA primary metagenome ERZ840517 (study PRJEB31850, sample SAMEA3708882) | human gut metagenome | biome: human gut; feature: human-associated habitat; material: faeces | place: China | collected 2014 ... | reverse complement strand
GGCTGAACCGGCTGAGACGGCTGGCTCGGCTGAGAGGGCTGAGACGGCTGGCTCGGCTGAGAAGGCTCAGACGGCAGGATCGGCGCGGTCGGGTCATCCGGGGTGGACGGCGCGGTCGCACCCGACGGTGCCGACGGCATCGACGGGGTAGACGGCACAACGGCCGCCAGAGCAGTCGTGGCGAGCAGGCAGACTGCCACCAGAAGCGTCAGCACGATTGTCAGGGTTCTTTTCTTGGACATGCTTTCTTCCTCCATAAAAATTTTTTGGTTGCAAATTCTTGCCTTCGACAACACGATTGCCGCATTTTGAAACCAGGTAGAATTTAACACGGTTATCGTATCACAACGTATCGTATTTTGCAAGCCTATTTTGGACAAAAAACGAAGTTTCCCGCGGTTAACTCTACCCGCAAGGGTAAGTAGAAACAAAACCGCGGCTGCAAAATGTAAATTACGGAAAGCATGCACATTTTCCCTGTCGATTTGGTTTGACACACGCTCGCACATACTTTTATAATTAGATCACCCTGAAGTGCCGGCGGCGGATGCCGTTTTGATGCCGAAACAATGTAATTTTGACCCGAAGGAGGCGGTAGCATGATCCAGATCCTGATCGTGGACGACGAGAAACCGATCTGCGACCTGATCCAGATGAGCCTGACCCGCGCCGGCTATCACTGCATGTGCGTGTACGACGGGCTGGCCGCAGCGGATATTCTGGAGCGGAATGTATTTGACCTGATTTTGCTCGACGTGATGCTGCCGAACGCCGACGGGTTCGAGCTCATGGAATATATCCGCCCGCTGGGCATCCCGGTCATTTTCCTGACTGCGCGCGGCTCGGTCGACGACCGGGTGCGCGGTCTGCGCATGGGCGCGGAGGACTATATCGTCAAACCTTTCGAGGTCGTGGAGCTGCTCGCGCGCGTGGACGTCGTGCTGCGGCGCTACAACAAGACCGATGCCGTGATCGAGATCGGCGGGCTGCGCATCGACACACGCGCCATGCAGGTCTGGCGCGGTGCAGAGGAGATCAGCCTGACGCACAAGGAATATGACCTGCTGCTGTTTTTCGCGCGCAACCCCGGCACTGCACTCTACCGCGAGACGATCTACGAGCACGTCTGGGGCGGCGAGTACAGCTACGGCAGCAAGACCGTGGATCTGCACATCCAGCGGCTGCGCAAAAAGGTCGGCTGGGAAAACCGGCTGCTGGCCGTGAACAAGGTCGGCTACCGGCTGGAGGTATGAGCGCATGAAGTTTCGCGCAAAGCTCACCATCGCCATGGTGCTGCTGCTGTCGCTGACGTACGGCATCGGCGGGAGCCTCATGATCGCGCAGTCGTTTTCCGCGTCGATCGACCGCGAGCGCGACGCCGCCGTGCAGACCTACCGCATGGTCGTGGACGTGCTGGATCTGCTCGGCGACAACGCCTCGCCCGGCACGGCGGCCAACACCGTCGCGCTCGTGCTGCACAAGCTCGGCAGCGGCGGGTCGAGCACGGCAGCGCGCATCCGATTCGGCGCACAGATGACCACAACGGGCGACACCGCGCTGCTCGACGCCGCGCCGGAGCCGTCCGACGGCGGCGACGGGCTCACGCGCATCGTGCGCACCGGCAACGGCCGGCACTACCTCATGCTCGGCGCCACGGCCGACGGCACGACCGTCCAGCTCGCGTTCGACGTGACGGAGGCCTACACCGTGCGTCAGACGCAGCAGCGCGCCTACCACACGACGTTCGTGATCCTCATCGCCATCGGCGCGGCCGTGTCGTGGGTCACGTCCTATCTGCTGACGCGCCCGCTCGGCACGCTTTCCCGCGCATCGCGGGAGCTGGCGCGCGGCAACCTCAGCTACCGGGCGCCCGTGCGCTCGCGCGACGAGGTGGGGCAGCTGGCATCCGACTTCAACCGTATGGCCGGGCAGCTCGAGCAGAACGTCAACCGCATTCAGGAGAGCATGGCGCTGCAGGAGCGGTTCATGGCCGACTTCTCGCACGAGATGAAAACACCGATGACCTCCATCATCGGCTATGCCGACCTGCTGCGCAGTCAGGTGCTCACGCCCGACGAACAGATGGACGCGGCAAACTATATCTTCTCCGAGGGCAAGCGGCTCGAAGCGCTGGGGCTGAAGCTGCTGGACATGCTCTCGCTCGACCAGTCAAAACTCCAGCTCGTACCCGCAAGCCCGGCCGACCTCGTGGCAGGGCTTCTGGAGCACCTCAAGCGCGTGTACGCCCAGAAGGGTATTGCCCTGCAGTACCGCACGGCAGAGGGCACGTGCTTTCTCGAGCCGGATCTATTTAAAACTCTGCTTGTGAACCTGATGGACAACGCCCGCAAGGCGCTCGACAACGGCGGCTACATCTACGTCTGGCAGGAGATGCTGCCCGACGGCTGCCGCGTGCGTGTGCTCGACAACGGCCGCGGCATTCCCCCGGAGGCGCTCACACATCTGACAGAGGCATTTTACCGCGTGGACAAGTCGCGCTCGCGCGCGCAGGGCGGCGCGGGCCTTGGTCTGTCGCTGTGCAATGAGATCGTACAGCTGCACGGCGGCACGATGCAGTTTGAGAGCCGCGTCGGCAACGGCACGGTCGTGACCGTGGAGCTGAAAGGAGGCCGCGTATGAGACCGTGGATGCGCACCGCGCTGGCAGTCGCGCTCGTGCTAGCGATCGCGGCGGGCGGATTTTTCCTGCCAAACCTTGTGGCCGCGCGGCTCGACCGCGCGGATCAGGACACGGCGTTTTCCCTCAGCACCGGCGACGAGCAGGGTCCGGCCACCGTTCTGCGCCGGAAACTGACCGACGGCATGCAGAACCTGTTTTACAGCGCCGAAGATCCCGTCGAGCTCGACGAGAGCGCCGCGGCGCACACGCTGGCCGAGATGACGCAGTACGCGCAGGAGCTTCTGGGCGCGCTGGAAAAGGACAGCGCGCTGTTCGGCGGCGGCTTTTCCGTGGAGGAGGGCGCGACCGTCCAGTACGCGAGCTACGGCAACGGCTTCGTCCTCTGGGGCATCGCGCTGAGCAATCCGCGCGGCGACATGGCGGAGCTTCTGATCGATGACGCGACCGGCTGCGTGCTGGCGCTCAGTTATACGTTTTCGGACAGCTATGCCTTCCAGATCCGGCAGAACGACCTGTGGGATTACCTGCTGCGCGTGTTTGAAACCCGCGTCGGCGCCACGGTCGCGGCCGCGCTCGGCGTGCCGTACGACGAGGTGCAGATCCCGATGCCGGAAGCGGCGAAAAAAATGCTCGGTCTGCGCACAAGCGGTGGAAACACCGTTCCCCTGCAGCTGCTCAACGCCGGAAACGAGGGCAGTTACAACGACGGCATGGACAGCAGCATCACCGACTACCTGCAGTTTTATGACCCGGACGCCGACACGGCCTTTTCCCTGCCGGCGTGGCGCGTGGAAAATACTTTGTATTTCAACGCACAATGATGCCGTTTCGATGCCAAAGCGTTGCCGGACGGATCACAGTCTCCGCTAAGATGAGGTCATACCCGCTTCGCGGAGACTTTTTTCGTCAGGAGATGTCCATCATGCAGATACAGGATCAGCCTCACATTGGCGTGCTCGGCGCAGACCCGGCCGCCATCACACAGTTCCTGCGCCGCGTGCAGGCGCTAGGCGGAGAACACGCCGTCCTGCTGCCGCTGAGCCCGGCGGCCGTGCCGGACTGCGAACCGTATCTGTGCGGAGCGTCCACACAGCCGCCCCTGCCGAAGCTGCGCGCAGCGGCGGAGGTGCTGGCCGCCTCCGGCTGCACGGTCATCGCCGTGCCGGACAGCGCGGGCATTTTCTGCGAGCAGCTTACGGCAGTGGCCGGCGTCCCGGTGCTGAGCACGGCGGGCGCGGTGCTGCCGCAGCTGGTCGGCGCGCTCCGGCAGCGCGCGAGCGTGCTGTGTACGCCCGGCGTGCGCGCCGCCAATGTCTACGGTCTCGCCGCGCGGCGCTATGGGCTGCACTGCAGCTATCCCGACGCGTCCGTGCAGGCGCTGCTCGGCTGTGTGCAGCCGGAGAAAGCGTGCAGTGAGCAGGTGCTGCGCTCAATCATCGAGCTGGAGCTTGCCCGCGGCAATGACTGCGTCGTGCTTGACAGTGCACAGCTATGCGCCGCGTTTGCGCACTTCGGGCTCGCCGCACGCTATCCGCAGGCGGCCGACGGCATGGAGCTGCTGGCGCAGGCCGCGCTGCTGCAGAGCGCTGCGGCAGCCGGCGTCCGCCGCGCATAAGGCAGGAAAGCGGCTGCGCGCCCCGAACGGGGCGCGCAGCCGCTGTTTATCCGATCGTAAATATCTCCTGCGTATCGATGTGCCCGTCGTGATCCGTGCCCGGCGGGTTGTCGGGCATGTCGTAGACATAGGTCAGCCGCCCGCCGTCCAGCGTCAGGGACGTGACGGTGTAGGTATCGGCATAGCTCACGGAAAACGCCCCATCGCGCCAGACGACACGCGTGCGTGTGACGGTATCCGTCCCGTCCGCGAATCGCAGCGTGTGGCACAGCAGCCCGCCGTCGCGGCAGACCTCATAGAGCGCGATCTCAGCCGTCTCCCCTGCCGCGCGTACATCCCAAAAGGCGGTCACGGTCTCCGGATGTGTGACCGGGTCGGCCGCGTCCACGTGCACGGCTGTGAGCCCGGCGTCTGAGAGCTGCGCCACTGCCTGCGCGATCTGCGCGTCCGTGAGATCAACGCCCGCGCTTGTGCCGTCGCCGACCGCCTGCACAAGCGGCTGATACAGCTGCGCCGCCGCGACGGCGGGGTCGGCCTGCGCCGCTGCCTTTTGCCCGCAGGCCGTCAGCAGCAGCGCGGCCAGACACAGCAAAAGCCACAACATCCGTTTCACGCGCATCCCTCCCGTCATTTTCTGCAAACAGTGTACACGAAAAAATTCGGCATTGCAAATTTCGCCGCATCTGCTATACTGACGGCAGATATATGCCGTAAGATGCTGCCGGGAGAGCGCTGCGGCCGCCGAAGGAGTGACACTCTCAGGCAAAAGGACCGGCGGCTGACGGAGCTCTGGAGAGACGATTCCGCACCGAAGAAGCAAGGCCGCACGGCCAATCTTTCAGGTAAAAGGACAGAGTACACACCTGCACCATGGCAGGGGTGTACTCTTTTTTCGGAGGTCATGACGATGGAAACCTTTCTCTTTCTGCTTGAACTGGCCGGAACGGTCGCGTTCGCCGTCAGCGGCGCGGTGCTCGGCATCGAAAAGCATATGGATATCTTCGGCGTGGGGCTGCTGGGCATCACGACGGCCGTCGGCGGCGGCATCCTGCGCGATCTCGTCGTGGGGCTGACCCCGCCGCGCGCGTTTCAGGACCCGATCTATCTGCTCGTCGCACTCGGCGTGTCGGTCGTGCTGTTTTTCCCGTTCGTGCGCCGCCTCATCGGGCGCAGCAAGCGCGTGTTCGACGCGCTCATGCTCATCATGGACGCGGCCGGCCTCGGCATCTTCACGATCACGGGCATGAACACCGCCATCACCCTCGCCGGGTGCACGGATCCGCTGCTGCTGGTGTTCGTCGGCCTGCTGACCGGCACGGGCGGCGGCGTGCTGCGCGACGTGCTCGCCGGGGATATGCCCTATATCCTGCGCAAGCACATCTACGCCAGCGCGTCCATTGCGGGCGGCATTCTCTATCTGCTCCTGCGGCAAGTCTGGCAGGGCCCGGGCGCCGTTTTGACCGGTGTGGTCGTCGTCGTTGTGATCCGCTGCGCCGCGGCGCACTTCGAGTGGAACCTGCCGCGCGCAAAAACCGTGTGGAAAAGCGACGAGTGATGTGCTAGGATAAAGAAAAGAGTTCGCAAGACCGGAGGTCATGACCATGGCAAACATCCCAGCGCGCGCATGCCCGCTCGCAAAAAAATGCGGCGGCTGCCAGCTGCAGAACCTGTCGTATGACGAGCAGCTGCATCTCAAACAGGCGACGGCCATCCGCCTGCTCGGCCGCTTCGGCCACGTGGAGGAGATCATCGGCATGAAAGATCCCTACCACTACCGCAACAAGGTGCAGGCCGCCTTCGGCGTCAACCGGCAGGGGCAGATCATCTCGGGCGTGTACCAGTCGGCCTCACACCGGATCGTGCCGGTCAGTGACTGCATGATCGAGGACACGGTCGCAGACCAGATCATCGTCACGATCCGCGGCCTGCTCAAGAGCTTCAAGATCCGTCCCTATGATGAGGACACCGGCCGCGGCACGCTGCGGCACGTGCTCGTGCGGCGCGGCTGGCGCAGCGGGGAGATCCTCGTCGTGCTCGTGACGGCACATGGTATGCTGCCCGGCAAGCGCAACTTCGTGCGCGCGCTGCTGCAGCGGCACCCGGACATCACGACCATCGTGCAGAACATCAACGCCGGGCAGACAAGCCTCGTGCTCGGGCCCCACAGCGAGGTGCTCTATGGCCCGGGATATATTCATGAGCAGCTCGGGGACTTCACGTTCCGCATCTCGCCGCGCGCGTTTTACCAGATCAACCCCGTGCAGACGGAGGTGCTCTACCGCACGGCGCTTGACTACGCCGGGCTGACCGGGAAGGAAACCGTCGTGGACGCCTACTGCGGCACCGGCACGATTGGCATCTTCGCGAGCCGGAACGCCGCGCGCGTAATCGGCGTGGAAAACAACCGCGACGCCGTGCGCGACGCGATCAGCAACGCGAAAGCGAACCGCGCGGACAACGTCCGCTTCTACACCGCCGACGCGAGCGACTTCCTGCAGGACATGGCCAAGGCCGGCGAACACGCCGACGTCATCATCCTCGATCCCCCGCGCGCCGGCAGCGACGAGCGCTTTCTCGCCGCCGTCACGGCCGTCGGGCCGGAGCGGGTGGTGTACGTGTCGTGCAATCCGGAGACGCTCGCGCGCGATCTGGACTATCTCACCCGGCACGGCTACCGCGTCACGCGCATCCAGCCGGTGGACATGTTCCCGCACACGGAACATATCGAAACTGCCGTGGCATTGGTCAAAAATCCGTAAATGAAGCAGTACATTGTACGATTTCTGAAGACGAGATTTCTCGTCATATTTGGCGGCGCCACGCTTTTTTATGAGCTATTCTTTTTTGCACTCCTGTGGTGTAAGACCGCTGTTGATGCCCTGCCCTCCGCGCTCTGGGTCTACGTGCCCGCTCTGGTATGGTATCTTCTAGACATTCTCCTGACTTTCCGCTTCCGGCGAATCATCCGGTATCAGGAGCGTCTTTTTCATGTAAAATTCAGCAACACAAATGCAGCCGCATTGTACACTGGATCCAACACGTTTCTGTCGGACGATTGGCTGATCTTTTCGGGAAGATCCGCGTTTTGCAGGCAGTACATCCAACGCATTTCCATCGTGACCGCGCGAAGGAGCATGGGCAATGACTACCGGCTGAAGTTATACACGACGGATGGAAAAACGTATCTGCGCACCATAGATTCGCATACAAATGCAAAAAAATACAGCGCTGGTATCACGGATAGTCTTGCTCCTATCGAGACCGCCGTGGCACTGGCACGCACGGACAGCAGAACATAAGAAAGGAAAACACACCCCACTATGAACTTCATTCAGAAAAACTGGAAAGGCATCCTCGTGTGTCTCGTCATGGCCATGCCCTGCTGGCTGCTCGGGCAGCGGTTCCCGATCGTCGGCGGCCCGGTGTTCGGCATCCTCGCCGGCATGATCATCACTCTGCTCTGGCACGACAAGAGCGCGGCGCAGCCCGGCATCTCCTTCGTGTCGAAAAAGGTACTGCAGTACGCCGTCATCCTGCTCGGCTTCGGCATGAACCTGTCCGTCATCTGGCAGACCGGCAAGCAGTCGCTGCCGATCATCCTCGTGACGATCACGACGTCGCTCGTCGTGGCGTGGCTGCTGCACAAGCTGCTGCACATTCCCGGCAAGATCTCGACACTCGTGGGTGTCGGCTCGTCGATCTGCGGCGGTTCGGCCGTCGCGGCGACCGCATCCGTCATCGACGCGGACGATGAGGAAGTCGCGCAGGCGATCTCCGTCATTTTCTTCTTCAACATGCTCGCGGCCATCTTCTTCCCCGCGCTCGGCGCGCTGCTCGGCTTCTCGACCACGAACGGCGAAGCGTTCGGCATCTTCGCCGGCACGGCCATCAACGACACGTCGTCCGTCACAGCTGCGGCCTCCACATGGGACTCGCTCTACGGACTCGGCAGCCAGACGCTCGACAAGGCCGTGACCGTCAAGCTCACGCGCACGCTCGCCATCATTCCGATCACGCTCGTGCTCGCCTTCGTGCGCACGAAGCGCGCCAAGACCGACGGCACGAAAGTGAATTTCAAGAAGATCTTCCCGATGTTCATCCTCTACTTCCTGCTCGCGTCCGTGATCACGACCCTCTGCGTGAGCGCCGGCGTGTCGGCAAGCGTGTTCACCCCGCTCAAGACGCTCAGCAAGTTCCTGATCGTGATGGCCATGTGCGCCGTTGGCCTGAACACGAACATCGTCAAGCTCGTCAAAACCGGCGGCAAGCCGCTCATCATGGGCTTTTGCTGCTGGGTCGGCATCGCGGGCATGAGCCTGCTGATGCAGCACGTGCTCGGCATCTGGTAAGACACGAACAAAAACGGGCGGCAGCCGGAGCTATCCGGCTGCCGCCTTTGTTTTATGCTTCTTTGCCGTCGCGCGGCAGCGTCACGAGCATGACTGTTCCGTCCGCGCCGCTGCGCTCGATCTGCACCGTGCCGCCGTGCAGCGCGGCGATCTCCCACACGAGCGACAGACCGAGCCCGACACCGCCATGCGCCCGGCTGCGCGACTTGTCCACGCGGAAAAACGGCTGGAAAACGCTCTCCCGGTATGCCTCCGGGATGCCGGGACCGTGGTCACGGACGCGGATCTGTATATTCCCGTCCGCCTCGCTGACCGCGATGCGCACCGCCTCGTCCGGCCGGCCGTAACGGATGGCGTTTTCGGTCAGGTTGAACAGCAGCCGGTACAGCAGCGGGTCGCTGCCGGTGAGCACAGCGCCGCCGTCGGCCTCCAGCGCGATGCACTTGCTCTCTGCAAGCGGCGCGAGATCGGTGAAGATCTCCTCGATCATGGGCGCGAGCTCGACCCGGTCGTCACAGGGCACGGTGCGCAGTTCGCTCATCTCCAGCAGGATCTTCGTCATCTGCGCCATACGCTCCGTCTGCTCCTGCAGCAGGCTCAAAAACGCCGCCGTTTCGGGCGTGACGTCCGCGTGCTCGGCGGAAAACAGCTCAAGCTGCGCCTGCATCAGCGCAAGCGGCGTGCGCAGCTCGTGCGCAGCGTTGCCCGTAAACTGCCGCTGCGCCGTGAAGCCCGCGTCCAGGCGGTCGATCATGCCGTTGAACGAGCGGCTGAAGCGCTGAAACTCCGGCAGCACGTCCTCGCTGACCTTGCACTGCGCCAGATTGCCCGGCTGAATACTTTCCACCTGCGCTGCAAAGCTGCGCAGCGGACGCAGCGCGCGGCCGCTGACAAAATACGCGAGCACGCCGCCGGTGAGCGTGACCGCCGCCGTGATGTACCAGTTCGTGACGCCGAAGGCCGCCTGCGCGCCGCTGATGATGATCGTCAGCTCGTCATCCGGCTGTTTGCTCTGCGGGTCGAAGGCGTCGGGCGCACCGGACTCGATCTCGCTGTAAGCCGAGATGCCGCTGCCGATTGCGTCCATGTACCGCTTGCCGGAATAGCCGATCAGGCAGTTCATGAGCACACACGTCACGCCGATCAGCGCCGCCGTCATCAGCGTGATGCGCCACTGCAGAGATAACCGCTTCATGTCTGCTCCTCCATAACATAGCCCTCGCCGATGCGGTTGCGGATGGGGTCATAGCCCAAGGCGGCGCGCAGCTTTTTCCGCAGTGCGGAGATATGCACGCGGATGGAGTTGCCAAAGCCGTCCGCCCCGCTGTCCCACACGTGCTCCAGCAGCTCCTCCTGACTGACCGGCCGCCCCTGATGCAGCAGCAGGTATTCGAGGATGCCCGTCTCCTTGCGCGTGAGCGACAGCGCCTCACCGCGCACGGATGCCTTGCGCGCCTTGGTGTCAAACGACAGCTCGGCGCAGGTCAGGACCACGTCGCTCTGCGTAAAGCGGCGCAGCGTCAGGCTGCGGATGCGCGCCGCGAGCTCATCGAGGTGAAAGGGCTTGGTGAGATAGTCGTTCGCGCCCGCATCGAGCCCCGCCACCTTATCGGCGACCTCGCAGCGCGCCGACAGGATCAGCACCTTGGTGTCGCGGTCACGCTCGCGCAGCGTCCGCAGCACCGTCATACCGTCCTCGCCGGGGAGGTTCAGATCCAGCACGACCAAATCAAAGCGCTCGACGGTGAGCATCTCCGCGGCGCTCTGTCCGTCATAGCAGCAGTCCACGCTGTAGGCAAGCCGCCGCAGACTGCGCGCGATCGTGTCGCAGAGCGCCCGTTCATCTTCCACAATCAAAATATGCATACCATTCTCCTCGTGCGTATTTACGAATGTCCGACTTCGTTATATGATAACACAAAGGCATAAAATCTCTGTTAAGTTTCCGTTCTTAACGAAGATTTTATCTGCGCCATGGTATCATGGGGCAAACAGAAGGGAGTGATCCGGGTGTTTCGTGCGAAGAAAGCCGTTGTGCAGGTTCTGCTGATCGCTGCAGGCATCGCCATGGTGTGCTTCGGCGCGCTGCGCGGCGAGGCCGGCGCCGTGCTCAGCAAGGCGATCCGGCTGTGCTTGGAGTGTGTCGGCATTGGATAAGAAAAAACAGTCTGTTTCCCTGCTCTTGAGCCGGTTTCGCGGCTGGATCCAGGCGGCGGCGACGCTGCTGACCAACATCCACCTGCCGAACTTCTTCAAGGGCGGCATCTATCAGGGCAAGGGCAAGACCGTCTGCGTGCCCGGCCTGAACTGCTATTCCTGCCCGGCGGCATCGGGCGCGTGCCCGATTGGGGCGTTTCAGGCGGTTGTCGGCTCGTCCAAATTCCGCTTTTCGTATTATATCACCGGCATTCTGATCCTGCTCGGCGTGCTGCTTGGGCGGTTCATCTGCGGCTTTTTGTGCCCGTTCGGCTGGCTGCAGGAGCTGCTGCATAAGATCCCGGGCAAAAAGCTGTCGACAAAAAAGCTCAGGCCGCTGACCTATTTGAAATACGTCATCCTGCTGCTGGCCGTGGTGCTGCTGCCGGCGCTCATCGTCAACGACGTGGGCATGGGCGACCCGTTTTTCTGCAAGTACATCTGCCCGCAGGGCGTACTCGAGGGCGCGATCCCGCTCGCAGCCGCAAACGAGAGCATCCGCGCGGCGCTCGGCGCGCTGTTTACGCGCAAGCTGATCATTCTGATCGCGGTCGTCGTTTTGAGCGTGCTGTTTTTCCGCCCGTTCTGCAAGTGGATCTGCCCGCTCGGCGCATTTTACGCGCTGATGAACAAGGTCTCCCTGCTCGGCATTCAGGTCGACACGGGCAAGTGCGTCTCCTGCGGCAAATGCGCGCGCACCTGCCAGATGGACGTGGACATCACCAAATCTCCCAACGACACGGAGTGCATCCGCTGCGGCAAGTGCATCCGCGCCTGCCCCACGGAGGCCATCCGCTTCCGCTATGGCTTCGGCCTCACCGGAAAATCTACCAACGGCGATCAGAAGGCAAAAGACAACCAACAAAATACAACGGAGGAATCATGATGAAGAAAATCACAAAACTTGTGACGCTCCTGCTCGCGCTCGCAATGGTGTTCAGCCTCGCGGCGTGCTCGTCGGGCAAAGGCAAGGACAAGGCGGACGGCAGCACCGACATCGCGGCCCTGATCGCGACCGAGCCGAACAGCGCCGACGAAGCGGCCAAGCTCTATCAGCAGCTCATGCAGAAGGAAAACGACATTCTCGCCGCAAACTCCGACCTCTGGAACAAGGTGTTTCTGTCTGCCAACAAAAACAGCCCCATGATCGAGGACGGCACGAACTACGGCGACTTCCTGCTCGCCACGATCGAGAGCGCGAAGGACGGCTTCTCGGCCGACGAGCTCAAGACGCTCAAGGCCGGCGCCGAACAGATCAAGGAGATCGAGGGCAAGCTCACCATCCTCGAGCAGAAGTATCCCGGCTGCGGCACGACGCCCGGCACAGGTGACAGCGTGAGCGCGGAGGAGGCCGGCATGACCGCCTCCGGCAGCGACCTGATGAAATTCCCGAGCTTTCAGGGTAAGGACCTCAACGGCAATGACGTCGACAGCAGCAAGCTCTTTGCCGGCAACAGCGTCACGGTCGTGAACTTCTGGTTCACCACCTGCAACCCGTGCGTCGGTGAGCTGGCCGACCTTGAGGCGCTCAACAAGGACCTCGCCGCGAAGGGCGGCGCGGTCGTCGGCATCAACTCCTTCACGCTCGATGGCGACAAGACCGCCATCGCCGAGGCGAAGGACATTCTGGCGAAAAAGGGCGTGACCTACTCCAACCTCTGGTTCGCCTCCGACAGCGAGGCCGGTAAGTTCACCGCCGGTCTGTACTCGTTCCCGACCACGTACGTCGTCGACAAGGACGGCAACATCGTCGGCCAGCCGATCGTCGGCGCGATCACCGCACCCGATCAGGCAAAGAAACTCAACGAGCTCATCGATCAGGCGCTCGCAAGCAGCAAATAACGGCCCGAGACAGCATCCGCCTCGACGCGCCCTTCTGACGGAAGGTGCGCCGGGGCGGATATTTGCTGTCTGTCAGAGCCTGACGTCCTCAAGCCGATGCAGCTGCTCGAGTGCAACGCTGCCGCCGCTGATGACAAAGCAGACCTTGTCTGTCCTGCGCAGCGGCAGCTGCCCGCACAGCGCAGCGCCCATGCCGATGGCGGACGACGGCTCACACAGCAGCTTGCCATCCAGGAGCAGCAGCTTCATGCCGCGGAGGATATCATCATCCGCCACGGGCGCAAAGCCGTCGGTGTTCGCTGCCACATATGGGAAGCACACATCTCCCGGCATCTGCGCGACGAGCGCGTCTGCGACCGAGCGCTTTTGCTCCACCTGCACCGGATGCCCGGCGCGCAGGCTCTCCGTATAGCGCGGAAGCGCAGCCGGCTCCGCGCCGAAAACACGCACGCGCGGCGCGAGCGCCTTGACCGCCGTGGACACGCCGCCGATGAGCCCGCCGCCGCTGACCGGAACGACGACCGCGTCGAGCTCCGGGCACTGCTCCAAAATCTCGAGCCCGACAGTCCCCTGTCCCGCCATGACCAGCTCGTCATTGAACGGCGGCACCATCGCCGCGCCCCGCTCGGCGCAGAGGCGCGCCGCAACGTCGAACCGCTCGGACGCATCGCACAGCACGAGCTCCGCGCCCAGTGCGCGGATGCCCGCCTGCTTGACGGCCGGGGCCGTGCGCGGCATGACAATGCACGCGTGCGTGCCGAAGCGCTGCGCGGCATAGGCCACCGCGCGGCCGTGGTTGCCGGACGAGGCCGCGACAAAGCCGCGGGCACGCTCGGCGTCCGTCAGGGCGAGGATCCTGTTCATCGCACCGCGCAGCTTGAATGCGCCCGTGCGCTGCATGCACTCGGCCTTGACATACACCTCGCAGCCGAGGGCATCGTCAAGCGCCGGCAGGCGCAGCAGCGGCGTCTGGACAATATAAGGGGCAATGCGCGCATGCGCCGCCCGAATGGTCTCCAATGTCATAGTCATGGGAACGCTCCTTTCTCAGCAATCCCATTGTAACGCAGCGGTCGCGCGTTGTAAAACCAAATCTGCGCAGCCGCCGCGCTTGACAATCCGGGCCGCGGAGGGCATAATCAAAGACAGTCTTTTAAAATCTTAATTTTTCTGATCCGGGAGAAACCGCACGTGAAACGAGCCGACAAAAACAAACGCATCCGAGGCCTGTGCAACGCGGTCATGCTCTGCTGCGCCGCGCTGGCGCTGCTGGCCGGTCTCGCGCACACGCTGCTGCGGCCGAAAGACGTGAACCTCTACGAAAACCGCCCGGCCAACACCGCCGCGCCGCTGACCGTGTCCGGCTGGCTGGACGGGTCGTTTCAGGACGCGATGGAGGCTGCGCTCAGTGACCAGATCCCGCTGGCGCAGACGATGAAAAAAGCCTACAACGACGCGCAAAACGACATCCGGTACCATGCGATGCTGCGCCTGTCGCAGGCACATCCCGACGCGCCGGTGTGGTACGATCCTTTCTATGTCTACGGCGGAAAATATCTGGCCTATCCCTACTATGCCCCGGACGTGGTGGACGCAGCGCTGGAAGCGCGCAGCGAAAACATCAACCGCATCATCGCCGCGCACCCGGATGTGTCGTTTTACATCTACATGATCGAGACGGACACGGACAACTACTACCCGACCGGGGAGAACAATGGCGCGTTCGAATACCTCAGCAGCCGGGTGGACCTGCCGGCGGCGCAGATGGGCAAATTCGCCGTGGACGATCTGACGGCGTATGAGCGAGATTTTTACCGGACCGACCACCACTGGAACAACATCGGCTCCTACCGCGGCTACCGCGAGGCAGCCGCCCTGCTCGGCTGCACCGACCTGCTCGAGCCGCTGGAGACGGTGCGTGTAGACAATCACTTCTCTGGCTCAAAAGCGCTGCTCACCGGCGCGCAGGAGCAGTTTTTTGAGCCGATGGATCTCTACCGCTTTGCCTTCCCGAACATGTCCGTAACGATTGCCGGGGAACCGGCGGACGATTACGGCCGGCAGGACGCTGCGCTCAGCGGCCAGATCGCCGGTGCCAGCTACAGCGGCATCTACGGCAACGACGACGGCGAGATCATCCTCGACACCGGCACGGCCGGGCGCGGGAATCTGCTGATGATCGGCGAATCGTACGATAACGCCATCCTCAAGCTCATAGCCGCGCACTTTGACCGGGTCTACAGCGTCGATCTGCGCAGCTATGAACAGGATATGGGCAAGCCTTTCCGCATGGCGGAGTATCTGCGCGAGCACGACATCACCAAGGTGCTCTGGATCGGCAGCTTGATGTTTTACACATCGGATGTCTTTACGTTGGAGGACTGAGCGATGGTATTCAGCAGCCAGACATTTCTGTTTTTCTTCCTTCCGCTGGCGGGGCTGTGCGTGCTCATCCGTTCGAAGCCCGTGCAGAACGCCCTGCTGCTCATCGCATCGCTGATCTTCTATGCCTGGGGCGAGCCGAAGATGGTCGTGCTCATGGTGCTCGTAACGCTCATCGCCTACGGCAGCGGCTTTGCCATTGTGCATTTCAAGGCGCGTCCGCGCGCGAAAAAGGCCGTACTGATCGCATCGGTCGTTGTCATTCTCGGCAACCTCGTCGTGTTCAAATATCTCAACTTCCTGTGCCGGACGTTCTCGTTTCTCGGCCTGTCGGACCCCGGCATTGCGCTGCCGATCGGCATCAGCTTTTACACGTTTCAAATTCTTTCGTACGTCATCGACCTCTACCGCGACAAGATCGCCCTGCAGCGCAACTTTTTCTACCTGCTGATGTACGTCAGCTTCTTCCCGCAGCTCATCGCCGGCCCCATCGTGCGCTATGAGACCGTCGAGCAGGAGATTCGCTCTCGCAGCGTGACCATGGACGATCTCGCGCAGGGCTTTCGCCGCTTTGTTGTGGGTCTGGCCAAAAAGCTGCTGCTGGCCAATCAGGTTGCGCAGGTGGCCGCCATCGTCTACGGCGGCAACCCCGCAAACTACGGCTCGCTCATGTACTGGCTGGCCGCCATCGCCTACACGCTGCAGATCTATTTCGACTTCTCCGGCTACAGCGATATGGCCATCGGCCTCGGCCGGATGTTCGGGTTTCACTTCCTCGAAAACTTCAACTACCCGTATGTCTCTCTGTCGGTCACGGAGTTCTGGCGGCGATGGCACATATCGCTGTCCACCTGGTTTCGCGACTACGTGTATATTCCGCTCGGCGGCAACCGCGTTTCCAAGGGAAAATGGGTGCGCAACATTCTTGTCGTCTGGGGGCTGACCGGCCTGTGGCACGGTGCAGACTGGAACTTCCTGCTCTGGGGCCTGTACTACGGCGTGCTGCTGCTGCTGGAAAAGCTCTGGCTGGGCAAGTATCTCGAGCGCCTGCCGAAGGCGCTGCGCTGGCTGCTGTGCATGATCATTGTGTGCATCGGCTGGGTGATGTTCGATCTCACGGACTTCGCGCAGATGCGCGCCGCGCTCGCGCGGATGTTCCGCTTCACGCACGTGGCGCTGTCGCAGTCGCTCGCGGCGGATGTGAGCATCGTGCCGCCGCTGCTGTGGATGATTCCGGCATTGGTGTTCGCCACGCCCGTCTGCCGGCGCGTGCACCTCGGCGAGAGCTATGGCGCCGAGATCGTGCGCAACGTCGTATGCCTGGCGCTGCTGGCCGTGTGCATCGTCTTTTCCGTGAGCGCAACGTTCAATCCGTTCATCTATTTCCGCTTCTGAGGAGGTTTTGCTATGTATGATCTTGACCGCTTTCTCACCGCGCAGAGCCGGGACTACACCACCGCCCTGCGCGAGATCCGCAGCGGCCGCAAGCGCAGCCACTGGATCTGGTACATTTTCCCGCAGGTCGCGGGTCTGGGCATGAGCAGCACGTCGCAGTACTACGCCATCTCCGGGCTCGACGAGGCGCGGGCCTACCTGCGCGAGCCGACGCTGCGCGCGCACCTGCTGGAGATCAGCAACGCCCTGCTGGCGCTCGACGAGAGCGACCCGTCGGCCGTGTTCGGCTTTCCGGACGATCTGAAGCTGCGCTCGAGCATGACGCTCTTCGCGGCCGCCGCGCCGGACGAGCCGGTGTTTGCCGCCGTGCTCGACAAGTTCTTCGGCGGGCAGCCCGACCCGCGCACACTGCAGATCCTCGGCCTGTAAGGAGGCACACCATGGACAATCTGACCGAAACCAAACTGACATCCGAAAAAATCTACAGCGGCTGCATTCTGGACTTCTACCGCGACACCGTGCGTCTGCCCAACGGCGGCACTGCGCCGCGTGAACTGTCGCGCCACGTGGGTGCGGTGTGCATCGTGCCCCTGCTTGATGACGGCCGCGTGATCGTTGAGCGGCAGTTTCGCTACCCGGTAAACGAAGTCATCACGGAGATCCCCGCCGGCAAGCGCGACAGCCGCGAGGAGGCGCCCGAGGCCGCCGCGCGACGCGAGCTGCGCGAGGAAACCGGCATTACGGCGCGCGAGCTGATCCCGCTCGGCCCGTTCTACCCCGCCGCTGCCTACTCGGACGAGGTCATCTGGATGTACCTTGCCCGTGGCCTGACCTTCGGCGAGCAGCAGCTCGACGACGACGAATTTCTCAATCTTCAGGCCGTGCCGCTCGAGGAGCTTGCGCGCGACGTGCTGGCCGGGCGCATCCCGGACGCGAAAACGCAGGCGGCCATCCTGCGCGTGTACTGTATGGAGCACGGCTACGAGCCGAAATAATGAAAGCTGCACGCGGCGGTCAAACGACCGCCGCGTGCAGCTTATCTCACCGGGCTATGCTCAATGCCGGTGGAACAGGCCCTTTTTCTCATACGGGGCGCAGGCGTAGCCCGTGAGCTCGTAGCCCGTCTTGGCGATGACCGGGCGCAGCTCCGCCTCCGGGATCGCCGTCTCGGAGAGGATGACCGTCTCGCCCCGGCTGTGCGAGGACGTGACCTTCTTGACCGGAAACGCATTGCGCACCGCATCGTTGATGTGGCTCTCGCACATACCGCACATCATGCCGTCTATATTCAGTGTGATCTGATACATGGGATACCTCCTTGAAAAGCTGATCGGGCCGGCCGGTTAGATATATTTAATCCAAACCGGATGATATCACTGCAGCGCTCGCGTGTCAAGGGCACGGCGCAAAAAAGCGGACAGCCGAAAAAAGCTTCTGCTGTTTTGGGAGCATTTATTCCGGACAGAAAAACAAAGGCAGCTATTTCCGCCCCCGCACCAGAAACATCGGGGTGGAGGCGAAACTGATTGTTTCCTCCTCCGACCAGACGCGCTTCCAGACTGTCTCATCGGCCCCGGCCTTCAGGCCGAGGGAGGCAAGCTGCTGCAGATCCCACACGGGGCGTACAATTTTTGACAGCGGCACGCGGCGGGCGATCTCCTCCATCACATCGAAGCGCTCGCCCTCGGCCTCTACGTTCTGATCCCGGACGCCGCGTTCGGCGCTGCTCCTGCGGTCACGGTCCCAGGCCGCCTGCGCGTCCTCGTCGAAGAGATAGGCGTACCAGTTCGCGTCAAAATTCAACAGCACGCCGCCCTTCTTCAGCACCCGCGTCCACTCGGCATACGCCCGATCGGGGTGCGGCAGATTCCATGTCAGATTGCGGCTGATGACCGCGTCGAAGCGCTCGTCCGCGAAGGAGAGCGCCTCGGCGTTCATTTCCATAAAACATATCTCGTCGGCCAGAGGGCCGGCGTTTTCTTTTGCCTCGGCGAGCATGGCGCGGGTGAGGTCGATGGCCGTCACGGCGCAGCCCAGCTCGCGCAGCAGGATGGCGAAGAAGCCCGGCCCGGTGCCGACCTCCAGCACCTGCAAGCCGGCAAGCGGACGATCGGGGAACCGCCGCGTCAGCTCCTCACATATGCAGCCCTTCCATCTCTGCCGCTGCGCCGTGGCCAGCTCCAGCCGGTTGACCTCCGAATAGCCGGGAGCACGGTCGGTCCAGTAATTTTTATTCTCTTCAAGGATCGGGTCTCGGCACACCATAACTCACCATCGGGCCTTTCTCAATGATATTCAACGACGCGGTCTGATACAGCAGCACCCCATCTGCGGGTGCGAGCTCCGTAAAGAGGCTTTTGCCGAAATAGTCGCGGATCTCACCAAGCTTTTCGCCCTTCCGGAAACGGTCGCCCGGCTTTTTCTCCGGGTACCAGCAGCCGGTGCAAGGCGCGTCGTCGTTATGCTCCAGCAGCTCCTGCTTGGGATAGCGGATCCAGTCCCCATTCAGTACGCCGAGCCGGCGCAGGATGTTGCGCACATCGGCCTTGTCCGCCTCGATCTCCTCGCGGCTGAACAGGCTGAGCTGGCCGCGCTCAATGAGCACGCTGGGAACGCCGTGGAGAGAGGCAAGATTATAAGCCCCGCCCGTACGGCAGTGCGAGCGCACAACATACTTTACATTCACGCACTCGACCATCCGTTTCGCCGTCTCTTCGGCAGGCGCATCGCCCAGATAATAGCAATAGGGGATCAGCGTCTCATAGCCGTCGCCGCAGTGCAGGTCGATATAAGCATCTGCGTTGCGGATAAAGACCTCGA
>ERZ840517.2067-NODE-2067-length-19256-cov-10.392427_pt1 | contig 19256 bp, 15 predicted proteins | sample MGYA00519876_ERZ840517 | MGnify/ENA primary metagenome ERZ840517 (study PRJEB31850, sample SAMEA3708882) | human gut metagenome | biome: human gut; feature: human-associated habitat; material: faeces | place: China | collected 2014 ... | reverse complement strand
ACACCCCATTTCCTAAACAGTATACCATACTGTCTAACAAATGGGGTGCAGTTCAGACACAGAGCGGGGCTTTGCTGCGTATTGGGGAATGGACTCAGGAGATCACGGCGTTGGTTTTCAGCCACTCCATCACAGCCGTCTGCAGGGCGGTCTGATGGACGAAGTTGTCGCCGTAGGAGCTGCCGGAGTAGGAAGCAGCAGCGGCATCCAGCTGCTCCTGGGTGGGCTCGATGCCCTGGCTCTCGGCAATGGCCTGATACAGCAGGTCCTGTTTGGCCAGGTGAGTGATCACGCTGTCCGAAGCGCCCAGCATGGCGTTGGCGTCGGTGTAGCCCTGTGCCTGGGCGATGGTGTCCAGATCGCTGCTGTAGTAGCTGGCCAGCTGGTAGTAGTAATTCAGGAACATGCAGGCGTAGTAGCCGGGCACCTCGCTGGGCAGATCCTTAAAGGCGGCGTTGTCCAGCAGGCTGTCCATGATGGCATCCTCCAGATTCTGGTCATACAGCGCATCGGAGAAGTAGGTGCGCAGCGCCTCCACGGTGTGCACGTCGTCGCCGGTGCCGAAGGTGCTGTCCACCCACTCGTCGGTCAGCTCCGGCGTCACCGGCTCGGAGATGGAGTTCACGGTCACGCGGAACACGGCCTCCTTGCCGCTGAGCTCAACGGTGTTGCCGTCGGCGTCGGTGGTGGCGTCGTAGCCGTCAGGGAAGGTGACGGTCACGTCAAAGGTATCGCCGGTGTTGTGGCCGACGATCTGGTCCTCAAAGCTGGTGATGAAGCTGCCGCTGCCCAGCGTGAGGTCGTAGCCCTGGTAGGTGCCGCCGTTGAACGCCACACCGTCCACGGTGCCGGAATAATCAATGTTCACGACGTCGCCGTTCTGCGCGGCGCGGTCGGTCACGGCCTGGGTAGTGCTGTACTGGCTCAGCAGGCTGTCGATGCGGGCCTGGACGTCCGAGTCGCTGGGGGTGACGTCTGCCTTCTTGATGGGCAGAGCGGCCACATTGTCCGGCAGGGTGACATAGTCCTGTGCAGTGATGCCGGTGCGGTAACCGTTTGCATCCAGACCGTCGCTGTAGGTGAAATTCTGGTAGTCAAAGCTGTCCACCGTGCCGTACTCCGAGACGGCAGGAGCGGAAGAAGCCGCACTGGAAGAAGCGGCCGCAGAAGATGCGGACGAAGCACTCTGCTTTTGGGTCAGCGTGACGATGGCAAAGATCACGCACAGGGCGGCGGCTGCCGCACACAGCACGCAGAGCAGGGTTTTGGTTGAATGTTTCAAGAATAGACCTCCTAAATAAAAAGACCGTTTGCACGGCCGGATCGGATCGTGTGCTTTCCTATTATATCGGATAAAACGCCAAAAGGAAAGTTTTTTGCCAAATTTCCACAAATCCGGTCCGCCGCAGCGCCGCACTTTTGCCTGCCTGCCCCCTGCAAAAGGTGCAAAACCGGTGGAAATGCCCCGGCGGTTCTGCTACAATAAAATTATGTGACCTGAACCGTTTCCCTCTCAGGGGGAGCCTGATAAAAATGGAGGAAAAACCCATGGATTACAACAAAGCCGCTCTGGAAATGCACGAGAGCCACAAGGGCAAGGTGGGCATCGTGAGCAAGGTGGAGGTCAGGACCCGCGATGACCTGTCCACCGCTTACACCCCCGGCGTGGCCGAGCCCTGCCGCAAGATCAAGGCAAACCCGGAGGACGTGTACAAGTACACCTTCAAAGGCAACATGGTGGCCGTTGTCTCCAACGGCACTGCCGTGCTGGGCCTGGGCGACATCGGCCCGGAGGCCGGCCTGCCGGTCATGGAAGGCAAGGCTGTGCTGTTCAAGGAGTTCGGCGGGGTGGATGCCTTCCCCATCTGCATCAACGCCCACAGTGCCGAAGAAGTGATCGCAGCCTGCAAGGCCATTGCGCCTACCTTCGGCGGCATCAATCTGGAGGATATCAAGAGCCCCGAGTGCTTTGAGATCGAGCAGACGCTGGAAAAAGAGCTGGACATCCCTGTGTTCCACGATGACCAGCACGGCACCGCCATCGTGGTCACCGCTGCTCTCATCAACGCCCTGCGCGTGGTGGGCAAGAAGATGGAAGATGTGCACATCGTGCTGAACGGCCCCGGCGCCGCCGGCACCGCCATCATCAAGATGCTTATGACCGCCGGTGCAAAGGACATCATCGCCGTGGATCAGTTCGGCACCCTGTACAAGGGCTGCAACAGCGCCGAGGCCCACAAGAACTGGCTGGGTGAGGTGACCAACCCCCGGCAGATCAAGGGCGGCCTGAAGGAGGCACTGGAAGGTGCCGATGTGTTTATCGGCGTTTCCAAGCCCGGCATCCTGACCACTGAGCTGTGCAAGGCCATGAACAAGGACGCCATCGTCTTTGCCATGGCCAACCCCACCCCGGAGATCATGCCGGACGAGGCCAAGGCTGGCGGCGTGCGGGTGATGGCCACCGGCCGCAGCGATTTCCCGAATCAGGTCAACAACGTGCTGTGCTTCCCCGGCCTGTTCAAGGGTGCCCTGAGCGTGCGTGCCCGCGACATCAACGACCAGATGAAGCTGGCTGCCGCCTATGCTATCGCAGACCTCATCACCGACGATGACCGCAGCGAGGAGAACATCATCCCCGGTGCCTTCGACCCCCGTGTGGCCCAGGCTGTGGCCGACGCTGTGGCCCAGGCTGCCCGGGACACCGGCGTGGCCCGCCTGTAACCGGAGGAACTGCCCATGAGAACGATTTCTGCACAGGAGATCACCGATACCGTTGCACGGCTGTGCATCGAGGCCAACACCCGCCTGCCGCAGGATGTGCAGGCCGCACTGGACAAGGCCCGGCAGGAAGAGCCCTGGCCGCTGGCCAGGAACACCCTCGACCTGCTGTGGTCGAACCTGAGCGCCGCCAAAGAGAAGGACCTGCCCATCTGTCAGGATACCGGCATGGCCTGCGTGTTCGTGGAGCTGGGCACCGATGTGCACATTGACGGCAGCTTTGAAACCGCCATCCATGAGGGCGTGCGCCGGGGCTACACCGACGGCTATCTGCGCAAGAGCATCGTGGCCGACCCGCTGCGCCGGGGCAACACCGGCGACAACACCCCCGCCGCCATCACGGTGCATCTGGTGGACGGCGAGGGCTGCCGCATCACGGTGGCCCCCAAGGGCTTTGGCAGCGAGAACATGAGCCGCATCCAGATGCTCAAACCCGCCGACGGCGTGGAGGGCTTCAAGAAGTTCGTGGTGGAGACCGTGAATCTGGCCGGTTCCAACCCCTGCCCGCCCATCGTGCTGGGCATCGGCGTGGGCGGCAGCTTTGATAAGGTGGCGTATCTGGCCAAAAAGGCCCTGCTGCGCCCGCTGGATGTACCCAACCCCGACCCCTACTACGCACAGCTGGAACAGGAACTGCTCACCGCCATCAACGAGCTGGGCATCGGGCCCCAGGGCTTTGGCGGCCGGACCACCTGCCTTGGCCTTGCCATTGAGCAGATGCCCACCCATGTGGCGGGCCTGCCGGTGGCCGTGAACGTTTCCTGCCACGTCACCCGCCGCGCCAGCGCGGAACTGTAAGGAGGGAGAAGCATGGAATACAGACTGACCACTCCCTGCACCGCGCAGGACCTTGCCCCGCTGAAGGCGGGCGATACCGTGCTGCTGTCCGGTGTGGTGTACACCGCCCGCGATCAGGCCCACAAGCGGATGATCGAGGCGCTGGACAAGGGCGAAGCGCTGCCTTTTGACCTGACCGGCAGCGCCATTTACTACGTCGGCCCCACCCCGGAGCGTCCGGGTGAGGTGATCGGCTCGGCCGGGCCCACCACCAGCGGCCGCATGGACGCCATGAGCCCCCGCCTGCTGGATCTGGGCAACAAGATCATGATCGGCAAAGGCAAGCGGGACGCCGCCGTCAAGGAAGCCGTGGTGCGCAACGGGGCCGTGTATCTGGCGGCTCTCGGCGGTGCCGGTGCCCTGATGGCAAAAAGTGTCGAGACGCTGGAGGTCATCGCCTGGCCGGACCTGGGCTGTGAGGCGGTGCGCCGCCTGACCGTGCGGGATATGCCCCTGACCGTGATCCTGGACGCCCACGGCGGCGACCTGTACCAGTCCGGCCCGGCGGCGTATCTGGAAAGCGAAAACTAACGGGGTTTTGTCCCCTTTGCACAAAACAAAACCGGCCTGGAATTGGCAAACCCGCTGTTTTGTGCAGAAGAAAGTTGGTTTGTTTTTACAAACTTCCTGCGAATTGCTTGCATCAACGGCAAAAGTGTGATATCCTGTAACATACAAACCGTGGTGCTTTGCATCCCGGCAGAGAACTTCCCGCCGTGGGGCGGGGCAAGGCAGGAGGCAAACAAACCATGCAGATCCACCAATCCGCAGAAGATTATCTTGAAACGATCCTGATGCTGACCCAGCGCATGGGCAAGGTGCGCTCCATTGACGTGGTCAATGAGCTGGGCTTTACCAAGGCGAGCGTGAGCATCGCCATGAAAAAGCTGCGGGAAAACGGCTATATCGCGGTGGACGGCGAAGGCAACCTGACCCTGTTGGAGCCGGGCCGTGAGATCGCAGAACGCATCTACAGCCGCCATCGTCTGCTCACCCACTTCTTCATGCAGCTGGGCGTGGACGAAAAGACCGCCGCCGAGGATGCCTGCAAGGCAGAGCACATCCTCAGCGAGCAGACGCTGGAAAAGATCCGCGAAAGTGCCCTGCGCACGGATGCGGCAGCTCAGGAGGATGAGTAAGCGACACCCCGGAACGGAACACTGGAATGCTCCCATCGTCTTTGTGGAAAAGACGATGGGTTTTGTTTTGCGCAGAAAGCTCTGATGCGGCGCGGATGTCCTGAGAATACTGGAAAAGATGCGGAAAAGAATCCGGAAAAACGATTTACGGGGCCGGGAACTTCTGCTATACTCGCTACGATAAAAGGGAGTAAAGGGCAGTCGGCGGGTCCGGGACCCTGCAGGCTGCTGCATGGCAGCGTCAACACGGTAGAAATACCCGATGCTATGTGTTCGCTTGAGACTTTTGTCACAGACATGGTGCTGTGGCAGGGGTCTTTTTTTCTTGCCGCAGCGACAGGATCGTAAGGAGGCAATGAACGAGCATGAATTTCTGGAATGCATTCGACAGTCTCTTTTCCAATTTTGGAAATCTGACCTGGCAGATGGTCGTGATGTGGGGGATCGGTGCGCTGCTCATCTACCTTGCAATCGCAAAGAAGATGGAACCGAGCCTGCTTCTGCCCATGGGCTTTGGCGCAGTGCTGGTGAACCTGCCGCTTTCCGGTGCAATCACACAGGGCGATACGGAAGGCCCCATCTCGGCTCTGTTTGAAGCGGGAATGTCCAACGAGCTGTTTCCGCTGTTGCTCTTCATCGGCATTGGTGCCATGATCGACTTCGGGCCGCTGCTGGAAAAACCGTGGCTGATGCTTTTTGGAGCAGCGGCTCAGTTCGGCATTTTTTTTACGCTGTTCCTGGCAGGTTTCTTCTTCGACCTGAAGGATGCTGCTTCGATTGCAGTCATCGGTGCAGCAGATGGTCCCACAGCCATCTTTGTGGCCAACACGCTTGGCTCCCGCTATCTGGGCGCGATCATGGTAGCTGCCTACAGCTATATGGCGATGGTCCCCATTGTTCAGCCGCCCGTGATCCGTCTGCTGACTACCCGGAAGGAACGCAGTATCCGAATGCCCTATGAAAAGGGCAGTGTCAGCCGCCTGACCCGGATCCTGTTCCCGGTCGTGGTCACGGTCATTGCGGGCATGGTCGCACCTGCCAGTGTGGCACTGGTAGGTTTCCTGATGTTCGGCAACCTGCTGCGGGAGTGCGGTGTGCTGAATACGCTGAGCGAAACGGCACAGAATGTGCTGGCAAATCTGATCACTCTTGTGCTGGGTCTTACAGTGGCCGGGCAGATGACGGCAGATCAGTTTGTCCGGCCGGACACCCTGCTGATCCTTGCGTTGGGTCTGGTGGCTTTTGTTTTTGACACGGCCGGCGGAGTGCTGTTTGCAAAGCTGATCAATCTGTTCCTGCCAGAGGGAAGGAAACTGAATCCCATGATCGGTGCTGCGGGGATCTCCGCATTCCCCATGAGCGGCCGAGTAGTCAATAAGATGGGACTGGAAGAAGACAACCAGAATTTTCTGCTGATGTATTCCATCAGCGTCAATGTTTCGGGTCAGATCGCCTCCGTGATCGCGGGTGGACTGATCCTGACCCTGATGGCCTGAAGGAGGTGCCGTGATGATTTATCTTTCTTCGTGGATGACCACGCTTCCGATTATGATCATTGGAATGGTTGGGATCATTCTGGTCATTGGCATCATTGTGCTTGCGGTGATGCTCCTGAACAGATTGACCCGCCTGAAATAATGGTTCCGGAAAGGAAACGATCCTTCGGACCGAAAGCTCCATGTACTGCCTGACCGGCAGGATGTGGAGCTTTTTTCGTTCCTGACCTCTTGCATCCGGGCATCGGGTGCGGTATCCTTAGAAGATAAGAACCGTTTTACGAATCGACCGGGGAGGGAAAACGACCATGGACGCAGACGAGATCCGCACACTGCTGGGCGAAATGGTATTTGAGCGTGCTCAGAAATACCGCCGCCGCATCCTGCAGAGCAGCTGCACCACCAACGAGGATGGCGTACGCCATGTCTCGGCGCTGGTGCAGGGCAATGGAGCCGACTGTTTTTATACACAGGTCTGGCTGCGGGAGAACGGCAGCTTTGTCAGTGCCTCCTGCGACTGCCCCTACAACCAGAACGGCGACGGCACCTACTGCAAGCACATCGGCGCGCTGCTGCTGGAGGATGCGGCCAAGCACCCCGCCCCCAAGGCACCGGCCGCCCCGGAAACCATCCCGGGCGTGGTGCGCGGCACCGACGGGCTGAACCCCGCCGCTTCCCGGAAGGACAGCTATGCTTCCGGGCTGGAAATGCTGTTCGGCCGCAAGTGGCGGGGCGACGCCCCCGTCACCGACCAGGAGGCCCGCAAGCTGCTGGAGACCTACCAGCAGAGTGCCCTGCAGGACCTGGGCGAGGCCGGAGATCCCCCTCAGGACACCGGCTTTGTAGAGCTGGAACCGGAGCTGACCATGCTGTCCGGCGGGCAGCCGTGGCTGCGGCTGCGCATTGCCAACCGGGAGCGGGGGCGGCAGTATGTGGTCAAGAGCATCCCTGCCCTGCTGGACGATGTGGAGCACGGCCGCAGTGCCGGCTATGGCCGCTTTCTGACCTTTGTGCACCGCTGGGACGCCTTTGACGAAGAGAGCCGTCAGCTGCTGCAGCTGCTGCGTCGGCAGGTGAACGCCAAGCAGAGCATGGAGACCAACGTGGTGCGCAGCTACAGCTATGCGGCGTCGGATGCCCCGGCAGGCGGTCTGCCGCTGACCGGTGAGATCTTTGACGCGCTGGTGCAGCTGTATGCGCCCACCGGCACGCTGGGCGGCTACGCCCTGCAGGAGGGCCTGCCCGTCATCACCATGACGGTGCAGCGCCGCCGGGGCGGTGTGCAGATCGACACCCTCCCGGCCCTGAACGCCGTGCACGGGCTGGACTATGATTATCTTTACAGCGCCGATACCCTGTGGCGGCTGCAGCGGGCTTCCAGTGCCCGCATCCTTCCGGCTTTGCAGGCGCTGTGCGGCAAAAGCCTGTTTTTCACCAGTGCCGACGCCACCGAATTCTGCAGCTATGTGCTGCCGGAGCTGGGCAGCAAGCTGACCATCGTGGACCCGGAACGCCTGCTGCTGAACCAGATCCCGCTGGAACCCGTGGTGCAGTTCTATCTGGATGCGCCCCGCGACCGTGGTATGACCGTGACCGCCCACGCCGAATTCCTGTACGGAGAGGACCGGATCACCCCCTCCGGCCCGGCCCCGGCGGGCCTGCTGCGGGACACCCGCGCCGAGCGCCGGGCCGACCGGCTGCTGGCCACTTGGCTGGAGCCGGACCCCACCGAGCCGGGACAGTACATGGTCACGGACGAAGAGCCGCTGTACCGCCTGCTGGAAGAGGGCGTGCCCGCCCTGATGGACGAAGGTGAAGTATACCTGAGCGACGCCTTTCGCAATCTGCAGGCCGCCCCGCCCAAAATTTCGGTGGGCGTGTCGGTGCACGGCAGCGTACTGGACCTGGAGGTGGACACCGGCGAGTTCCCGACCGCAGAGCTGCGGGAGCTGCTGCAGTCCCTGCACCAGAAAAAACGCTACCACCGCCTGCGCGACGGCCGCCTGCTGCGGCTGGACGACAATCTGGAAGGGCTGGACGAGCTGAACGAAACGCTGGAGCTGTCCGGCGCAAAGCTCAAAGATGGACATGCGGAACTGCCGCTTTACCGCGCCCCCACGCTGGACTGGGCACTTTCGGGCCAGAACGGCCTGCGCTTCAGCCGCGACGACGCATTCCGCCGCATCAGCCGCAGCTTCCATGCCGTGAAGGACAGCGAGTATACCCCGCCCCAGTCCCTGCACAGCGTGCTGCGCAAGTATCAGCGGGACGGTTACCGCTGGCTGCGCACGCTGGACGGCTACGGCATGGGCGGCATCCTGGCCGATGACATGGGCCTGGGCAAGACCCTGCAGGTGCTGAGTTATCTGCTGGCCCTCAAGGAGGGCGGGCAGCCCCTGCCCAGCCTCATCGTCTGCCCGGCGTCACTGGTGCTGAACTGGGAGGAAGAGTGCAAAAAGTTCACCCCGCAGCTCACCTGTGTGGCGATGGACGGCGACGCCGCCCACCGCGCTGTGCTGGCCCGCCGGTGGGCAGAGGCCGATCTTGTGGTGACCAGCTACGACCTGCTGCGCCGCGATGAGGACCGCTACGCCGAACAGCCCTTCTATGCCTGCATCCTGGACGAAGCGCAGGCCATCAAGAACCATACCACCCAGAAATACAAGGCCGTGTGCCAGGTCCGCAGTCAGGTACGCTTTGCTCTGACCGGCACCCCGGTGGAGAACCGGCTGGGCGAGCTGTGGAGCATCTTCTCCTTCCTCATGCCGGGCTATCTGCCGCCGTACAAGAACTTCTGTGCCCGGTTTGAAAAGCCCATCGTGCAGGAGGAAGATGCCAACGCCGTACGGCGGCTGAATCAGCTCACCGGGCCGTTCATCCTGCGCCGCATGAAGGCGGATGTGCTGCGGGAGCTGCCGCCCAAGACCGAAAATGTCCACCGCATCGAGCTGGACACCGAACAGCGCAAGCTGTACCTTGCCGCCGTGGTGGACGCCCGCGAGAAGCTGCGCGCCGCCAAGCCCGAGGACAAAATGGCGGTGTTTGCGGTGCTCATGCGGCTGCGGCAGATCTGCTGCGACCCCCGCCTTGTGGCTGACAACTGGTCCGGCGGCAGCGCCAAGCTGGACGCCTGCATGGAGCTGGTCACCGCCGCCGTGGAGGGCGGCCACCGCATCCTGCTGTTCAGTCAGTTCACCTCCATGCTGGACCTGCTGGCCCAGCGGCTGGACGAGGCCGGGGTGAGCCACTTCACCCTGCAGGGCTCCACCCCCAAGCCGGTGCGTGCCGAGCTGGTGCGCCGCTTCAATGCCGGGGAAGCCAGCGTATTCCTGATCTCGCTGCGGGCCGGCGGCACCGGCCTGAACCTGACCGCGGCCGACATCGTCATCCACTACGACCCGTGGTGGAACGTGGCGGCCCAGAATCAGGCCACCGACCGCGCCTACCGCATCGGCCAGAAGAACCCTGTGCAGGTGTATAAGCTCATTGCACAGGACACCATTGAAGAAAAGATCGTGGAGCTGCAGCAGGCCAAGCAGTCGCTGGCAGACACCGTCACCGGCTCGGCCGACGGCGCGATCCTGTCCATGAAGCCTGAGGAGCTGCTGCAGCTGCTGGGCGAAGAAGCATAAGGAGAAAGCATTATGAAGGTTTGGGATCTGCACTGTGATACCCTCAGCGAGCTGCGCCGTGCCGAAAAGAATGGCACCCCCGCAAGCTTTGCCCACAACGATCTGCACATCGACCTGGAAAAATTGCAGGCCGGAGACTACATGCTGCAATGTCTGGCCGCGTTTGTGAACCTGGCCGACCCCACCCCCGGTGCCGACCCGCTGGTGACGGCGCTGGAAGAGATCGACGTGTTCAAGCGGATCATGGCAAAATACCCAGACCGCATTGCCCCGGTGTACACGGCGGCCGACATCCGCAAAAACGCCGAAGCCGGAAAGATCAGCGGCCTGCTCACCGTGGAGGAGGGCGGCTGCTGCAAGGGCAGCCTGGGCGTGCTGCGCCGGATGTATGAGCTGGGCGTGCGCATGATGACCCTGACCTGGAACCACGACAACGAGCTGGCCGCCCCGCAGGCAAACCCCGGCGGGCCGCTGGCGGCTCAGACCCAGCGCGGCCTGACCGAGACGGGCTTTGCCTTTCTGGCCGAGATGGAGCGCCTGCACATGATCGTGGACGTGAGCCATCTTTCTGACCGGGGCTTCTGGGACATCGTGAAACACGGCACCCGCCCCTTTGCGGCCAGCCACTCCAATTGCCGCGCCCTGTGCCCCCACACCCGCAACCTGACGGACGTGATGATCCGCGCCCTGGCCGAAAAAGGCGGCATCGCGGGGCTGAACTACTATGCTGCTTTCCTGGACACCGACCCCGCTCACCCGGAAGCCTGCCGCAGCACGGTGGAGCGCATCGCAGAGCACGCGGCCCACTACAAGCAGGTGGGCGGCATCGGGGTGCTGGCCCTGGGCAGCGACTTTGACGGCATCGACGGCCACCACCAGCTGGAAACAGCGGCGGACATACCGCTGCTGGCCGACGCCCTGCGCAAGGCCGGCTTTACTGAGGACGAGGTAGAGCGCATCTTCTGGCGCAATGCCCGGGATTTCTTTGAGCACAACCTGTAAAACAGACGGGAGCGTACCGCAATGGACAAGAACATGACACTGGAAAAGCGCATCGATGCCGAACTGTATTCCTATCAGGGCAGGATGAGCGTTTTTGTGGACGACCTGCAGGGCCACACCGTAGAGCGCGGGGCTGACGAGGAATTTGAGACGGCCTCGGTCATCAAGGCCTTTCTGCTGGCGGCGCTCTACCTGCAGGCCGAGCGCGGCAAGGCGGATCTTTCCGCCGAGATCGAATACGAGGCCAGCCAGTTCGTGGACGGCAGCGGCATGCTGCGTGCCCTGGGCGTGGGGGCCCGCCTCAAGGTGAAGGACACCGCCACCATGATGATCATCTGCTCAGACAACATCGCCACGAACATGCTCATCGACTACCTGGGGCTGGACACCATCAACGCCTGCATCCGGGAGCTGGGCTTTGCCCACACAGTACTGCACAACGCCCTGCACTTTGACCGGTACCGGCAGCTGGGCACCACCACGCCCCGGGACTACGCTTCCCTGCTGACCCAGATGGCTCGGGGCACCCTGGTGAGCAAAGCCGCCAGCGTCGAGATGCTGGCCATCCTGCGTCAGCAGCACTACAACACCATGCTGACCAAGGACTTCCCGCAGTATTATCTGGACTGCGAGGAGACCGGGGCCCCGGAGCTGCTCTGGGTGGCCAGCAAAAGCGGCAGCATGAACGCCTGCCGCAACGACGGCGGCATCGTGCACACGCCCTATGGGGAGTATGTCATCGTGCTGATGAACAAGGACTTCCACGACATCATTGAGTACAACGACCACCCCGCCATCGTGTACGGAGCACGGGTGTCTCGCATGATCCTGGACCAGGTGCTGGCCTGCGAAGGGAAGCTGTGGCTGGACTGAGCCGACCTCAAAATACCGCAAAAACAAAAAGCTGAGCATCTGCCGTCTGGCAGGTGCTCAGCTTTTTCAGGTTTCGTTCAGGCGATGCAGCCCATGCTCCGCAGCAAAAACAGCCAGAAAGTCAGGCTGAATGCGCTGAACCGGACATTTTCCCACATGGCTCACACGCCCCCGTGGCGGCGCTGCTCAGCGGCCAGCTCCTGCTGCAGGGCAGCTTTGCGGTGGTCCAGCAGCAGATCCTTGTTGTACTGGAAATAGCGCTCGCAGCCGTTCTCGGTGAGGAAAGCATGGGACACCGGGTTCACGGTGAGCTCGGTGACGAACACCACCATTTCCTGGCTCTCGGCAAAGGCCTGCTCCATAAAGTCAAAGGCTGCTTCCAGCGCCGCGCTGGCGGTCTGCTGAGCTTTTTCGCGGTCATCGGCCAGCATCTGGAACTGCCCACGCAGCAGCTCAAAGGCCTCCTGGGTCCCGGCGGCGTTGGCGCGGCGCAGTTCGCCTTCCCACCGGCGCAGCACGGCCTGCACCTGCAGGCGAGTGGTCAGGGCGTCGTGGCTCAGCAGGCCCGCGTCCCGCTGATGCTGGGTCTCGGCATCGTAGTCTGCGATCTGCTGGCTGAACAGCTCTGCAGAGCCGTCCGGCAGATCGTCCGGCAGGGTGGCAAGGGCCTTTTTCGTCTCCCGCAGGAAGGCATAGCAGGCATCGGCCACCGCATCTGCCTGCCGGGACGCAGCAAACCGGGTGTTCAGGCCCGCCAGAAGCAGGCTGACCAGCGACAGTCGCTCGTCAAACGGGGCCTGCAGCAGCCGGGCGAACACGGCAGGCTTTGCCTGCCCGGCCAGGATCTCCTCCACGCCGTAGTCATCGCGGTACTTATAGTAAAGGTCCAGATAGGCCGAGAAGTCCTCAGCGATCTTCGGGTGCTGGATGTATTCCTTGATGAGGTCCTCATCGGCCTGCAGGCCCAACTGCTCGTAGGTGTCCAGCAGATTAGACAGGTCCTCCCAGCCGCGGGCGGTGACGAACTGGGTGCCGTCCACGTCGGCGTTGATCTGGTAGAAGTTCTGAGGGTGCAATTCCAGATAGCTCAGGATGGCGCTGTGGATGTGGGCTGCCCGGGCGTAGTCCTTCCACACCGGCAGGTCGGGCTCAATGTCCATGCGGCGCACACGGTCGAGGGTGACGATGTCAAAGTCCCGGACGGATTTGTTGTACTCCGGCGGGTTGCCTGCTGCCACGATGACCCAGCCCGTCGGCACCGCCTGGTTGCCGAAGGTCTTGCACTGCAAAAACTGCAGCATGGTGGGAGCCAGCGTCTCGGACACACAGTTGATCTCGTCGATGAACAGGATGCCCTCGGAAAGGCCGGTGGCCTCCATTTTGGCGTAGATGCTGGCGATGATCTCGCTCATGGTGTACTCGGTCACCGAAACGTCCTTGTCGCCGTAGTGGCGCTGCCGGATAAAGGGCAGACCCACGGCGCTCTGCCGGGTGTGATGGGTGATGGTATAGGCCACCAGTGCCACTCCGCACTCTCTGGCCACCTGCTCCATCACCTGTGTTTTGCCAATGCCCGGAGGCCCCATGAGCAGGATGGGCCGCTGTCGGATGGCCGGGATGGCGTATTCGCCCAGGGCATCCTTGGCAAGATAGGCCTTGACGGTGTGTTCGATCTCTTCTTTGGCGCGTTTGATGTTCATAACAGCTTCCCCCTCGTTTCAGGAGTTGTTCAGGTCACGGTACAGGTCGTCCTCTTCGGCCAGCGCGTCGGCAAGAGCGCTGGCCGGGCGGGCCGCCGCACCGGTAAATTCTTCTTCGTCCAGCACCACTTTCATAGCCCAGGGCGGCACATTGGCGTCGTCGAACCGCTCTCCTAAAAACAGGAAGGCCGTGTCGTAGGCCGGGCGCTTTGCCGGATAGGTGCCCATGCCGTCGGTAAAGTAGAGCAGTCCCCGCAGGTTCGAGAACTTTTTCTCGGCGCAGAGCCGGTCCACATAGGCAAAGGCGGGCCGGAAGTCGGTGCCGCCGCCGCCCCGCAGCTCAAAGTGGTTCATGGCGTGGATCAGCTCGTCCTCGTTTCGGATGAGCAGGTCCTGCCGGATGGCATTGTCAGCCTGGATCAGGTGCAGGTTCATGCGGTGGAAAAAGTTCTCCTGCCCCTTCAGCAGGGTGTAGGTCTCGGCCAGAAAGGCCCGCACCAGCGCACCGGAGGTGGAATAGCTGGTGTCGATGACCAGGGCCAGTTCCTCGATCTTTTTGCTTTCCCGCGTTTCCAGCGGCTCGATGAGGGGCAGGTTGCCGTACACCGACAGGCCGTAGGTGTAGAAGTTCAGGTCGAACTCGTCCGGGTCCAGCTTGACTTCCTCCCGCATGACACAGAACCGGCGCAGAAAATCCTTGTAGCTGCGGCGGCTGCGGTTGGCGGCCTTCACCTGCTGTTTCAGGGCGTCGGCCCCTTCCCCGGCCTCTTTGTCCCGCAGGTCCAGCTCGGTCTGCATCCGTTCCCCGATCTTCTGCCAGGTCTTTTGGGGCAGCGGGGTGGGCATCTGCTGGGGCTGTTCCGGGGCATCCTTCGGCCACAGGCGGTGGTCATCGGCCACGAATTCCCGTTCCAGCTGGCGCAGCACGCCGGGCGTCTGGCGGGTGAGCCACCGGTATGCCGGGGCCGCCGCCACCACCTTTTCTTCGGCGGTGATCTGCTGATACGCATTCTGCCGCACATAGGTCAGGGGCCGCTTGACACTGGCACGGTTCAGACTGTCGATCACGTTTTCCACCGCGATGTCACAGGCCAGGCTCCACAGCTGCGGCTCCCTGCGGCCTTTGAGCCACAGATGACGGAATACACAGTGGAATACCACATGCAAATACAACCGGTTGAGATACTTCGGGTTCTGCTGGTAAAGCTGCAGCAGCCGGGCGGGCTGGTAGTACAGCATCTGACCGTCGGTGGCCAGCACCCGGCAGCGCTCATCCGGGGCAGGCGTGAGGGCCGAGAGGGCCATATCCAGAAAGCGGAAGTCCAGATACAGCCCGCTGCGCACCACGGCCAGCACCTCGCCGCCCATGCGGGCCTGCCACTCCTCATGGGTCTCCGGCCGCTGGGAGCGGAATTCCTTGCGCGGGTCCACGAATTTTTCCTTTGGCAACCGGATTCACCCCCTTAAAAATCAAAATCATACCGCCGCTTCGGTTTTGCCGCGGCGAACTTTTTGTGCTCCGCGTCGGCCAGCAGGGCAGCGGCGGCGGCATTTTCCGCCTTTGCGGCAAGGGCAGCCCCCTCGGCAAAGGCAGCTTTGTCCAGCACGTCCAGTGCCAGCAGAGCGCGGATGCTGTCGGTGTCCTGCGCCTTTAAAAGACGGGCGAGCACCCGACCGGTGTTGGCGGAAAGAAAGGCCCGGTAATGCCCGGTCGCCGTTTCACTCAGCTGCCATGGGCAGCGCAGACGGTCGAAGCAGAGCATGGCCATGATGTTGGCATCGTCGGCGTCGTGCCCCTGTGGGAAAATGGCGTCGTATTCTGCCGGGAGGAATTTATTGTTCAAAAAACACTGCCGGTAATGATATCCCTGCCCGGAAAAGGTGTGCAGCAGGATGTGGGCGGGCGTTTCCTCAATGTCCTCCCAGTAGGCGGGGTACCACAGGGCCGCCAACGGAGCCGCCGCACCAGCGGGCCGGAACTCCGCCCGCACCGCCTCGGTGATGTTGTTGACCAGCGCAAACAGGCCGGTGGCCGCGTCCACCTCTGCCTGCACCCGGATGGTCTCCAGTGCAAAGCAGTTCAGGAACACATCACTGCCCAGCGTCAGGCCCTCGGCTCCCACCGTAAGCAGGCGCAGCTTCCGGCAGTTGTAAAAGGCACAGCTGCCAATGACCTGCAGGCGGTCCGGCAGGGTCACCTCTTCCACAAAGCTGCCGCACACGGGGTGCAGGTCGTCGGGGTCCGCCGCCGGGGCGTCAAAGTCAAAATCGTACCGGCGGGCACTGCCGCCCACCGCCTGCCCGAAGGCCCGGGTCAGCCGGACTGCACCGGTATCATCCACCTGATAGCGGCAGACGGCATCCGATGCCGGCAGACTGCGGGGCTTTTCGGAGAAGCAGTAGTCCCCCAACTCGGTGATGGGCCAGCTGCCTCCCGCCGGGGCCGGAACGCTGCCCGGCAGTACGACGCAGGGGTCCTGGCCGTACACCCGCACCAGCCGCGCACCGCCTGGTTCCAGCGGCAAAACCTCCAGCATCATCCCGTTTTCCTGCACCATTTCGCACTCCCCTGTTCCTCTGTTTTTTTGTTGCTCCCAGTATAAACCACCCGGCAGAGGATGTCCAGTGCCCGCCGGGGTTTTGGGCAACACAGCCCAGGAAAGCTGGTGTGTGCTTCCATAATGTAAAGAGCAAGAACCGTCCCGTGGCCACAAATTTTCAATTCTTGAAAATTTTCTGCCCCTTTGGGACAGCTTCTTGTTGGGGCGTGCCTGCCCCAGACCCTGCTGAAAAAACGAAAATCGAAATTTGATATTTTACGATAGAATTTCTACAAACGTCTTGTAGTAATCATAGGTTCGTCCGCACTCCTGTGCGCAGAGCAGAAAGCGGCTGATGATCGACCCTGTACGGTGCGTTTTTTGGATATGTGCCAAATGGCACGGCAGATCATTGGGGAAACCGGCAGCGATCTCTTCTTTCATTAAGAATGTGAGATACCGGTTCGTTTCCTTTTTCCAGAGAATACTGGTCTCCGGAAAAGATTTAGCCATATCAGATGAAACCGTAATGCCGCGTTGCTCCTTCGGCAGCGTCTGGGAGTGCTGAACCCTTGAGTAAAGATAGGGGTCTTCGATATACTGACAGAGTTTCTCTTGTTCGATCAAATCAAAGGATACGATACAGTCTGTGTCAATACCGGATTCCTGATATGGATCGTTTTTCAGTTCTTCCAATATTTTTACCGCTTGTATGTGTCGGCGCAGTTTTTCCATTCGATGCGTGAGCAGTTTTTGCTGCTGTTCCAGTTCAGAGAGTTTTTCTGCAAACAGCTGTCCGTGCTGCACAGGTGTCAGGCCACCCATGTCTCGGATCTCTTTCAATTGCAGGCCAAGATTTTTATAGAATATCACATCAGAAATCGTCATCAGATCCTCAATGGAATACTCACGATAATGATTTTCACTTTGCTTTTCGGGATGTAAGATCCCTTTATCTTCCCAATACCGAAGCGTCGATGCTGGCACATCAAAAAACCGGGAGATCTCTCCAATTTGAAACAAGTGGTCCCTCACATCCTTTCCTGTTGCTATAGTAGCACGCTTTTTGTTGACCTTCAAGTAACTTGAAGGTTTATACTATGCACAGGAGGACATTTTTATGGAAAACACATTGATCTTTTCTTCTGAAGAAGAAGTCCGTTTCGGAAAACTCTTAAAATATATCATCCCGACCTACCTGACCTCTCTGTTCAACACGGTCTATACCATCATTGATGGGATCTTTGTTTCCGCATATGTCGGAACCGATGCGCTGGCCGCCATAAATATCGTCTACCCCCTTGTAAATGTACTGACCGGCATTGCATTGGCATTTGCCACAGGCGGCAGTGCGGTTGCGGCCTTGCACATTGGCGGCGGGAGAAAAAATCGGGCAGATCGTTCCTTTTCCGGCAGTATCGCCGCTTCCATTCTTCTGGGCAGTTCGTTTTCCCTGATCATCATTTTAAATCTGTCCAAGATCCTGACCCTGCTTGGTGCTACCGATTTGACGATGGCAGATTGTAAAATATATGCGCTCTGGTGGTTGTGGGCAGCACCGGTCGTCGTTGGAAAAGAACTGTTCACCTACTTTATCCGGGTGGACGGTTCGCCTGCATACAGTTTTGCAACAGCATTGTCTGGCGGTGTTCTGAATATTATTTTAGACTATATCCTGGTCGGGCAAATGCAAATGGGGATCCATGGGGCTGCACTTGCAACGATCTTGGGTCTGATCTTGTCATTTTGCATGGGTGTTTATTATTTTTGCTGCAAAAATAAGTCCATTTCTGTTACCTTGTATGGCCTATCCATACGGGACGCACTATATTGCATGGTGAATGGTGCATCTGAGTTTGTAGATCAGATTGCGATCGCAATTACAACGGTCGTATTCAACCGTACTGCACTTGCCTTTGCCGGGGAAAACGGCGTTGCTGCGGTTTCTATTATCATGTATCTGCAATTTCTGTTTATTGGTATTTATTTTGGGTTTTCCATGGGCCTTGCCCCACCGTTGAGCTATGCGTATGGAGATGGAAAGCTGAATATTTGCAGGAAGTTAGAACGGTATGCCCATCTCTTTTTTGCAATCGTGCCAATCCTTCTCTCTCTGCTGACCTACTTTCTTGCACCGGCAGGCGTATCCTGCTTTGCGGAACAAACCAGCCCTGTATTTTCCATTGCCATATCCGGAATGCGAATCTACGGACTTGGCTTTCTGTTTTCCGGGATCAATATTTTCGCTGCCGTCCGGATGATGGCATACGGAAAAGGATATTGCTCAGGACTGATCACATTTCTTCGCTCGTTTGCACTGCTGCTTTTATTTCTGATCGTTCTGCCGATGAACTTTGGCCTGACTGGCATATGGCTGGCTGTTCCCGCAGCCGAAGCAATGACCCTCCCTGTTGCTGTATGGTTTCTGAGGCCGGTCCAAAAGTGATTGCTGTGGACAGTCGTGGAAAGTCGGTGAAAAACAGAGTTCAGGCTGAGAACATAAAAAGGCAGGGTACCACCGCCATGGTGATACCCTGCCTTTGTTCATTTTTGTTCGAGTCCCGTACCGTCCACCACAAAAAATCCCCAGACCGAATGGTCTGGGGATCGTGGTGGAGCATTCTCCACAGCACTCGAACCTTTATGCAGGCATCTCGTTGCTGCGTTCGGTACGCTTCAAGCCAAGAAACGGCGGGACATCAGCGCGTTTCAACCCCTGCTCATGAGCCTTTTGAGTTGATACTCATGCAGGGCAACAGCTTCTACGAAGAACCTGTCTTTTTCGGAAGCGTGCGGATAATCCACATGGAAGCGTTTACAAACAATGTTAAGCCGGTCAAACAGTTCAATCGTATCGCTTGACATCCGTTTGATTTCAATATCCATAGTAAAACACCTTTCCCCAAAATGCCAAAAATGTAAAGAGCAAGAACCGTCCCGTGACCACAAATTTTCAATTCTTGAAAATGTTGCGTTCCTCCGGGACTGCACTTCTGCAACACTCCCGCATTTTGAAGTAGCCCTTGTCGGGGCGAGGCCCCTCTATCTTGCTGCGCAAGACCGGGCTGCCACTCAAACGCCCCGCTGGGGCGTTCGTTGCTTCGCAAACGCGGTCTTGTTGGGGCGTGCCTGCCCCAAACCCTGCTGGGAAGGAGTATGGCAAACAGGAATTTTCAAATTAGTCTTTGCAAATAACCTTTGAATCTTCACCATCAATTACAATTCCCTGACGGTTGTTAATTGGGCATAGATTCAAATC
>ERZ840517.2041-NODE-2041-length-19460-cov-5.925019_pt1 | contig 19460 bp, 8 predicted proteins | sample MGYA00519876_ERZ840517 | MGnify/ENA primary metagenome ERZ840517 (study PRJEB31850, sample SAMEA3708882) | human gut metagenome | biome: human gut; feature: human-associated habitat; material: faeces | place: China | collected 2014 ... | reverse complement strand
TTAGGTGGAAAGATCTCGTTGCGTCAAAGTGAAAATTTACGCTTGCGTCTGAGACCCGCACTCCGAGCAAGACCATAGATACTCCGATGGTCAACTCCCGTGATAAAAAACACGCCTTTTGACCCTTATTCGTTCTGAGCACACACGGTGTTTTTCGTGAGTTTAGTCAGGCGCCCAACGCTTCTTTCGATTCCAACGACGACCGGTTATCTTGGCGCTTTCCCTCGCTGTCCTCCTGTGTCCGTTGTGCAGCAGTTTAGAAGCTGTAGCGCACGGTCATATTCCCCGTGACGCCTTCCCGATCGCCCACATAGCCCTTGGCTCCGAGATCCACCGCCCAGTTGCTCTCCAGAGACGGACGAATGCGCAGCCCCAACTCAAAGACACCCGTGTCGCCTTCCAGGCTCGGTACGTCGAGACTGAAGGAATTCACCGCGCTTTCGGCGTCGCCGTCAAAGACGTGCTCGTAAGCGGCGCCCACCTTCCAGGAGGCATAGTCGTTGAAGTCGCCCAAGAGACGGGCGCCGGCACGCACTGCGTGCGTCACGGTGCTGTCCAGTTCAAGCTTATCGTTGTAGCGGTTATTCAGACTCACGTCGTCGTCATCGAGATACGTGACCATGTAACGCGCGTACGTATCCAGCTTCAGGCTCTCGTTGAGATCCCACAGGGCCCCCAACCCGACATGCGCCGACATGTAGAGGCTCTTGGCGTCGTAACTGGCCGAATCCTGCCCGTAGCGGCCCGCATATTCGGTCGTCGCGCGCCCCGCTCGCAGCGAGCCGTCGACGTAAAGCACGCCGTCGGTCTGATAGCGCGTGGCAAAACCGACGCCGAAGTATTCATGGTCTCCGTCGCCGCGCGTGCCTTCCACGTGGCTGGCGCTGTTGGCCCACCCGGCTTCAACGAAACCGGCCATGGTCCAGTTCGGATTGATTCTCAAGCCGGCGCCGGCCATGAAGGTAACGCCGTCAACGTCCACATAACTGCCCGTGTTGTAGTGCGTTGATCCGCCCTGCATCACGCCGAACGCCGTCACTTCGCCCAACTTAGCCGCATCCACCATCGCCGCAATGCCTTCGTCGGCAATGAATTCTGCGCCTTGGTTGATGAACGCGACGGTACCAAGGAGCGACTCGGCAAGCGTCTTGGAGCTTTCTGTGGCTTTCACGGTCTTGTTATTGAACAGATCATTCTCGCTTGTGAGGCTATTGCCGTCATCCAACACTACCTTACCATCGGCCATATAGGTCGTCTCAAGGAAGGTGTGACTTTCCTTGACCGTCAAATCTGTGAACGTGTAGGTGCCGCCTTCAACATTGATGAGCTGATACGTGTCGGAACTCTCGAGGAAATCGTCGGAAGCGATTTCGATCGTCACTCCGTTGAATTCCATTTGGCCTGCATCGGCATCGGTGACGGTCAGAACGGCTTTCTCCTTATTCGCTTCGGTGACATTGAGCCCGATCGTTTCAAAGCCACTGATGGAGCCCACCGTGTTGATGCCGGACAGTTGCAAACGGCTGTTGGTGAGCTCAACGTCATTGCCGCCGCGCGTCGAAGTCCCGTTTTTAATGGAAACGTCGTACACACCGCCCACAACGGTTGCGTTATCCAAAACGATCGTTTGATTGTTGATACGCGCACTCACGTCACCGGAGGCGACAATGCCCGTGCCGTACACGTCGTCGACCGTGCTGTTGGAGACCACGACCGTCTGGTTATTGATCTCAACCTGACCGCCGTCAACTAACGACACAAGGGTGCCGGCCACGTAACCGTCAGTGATTTCAGAATTGTTCAACAACGATACGACGGTATTCTCGTTTGTGAACGTACCGCCATCGTTGATCTCCACCGAAACACCGCCCAACGCATTGCGCTCCCCATTGTCCTTCATAGTGAGCTGAGTTGCCTGCACGAAGGTGTTTTGAACCGAAACGGTTTTGCCAAAGATAGCGACACCGGCAATCAGAGCTTGTTCACCTTCCATGCTGACATCGCTCAACAGCAGTGTCGAATTGTCAACTTCGACCGTGTTTGGGCTTTGTACGGCAACCGCCTGAATGAGGCCGTATCCGGTGACCGTCGCCCCGGAAATGGAAACGCCGGTTCCGGAAACAACACCCCGGTTTTCAGTCGTCAGATTCACGCCCTCCAATGCCGTGGTCCCGGCAAACGACGAATCCTCGACGACCATTGAATTGTTTTCAACCTCAGCCTTCATTGCAACAAGATCGACCGCGAAGACATTGTTCGTTCCAGAGAAATTCGTCTTGGAAACAGAAACGCTGTTTCCCGAGGCAACGCCGCTGTTTTCCGTCCGTTGATTCACGCCCTCCAACACCGTGGTTCCCACAAACGACGAATTCTTGATGACCATCGCATTGTTTTCAGCCACAGCCTGCGTCGCATAAAGATGGGCCGCTACGACAATAGTCTCCGCAGTGCCTTGATCATTGCTGGCGGTAAGTCCGGAAACCTCAAGCGTATTGTTGAGCGCCCGCGCTTCACCGGCGTCCGTGGCACTGACCGACATCACATAACTCTCACCCGAAAGCGTCGCGTCCGTCATCTCGAGCCGATTGCCCTGCATCAGGATGTTCTGTCCGTAGACTTCTTCATCGCCGTCAGTAAAGAACGACCGTGCGGCGACAAACTGAGAGTAATTGCTTGCCGTCACGCCTTCGGCAATCAGCGTGTTGCCGTTCATCACCACATCAGCTTGATCAGCCGTCACATAACCCACATAACTCGCGCCTAGAGCAGAGAAATGATCGGCCGTTACGTTGCGGAGCTCCACGGCGTTGTTCGAAACATCGGCGCTGCCGCGGATATCGACTTCAGCTCCCGCTACTCCAAGCTGACCGGTAAACTCGGAATCCAAAACGCGAGCCCGATTGTTTTGCAGCGTAACCGTTGAGGTGTCCGCACCGCTATGGTAAGCCTCGTCCCCCAAACCGGCGCGCGCCGCCCAAAGATCGGCCTCCGGTCCGGTGTTCGTGACATTCTCCACTTCAAGCAGGTTGCCGTTCATCACAACAGAAGCGTTTTGTGTCGAGCCGACCGCCCAATAACGGCCGCCGTACAAACGTAGATCCGCGGCCGTCACATCCTTCACCGACACTGCGTTGCGGGAGATTTCGGCGTTGCCGGTTATCGCAGCGCGCGCACCGTAGATCGTCAGACCGTTTTCAAAATCCGAATCCAGCTGCGACTCGACATTGCTCAACTCGACTCTGTTTCCGGTCAAAGAGACCGACGCGGTGTCTTCACCGCTCACGTACGCCGCCGAAAGAATTGCCGAGTGAACGTGCACATCATGGGCCGACAGGAGATTGTCGCTTGCCGACACCGTTTCGGCATCGAACACCGACACCGCAAGGGCCGACAAACTCTCAGTCTCGACGGAAGAGCCGACAGCCGACGGAGACAACGTGATTTTGTCCAGCGTGACCGTCGTCGCATTCGCCGTCACATCGGCCACCCCGCTTGTCAGCATGCCGTAAACCGTGAGCAATTCTCCCGATGTGCTTCCGGCGGTGATGTCGGCAATATTGACCGTATTGTTGGAAAAGACCGCCGAATCGCCGTCTAGGAAACGACCGCCGCGAAGAATCAGGGCGCTGCCGTTGAGCTCAATCCCATCGGCCGTATAGGTATTGTTTGCGGCCTCAGCCCGACCGAAGCCATTGACCTCCATGCCCTCGACGACGGCAAAAGTCTTCGGCGACAGGGTAAGATCTTTCGCCGTCGTTGCATTTCGGTGAATTTGAACCTCGTCCGCACCGAACGCGGTCACACCGCGAAAATGACCGTCGTCCGTGGTGATCGACAGATTTTCAAGAACATATCGGTTGTCCTCTGCAACAACCGTGTTCACCTGCTGAGTCAGGACACCGTCGACATAGATCTCCGGTGCGTCAATTTTCGTGCCACTTAACGTCAGGCTGTTTCCCGAAAAACGCACGGAACTTGTCATTTCCGCCTCGGCGCTGGGGTTGTTGACATAAGCCCCCCAAGCCCAGAACGCGCCTAGGTCCTCAACTGAGTCGTCGGAAGGATCGACGGTCACGTTGATCTCAACATCATCGATCACCGTCTCGGAGTTTCGGATGGTCGCGTCGACGATCTTCATGGCAAGAATGTTCGTAAAGGCATAGCTTCCGGCCGCATCAGCACTTGTGTTCAACGCCACTTTGTTTGCGTCGGCCTCAAGCGAATCGACATTGTCCGCCCAGACGTTCATTAACAAGACAGCAGAAGCGAAAGTGGAGTTTTGTCCTCCGACCGTCATTTGATTGCCGTTTGCAACGGCCTTGTCAGCCTCGAACAGATAAATGTGCGAAACCGGAATTTGGTCCGCCTGCTTGACTGTGCCGTTGGCGTCGTTGATCGTCAATGCATTGCTTTCCGCCGTTTGTTCGGCTCCCGTGAGAACCCAGTACTGTTTACCCGACTGAGCGGAATAGTTGGGCGCCTCGTCCGCAACGACTTTGCCTTGCAAGGTATCGGCGGCACTGGCTTGAACCGACAGAGTGAGTGCCGCCGCGACCGCCAGCGACAAAAGCGTGCGTTTCGTACGTAAGTTCTCAATCAACATCGATATTTCCTTTCTTAAAATCTTTCCTCAGGTCAATCCGAAGAGCTTCCTGCGTTTCGATTTCCGCACATTCAATCGATCAGAAGCTGTAAACCAACATCCCGTTGCCGCTCACACCCTCGCGTTCGCCGAGATAACCCTTGAGGGCAAACTGCAGCGTCCAGGGGCTCGTTTCACTGCCGGGCTTCACAGAAACACCCAGTTCACCGATGACGCTGCCGCCGTCCATTTCAGCTTCCGTAATCGATACCCCGTCAACGGTGCCGCCGGCTGCTCCATCAAACATGTGTTCGTAGGCAATCCCCGCCTTCCAGTTGACGGCGTCCGTAAAGCCGCCTTTGACACGTGCACCGATACGCAGCGCATGCGCGACCACCGAATCGAGTTCGGCTCGGGACTGCGCCGCATCGTTCAAATCCACCGAGTCGTTGTCTAGGAACGAGAACGTGTAGCGCGCATACATGTCGGCCGTCACGAAATCGTTAAGCGGCAGTTCGTAGCCCGCAGCCATGTGCATGGTGGCATAGAAGACGTCAGACTCATAACGAGCGCGATCGCCTTCTTCGACAAAGCTGGCGGCAAAGTCGCTGCTGGCGCGCCCCAGGCGAACGGCACCCTCGCCGTAAAAGCCGCTCTCAAAGCGATAACGGGCCGCCAAGCCGACGCCAAAGTAACTCAGATCGGTGCTGTTCTTGGCGATGTCGCCCTCGGAATTGCCCCATCCGCTTTCAACGAAGCTCGCAAAGGTAAGATTGCCTTGCTGCACTGCGGCGCCGGCAAGCAGCGTAAAGCCCGAAACGTCCACGCCTGACAACGCGTCGTAGTGCAAGGAGCTCCCCTGCATGACCGCAAAGGCGTTGAGACCTTGTTTGCTGCGGGCGGCAAATTCCATGGTCGCCAAACCGTCGTCGGCCACAAACTCAGCACCCTGACGCACAAAGGCGGCCGTGCCAAGAAGCGACTCACTCAAACTTGAGGCCGATTCAGTCGCCTGCACCTTGGCCGAAGCAAGCACATCCGAGTCGGTCGTCAAACCGTTGCCTTCGCCTTCCGTGACAGTAAAGTCAACGTTTTGCGCGACTTTCTTGATAAAAGTCCCTCGCAGTTCAACAGTGGCATCCTTAACCGACAAATTTGCTCCATCAACGGCCTCAATCAACTTGCCTTGTTCAAGCACTTCGGCACCGCGGATCACAATGGTGGCGTCGCTGAGCGTCGACTCACCGTGCGTGAGCGTCAAGACGCTTTGCGTTTTGTTCTGCTCGGACAGCGTCAAATCCAGCGTTTCAAAGCCGGCGATTGTGCCCGCTTCATTGTGCCCGGCAAGAACCAGAGTGTTTCCGGCAGTCTGCATATCCACGGGCAATGAGCCGGAGTCCGATGACATCCCGCTGACAGCGCCGGTGACCGTCGCGTTGTTCATCACCACCCGGTTATTGCTGTAGACACTTGAATAGTCGCCCCCGAGAAAACGCATTGACCCGGCATTGGCACCGTCCACGGCCGTCACATTGCCGTCGACAACCGTACCCTCGGTCAAAATCACCGTATTGCCCCCGGCATTGATGTGAGAACCCTGGAGGTTCGCGCCGGTCACGGCACCCTTGATAGTGGAACTCGAAATCACAACGACATTGCCCTCGGCGTTCACCGATCCCGATGAATTCCGATTTTCCACCAGAGCTCCGGTGATCGATCCGGTAAAATCAATGCCGGAGACTTCGACTCTGTTTCCGGAAGCGTTCGCCTGCGCACTGTCTGAGTCAGACCGCTCAATCTCGACTTGCGCTCCGTAAAGTGTGCCCTTTATCGCGGTATCGGCCCCACCGGACACTCTCAAAAGATTGCCATCGGCAACAGCTGTCGTCAGAGCCCGCGCAGAGGCACCCAACAGTAACAGCTGCATGGAACCGTCGGTCTCTTCCAGAGTCAATTGAACCTGATTGTTGTCGGCAACAGCGGTTGAATCTTGTGCAACCGCCGTTGCTCGTCCGCCATAAATACCCAAGGACGATGACTGACCGACCGAACCGGAGATGCTTCCCGTCACCAGATTTCCCGAAGCGCTTGCCTGTGCGGACTGTGAATCGCCGCTTGCACCTCCGGCCATTGCAAGGCCTCCTTGAATATCCAGAGTGGAATTCGATACCGAGGTTGCAATCTCAAATGTCAGACGATTGCCGTCGGCAGACGAAACGGCTTTCTGTCCGTAGGCCGCGGCACTGCCGGCAATCATGGACATGAACGAATCACTGACACTTTCGAAACGTCCCGACACCTCATTGCCCGAAGCACTTGCTTGAGCAGACACTGACGGCAACGCGACACTTAAGCTGTCGGCTACTGAGTTACCCCCGATAACTGAAAAACCATCACTGGAATCATCACCGGAATCATCACTGGATGACAAAGAGGAGATCTCCAAATCCAATTGATTGCCATCGGCGAGGGAAACCACATTCTGTCCGTAGGCCGCGGCACTGCCGGCAAACATGGATATGGTCGAATCACTGACACTTTCGAAACGTCCCGACACCTTATTACCCGAAGCGCTTGCCTGTGCGGACTGCAAATCGCCGCTTGCACTTTCGGCCGCTGAAAAACCGCCGTAAAACTCCAAAGTGGAGTTCGATACCGAAGTTGCAGTCTCAAATGTCAGATGATTGCCTTCAGCAAATGACACGGCATCCTGCCCATAGGCCCGAGCATTGCCCGCAGCCATAGCCAAGTCCGAATCACTGATGCTTCCGAAATTCCCCGTGACCACATTGCCCGAAGCGCTTGCCTGCGCGGACAATGACAAGAAATCGTCGTCTGTGTATCCGGCCAGCGTCGTACCTCCGATAACGGTGGTAGTCGGAGCCGATGCCAGACTGGAAATTTCAATCGTAAAACGATTGCTGTCGGCCACCGAGACCGCATCCAGCCCATCGGCCTTGGCACTGCCTGCAGTCAGATCAAAATCCGAACCACTGACGCTTCCGAAATATCCGGTCAGCACGTTGCTTGAAGCACTTGCCTGCGAAGACTGTGGCATCGGGTCACCGTATTCGTTTTCCGCATTCGACTCACCGGCATGAATGCTTAAGAACGGATTCTGTGACGACGAACCCGCTATCTCGACAATCTCAATTCTCGTACTATTGCCGTCAGCGACCGAAACCGCATCCTGGCCATAAGCCCGGGCTCCACCCCCATACACTTGGATTTCCGAATCGGCCCCGACGGTTCCGAAAACTCCCGTGACTTCATTATTTGAAGCAATGGCCTGTGTGGCTGTCTGCTCGGTGTCGGAAGTCGGCTGTGCCGTGGCTCGACCGCCATAGAGCCTCAATTCCTCAACCTCATACTCATCGAAACCAACGGTCACTTTGTTATTCAAAGCTTCTGCCGATACGCCGGTCACCTGAGCCCCGGCGACTTGCATCTCCCGAGCTTCCGCTGTCCCGACGCTCATCGTTACCCATGAGCCTGACGCCGTGCCTGTCGAACCGTCAACGACCGAACCGTAAAAGCCCGTACTTTCTCCCCACGACAAGACATCAAGCGTTTCGACCGTCACATTGAGTTCGTTGCCTTGGGCAAGTGCATTTGAACTAGACTCGACCGAAGCTCCGGTCCATCGCCCGGAAGCCGTAACGTTTTTTGCCTGCACGCTCAATATATTGTCGGAGGCTTGAGCCGACGTTTGAACCGTTTGAACTTCGCTGCGAGCGAACACCTCTGCTGCGGCAAGCTCAGCAAGGGAACAATCCTCACTCAACGCAAGCGTCAGACTGTTTCGGATTGCCGAAGCACTCCGAGTGCCGTCAACCATCACGGCCGCAGCAGAAGCACCGGACCGGATTTGGCCTTGGTCAAGATTCAAAGCAACATCCTGCAAGACCGGTTCTTCGCCGCTTGCCTGCTCACCGATAACTTTGTCCAAGCTGGTTTGAGTCCAGGGAGCCGCTGCCGACCCGTGACTGAAAGTTGTCAAAACAGCAGCCACAGCTGCAGCAATCAGAGATGGTTTATTCATTTCTTATCCGGATAAATCGTCTTGGATTCTCGAGTTTTCGGGTGATCAAACCGAAAACACACCTGCAAAGCAATTTGCCTAAATCGGCAACAAGCGACGATAGCTTGAAAATTCCTGGAGATTATGTCGCGAAATAGGTTCGTCTAGCTTTGCCGTACTGTCTTTGTTTCGAAAAATGTGGTATGCAACGCGTCACTTATCCTCTCCCCGGTTTTTGTACCGGTCCGCGATCTGCCGCAAATCAAGAACCACAGAAAAAAAACAACAAAAACAATGCATCGGCACGCCTGAGGACACATAAAATCTAGCTTTGTTTTTTTTTTGCCAAATTTTGCCCAATCAGTTTCCATGCCCCGACATACGCTTCTGGCTTCTGCCGTCCTTTTGGCCATGACTTTTCAGGCTCATGCCTGGAGCCTCAACTCCGATATCTGGTACTACGCCGATCAGGTTTTAACCGGCTCTCAAGCCGCCTCCGAACCAGTCGACAGTACGCTCTTTCCGTTGGCAAACCCCGAAGCCGGCCATATGCCCAATCTTTGGGTTTCCGCCACATTAGGCCACGATTTGGCCGGCAATGAAGTTCGTCTTGACAATTCGACGCTCACCGTCAGCCGCCCGCTCGGCTCCGAACTGACCGCAGGCAGACTTTCAGCCGTTCAGGTGACCGGAGCGTCAGACATCGGAACACTGTATCTGAGAAACAACACGCTCAAGCTCTCCGGGGCATTGGCTGAAGATACAGACACCTATGAAATCGCCACGGCACTGATAACCGATCAAACCAATATTGATTCGCTCACGGCAAGCGGCAATCTTCTGGAAATCGATCAGGCAAATCTCGCGTATACCCGTCAAGGCAGCCTTCCGAACATCGGAAGCTTTTTAAGAGAGAATCTCTCATCGGTAACAATTGGACAGCTCGCAGCTGATCACAACGCCGTCCGCGTCACCGACTCCAAGCTGTCGGTCAACGTGTATGCGCTCCGTGCCAGCGTCACCGAGAGCGCGCAAACACTCGACAATTCCGTTGCGATCCAGGATTCCGCGTTCGTCGGTGACCGTAGCTTTGATGTCGCCGCCGTCAGTATGCTCGGCTCAGAAACCGGATCCCTTGCGTCTCAACAAAGCTCCGTCGTCATCAGCAACGTGACGCTTGACGGGCAGTCATCCTATTCGATTGCAGCAGATGAACTTCAATCGGCAATATCGGTTTCCTCGTCTGACGCCGGCGTGATACTCGATAATTTTCAAACCGACGCAAACGCCACAGGACATATCTATGCAAGCCGCGTGCAGGGACGTCACAATGCCGAGGCTTTAAACGGCCGTCTCGACATCCGACACTCCTCAGTCACAGGCACGTTGAGAGGCTCGCTTGTTTCGCTTTCTTTGTTGTACGACGATACGTCTTTTGGTTCCGTTGTAGCTCACAACAATGCTCTGGAAGTAAGCGACAGCACGTTGGGTGAGAATTTGTCCGAAGACTCTGCCACCGCATACGGCGTCGAAGCAACCAGCGGAACTCCGGCTTCGTTCGAACTGCACTCCAACCGTGTTTCCATCAGCGACTCGACCATTCAAGGCAGTTGGCAAATCGTCGGTGCTTCAGCTTCCGGTGACATTGACTTTTTCAACCCTCAGCAATCAACTGCCGTCTTTACGAACAACGCGGTCATCCTTTCCAACGTGAAAATGCAGGAAGGCGACGCGGATATTTCCGGTATCAGTGCCGAGAATCTCCTATCGGCGCAAGCAGTCGGAACGACCATTCAGATTGCGGGCTCCGAAGTCAGTTCGGTCTACGGCGTCAGACTCAATTCCGTTGATTCAGCTTCTATAGAAAACACAACGGTGGCTGTTACGGATCATTCCGTTGTGAACACGATCATCGGCGTTTCAGCCAGAAGTAGCGATCATGTCGATATCGTCAACACCTCCATTGTCATCGCCGACTCGACTGTTAAGGGAACCGTATCGCTTGCCCGATTGGCAGGCACAACATCTTTGGGGACCTCTTCGGGCAATACGCTGACGCTTTCCAACGCAACCGTAGGTAGCGTCATGGGTGTATACGGCGACTACAGCTCACAGGACTCATTCGGTGAGGACAGCCGCCTCATCCTGTCCGGAAACAACACCGTTGAAAATTACCTCACGCATTTTGACAACGTCGACTTCTACGTCACGAAAGAAAATGCCTCGGCTCCGATCCTGACGCTCGGCGTAAACAGTCAAGACGATCTGTCCGTCAGCACACTCAATGGAAACGACTCTAGCGTTTGGGACTTGTCCGATACTTCCGTCAACATTCATGTCAGCGGCCTGAATCCGGGTGACAGCTTTGAACTCATCGACCTAGCCGAAGGCCAGACGATAGCAGTTTCCAAGGACACCGTCTTTAGCAAGTCGGACACTTTCACGACCGAATCGTGGAACGTTGCCGAGGACTCGACGCTGAGCGGCACGATCTCAAGTGACACGCTCAAAGACATTCTCGACGCGAGCTCCTACCGCAAAACGGCTAATTCAAACGCTTCGACTCTCTCGGAGAGCATTCTTGGCTCAATGGCAATGATCAACCAGGCAACCGAGTTCATTGCCGATGAAGGCCTGCTGATGGCCGAATCGTCGGCCCGTTCCGACGCAACGACACTTTTCGGCGCCATGTACGGCGGAAAGTCCTCTTATGACACCGCAGGCGACCTGGATCTGGACAGCATGCACCTGATCGTCGGCGCTTCGACCCGTGTTTCCGACACGGTGCTTGCCGCATTCTTCGAAGCGGGCTGGGGCGACTCGGACAATCGCTACGGAACCTCAAGCGGCAATGCCGATCACGACTACTACGGCGTCGGTCTGGCGTTGCGGCACTTTGTGGGCGACACGTTCTTCCTGGACGCCTCGCTGCACGGCGGTATGTCTTCGACCGATTATTCCGGTCGCTATGCTGCCTCCGGAGCCACGTTTGACGACAATTCTCTCTTTGCTGCGGCGCACCTCGGAGCCGGCATGCGATTCGCGCTCACGGATACGCTTATGACGGAAGTCTACGGACGCTACGCTCTTAACTGGCTTTCCTCGGAGAGCATCCGTATTGACGCTGCCGATCGCTCGACTCTGGAATACGACGACGTCTTCGTTCACACGCTGCGCTTCGGTACCCGCCTACGCCATCAACTGACCGATCAGTTTGCCTGGAGCGCCGGTCTTGCTTACGAGCGCACGCTGCAGTCCGACCTCAAAGCCGATGTCAACAATCTGGCCATTGACGGCGTTTCGCTAGAAGGCAATACGGGCGTCGGCGAGCTCTCGGCAACCTATCGAAAGAGTGCCGATTCGCCTTGGGCTGCTTCCATTGCACTCAAAGGCTACGTCGGTCAACGTCAGGGCGCCGCCGGGCAAGTTCGTCTCGACTATCGTTTCTAAGATTTTCGCCATGCAGAGCCTGGGATCGGGGCTGATCCTTGGCTAACGAAAGCTTGGTCCAAGCAAAACGCCGCTTCAAAAGACTGTCCTCTCGAGGCTTTTGCGAAGCGGCGTTTTCTTTGTCACCGCCAAAGCCAACCCCGTATCCGGCATTGAGCTTTCGGACAAAAAGGACATCAAAAGATCCCGAGCTTAGCGTCCCGCCTCCCACTCATATCGAAGTTCTTTAACGAGTGCGGAATCGTCTTCTTCGGTTCGCTATTCAACTTGTTCCGTCTGTTCGTTCATTTTTTCTAAAAAAGTTACATCGCATCGGCTACCGAAAACAATGTTGTCTGCTTTCGCTACTGAAATGTCCTTTTATTCGCAATTTTCCGTTACGGATTTTGCCGATGCAATTTACTCGCAAATTTCCGTAATAAGGATTTCGCGCTCGAAGATCCGTTTTTTGCTCTTTGGATTCGTCGTTCGAAACAACAGGCAGCAATCGGCCTTTCGCCTGTCGGTAAATAACACAAATACTCGGCTCCTTGGTCCCGACCATCGAGGTAATTCTTAGCTAATTGTCTCTATAGAAAAGGCTGCAAACCGAAGCCTGCAGCCTTCGTTGGGTCAAGTTTTAGGCAAAACGACTACTTAGCCGCAGCCGCAGTTTCAGCAGCGATGTGACCGAACACGAGAGCATCGGGAACAGCGTTGCAGCCGACGCGGTTCGTGCCATGAATGGCACCCGTGACTTCACCGGCAGCATAGAGACCCGGAATAACCTTCCCGGCCTTATTGATGACCTGTGCCTTGGTGTTGATCTGCACGCCGCCCATCGTATGATGCACGGAAGGCGTCATCAGCGTGGCGTAGTACGGGCCGCCTTCATCAAGACGGTGTTCGTCCATGCAGGTCGGACGTCCCATTTCGTCTCCCGTTCCCTTCTTGCAGAATTCATTCCACTTCTTGACTGTCTCAACAAGGTTGGCGGCGTTGATGCCTGCCTTCTTGGCAAGTTCTTCAAGCGTATCGGCCTTGTAAGACTTGCCCGAAGCCAGAATGTCTTCGACCTTGACGCCATAAGCGTTGCGTCCGTCCTTATCGATCAAGGCACGTTTGGCCGACGAAATCACAAAGAAAAGTCCGTCCTTTTGAGCGAGATTGGCCTTGGCGAGCACGTCACGACGTTCGGACTCGTTGACGTAGCGTTTGCCGTCGCGGTTGACATAAATGCAGGAGTTTTCGCCGAGCTTGAAGCTCGTCGCGCCGGTCTGCGGGTCACCGGCCGGGAACAACTGAATCCAGCCCATCTGCACCAGATTGGCACCGACCTGCTTGGCCATCGTGATGCCGTCGCCGGTGGCCGACGGAAGATTCGTGGTCGGTGTGGTCTTGCCGAGCTTCTTACCCCACAGTTCGTCGTAGGCATTACGCATTTCGACGTTTGCACCGAAGCCGCCGGTTGCCAGTATGACGCCGTTCTTGGCGTTGACAACGTACTTGCGGCCCTTTTCGTCACCGCCGATTGCCTGGGCCTTGACGCCGACGACGCGTCCGTCCTTAACGATGAGTTCGTTGGCCTTGGTGCTCAGTTCGATCGTCACCGGAAGCTTCTTATCCTTGATGTATGCAAGGAAAGTATCGATATAGCCCACACCGGACTTGAAATTTTGAGCGCGGTTGGAGCGCGGCCACAAAGCGCCGACAAACTGCGTGGCCTTGTCACGCCACACAAAGCCGATCTTCTCGAGCTGCTTCATGACGTTGCCGGTGTTCTGAGTGAGCGTATAGACAAGCGCCAAATCCGCCTTGTAGTCACCGGACTTCCAGGTCTGAAGTGCATGGAATTCCGGAGAGTCAAAAAGAACGGTTTCTTTCTTGTCGTTATAGGCCTTCCACTGCTTGGAAACCTTGCCGATTAATTCTTTGTGCAGATCGGACTTGGGTTTTTCGGCCAAGATACCTTCGACGATCTTGCGCTGACCTTCGGTCATCTTGATATGGCTCTGGTTAACATTGGCCGAATTAAAGCAGCCGCCGCACACGCTCGTATTGCCGCCCGCAAAGCCGTTCTTTTCGAGAACAATCACTTTCTTTCCGGCTTCAGCAGCGGTCACGGCAGCCGACAAACCTGCACCACCCGCACCGATGATGACGATATCGGCGTCCAGCGTCTTGGTATCGGTCAACAGCGCCGGCTGCGGCACTTCCTTTTCGAACTTAGTGACATCCAATCCGGCCTTTTTTAGACACTGGCTGACGGCGTCCTTGATGGCAAAGCTCGAGAGCGTGGCACCCGAAATGGCGTCGACTTCTACGCTTTGATACTTGATGATGTCGGGAATCAGTTTCGTCTTGGTCAGGTCAGCCACAGGATGCGTTTCGGACCAATCCACAATCTTGATGTCAGCAATTGCATCGTTTTTAATCGTGACCTGCACATTGATCGAGCCGTTGCGGCCCACGGAACTGGCGGTGTAGACGCCGTCCTTGGCAAATGCCGTCACCGGTGCTGCCATCGAAGCAGCCAAAGCAGCCGATACGGCCAGAGTCGCGAGTTTAGGAATCATATCGCCTCTCCTTTTCTAACTTTCTTTGACGGCAAGCTGTCGACATCTCGTGCCGACAACCGCCAACAGAAAAAGTCTGGTGCCAACTCACGTCAAATGAAAGCAAAAGCGATAAGGAAAAATACTGTACTTTTTCGTTCCAATCGGCACGAAATGGAAATTCGGTCTTCTCCCCGAGCACTTACCTCTTTCGGCACACAGAATTCGCAATCGCGTAACGGCAAAAACTGCAACGTCATCTTTTGCAGACGGCCGGTGACGCTTCCCATACCGACAGAAAAAACGCTCCTCGCAATATTGTGTGTTTTCTTTTCGGTGTGCCTTGTCTGACGCCGTCCGTCGATACAATGGACCGACTATTCATGTTAACTGCAAGGTCTTCGTATGTCTTCTGCGTTCGCCTATCCTCTGCGCCTGCCCGGCTGGAAGCTTGCCGTGCACCTCGGCTTGTCGATCAAAACCGAAGTGTTGGTGGTTTTCGACAAGGAGACGCAACACTTCGAGGCACGTTGCTACGACTTTGACCGCAAGCACCCGATTCAGGCCTGTGGTCCGGACGTACCGTCTTTGCAAAAGGCGCTGGATGCAGAATTCCATGCGGCGCTCAAAAAGGCCTTTCCCAAGGAGCCTCTGATGCAGCCGCACCTGCTCGTGAAACTGTCTTTGGTGCCGAACCTACCGGAAAAATCATCTTCGCCTACCACCGAGGAAATGCCGATGTTGCCGCGATGCTGTTCGGCAAGAGCGTTCGTGCGGTCGGAAGATTGAATTGATACCCCTAAATGCTCGGTCCCCATCTTCGTGTCAAACCGGATTCAGACCGGCCGCGTGAGACCAACCAATGAACCTGAGACGGCTTTCCAAGCCACAAAACGTCGTTCCGACTCACTGAAAACAAGCGCAAGGCGGCACAGTTCTTTGTGTCGCAGCGATTCGCCGTAATGCCGAGACTTAATTTGTTCAACGGCGACATCCAACAACCTCGGAACCTCTGTCTCCGTTTTGGCATATTTGAGTTCAAAAACCCACCGCCTCTTGTCTGTCTCGACTTCGATGTCGCTTCGACCGTAAGCATTGTGTTTTTCGACAGTCGGTTCGAGTAGCGCTCCGAGAAGCAGCATAACCAAATGGCTGCCGCAGGTCGCTTCGTCCTTAATCGGATAGGCCTGATAATTCAGGCGCGAAAACGCCCGATTAAAGGCGTCAACAACCTTCTCCGCACCTTTCGTATCAAGAAGCTGCTCCCAGAACAGCAACGATCTCTTCAGCTCGACATCGCCTGCAGTCATCTGTTGGGCATAGAGTCGGCCCATGAAGTTGTAGACCTCTCTGTTCGGATATCCCAGCAAGACGGCCGAATCAGACAGGGCTTTTTTGATTGTCAGATAACCGGCCTGATTGAGCATCACCTCAAGCGACACATCGGAAACATTTCGGTTCGGCGTAGCCAACTCTTCCAAAGCAACCGGAACAGGCGTGTCAAAGTCCGCGGGATCGCGCAGACTGTGATGCTTCAGATACTGCATCAGAACAGTCGGCAATCCGCCGGTTGCGGACCAATAGTTTTTGAAACCTCGTTGAGGTTGAGCCAAAAAACTCAAGACTGACCACGGACAATAAACCGTTTGACTCGCTGTTTCTTCAAAACAAAAACCGTTGTAGTTGAGCTTCAGCTCATTGAGCAATTCCGGTTTAGAAATACCAAGGTCTCGCGACGCTTTCTCAATATGCGGACCGAAATAGTGATTGATTTCAGACTCGGTATAACCGAGCAACGCACCATACTGCGGCAGCATCGAAATGTCGACGATATTATTGAAAGCAGAAAAGATACTCGTGCTGCTGAATTTCATGATGCCGGTCATGAAGAAGAAGCGAAACCGCGATTCAAATTGTTTGATCGCCAAGTAAAAGACGCCGAGCTCCTCTCGCACGCGATTGAAAAGCTCGGGCTTGTGCATCAACTTTGTAAGCGGCGTATCGTATTCGTCAATAAGAAGAACTATGCTGCGTGTTTCCAGTTTTTTGAGCCATGCTTTGAATTGATCCCAAAACAAAACTGGACTTTGTCTATCATACGAAAAGCCCAGTGGTGCAAAACACGACTGAATATTGCTATGTAGCGCTACACAAAATTCCTCTTGTCCTTCGAACTCTTTGAAACCTGAGAAGTCCAGACGGATCACCGGATAGGTTTTGTCGTTCCAGAGCCTCTCTATCGCCAGACCATGAAAATCTCGCGTGCCGTGACTGAAAAGAGAAGCAAACGTCGACACCAGAAGCGTCTTTCCAAAGCGACGGGGCCTTGCCAGGAATACCTGTCGGGCCACATTACAAATTTGGAAGATCAGCTCCGTCTTGTCGACATAGATGCTGTTGTCGGAGCGTATTGCCTCAAACTCGGCGTAACCAAGCGGAAGGTTTTGAATTTTGAAACCATTTACCATTTGATTACTCTTCCGGTTTCGTTTTTTCAGGCACATCCGACAATGTCTTCCTGCTTGACGCAGGGACAAGACTGACAACACAAAACCTCTGTCGGAATAGGAAATCTTGCCGTTTCAGAATGGATTGGTATGATGCGCCGAATTCTAACGGTACGGACAAACTTTGTCCTGCGTTTTTTATTTTGAGATCTTCACCGAACGCGGTGCTCGCTATGCTGGATTCCGTCAGCTTCAAGTACTTCCTGGGCGCACTCATTTCCCTGGTGGTCATCACCAATCCGCTTTCTAAAATTCCACTCTTCATGAGCCTTGCCGCAGGCATGACCCATGAGCAGAGAAAACAACAGGCCAACCTCGCTGCCATCTATTCGTTTGCAGTGATGTTTGTGAGCCTCATCGGCGGCAACCTGATTCTTTCCTTTTTCGGGATCAGCTTCGGCGCCATGCGTGTCGCGGGCGGTTTCGTGATTGCCATCATCGGCACGCAAATGCTTTTCGGCGGTCAAGGCCCCAACAACGCCCCTGCCGTACAACGCGGTAAAGAAGACTATTCGTTCTTCCCGCTTGCGATGCCGGGCATTGCAGGTCCCGGCACCATTGCCGTCGTGATCGGATATTCCACCAAAATCGCCGAAGCACCCGAATTGACCTCCATGGCAGAAACGTTTCTTCTTACCACGCTTGCCATTTTGGTCACCAGCATCATTGCCTGGGTCACTCTGCGCTCAAGCGAATACTGCGCTTCCCGCATGGGTCCTTCGGGTATGGCCGTTTTCAGCAAACTCATCGGCTTTTTCCTGATCTGCATCGGGGTGCAGTTCATGGGATCCGGTGCCAGGGCCTTTATTGCCGGCGGCTAGCAACTTTCCTAAAAAAATCAAGAAAAGGCTCCATGAAACGATTTGCGACGGACGTACATACGAATTTTGAGTAAAGTTCACACTGTTTCCCGCTCTGAGCGTTCTGCTTATCGGGCTCAAGTCCAGTCTCTTTGGCGAGCTGGCCACTGTGGTGTCGAGATTGCAGTCGCCCGCAGTGACATTACAGCCCCGTTGGTGAAACCTTCGGGGCTTTGCTTTGTCCATGCTCAGATTTTCTGTGCGCAAGAACGACGTTTCGTTGCTTGGCAGGAAGTTTTGTCTAACTAATAAAATTCCGAGCCGCCGTGACTCACGTCGATCCGGCGACTCGGAAGTTAACCTTTTTGATTCGAACGCGAATCAGGCCTTATCCAGATCCACAATCTCGTAGTTTTCGCTACCCAGTCCGATTTCTCGCATAGACGAAAGCTGACGTAATCCATGACGCGATTCGATGCGTTCGCGCAACGGAGCACTTGCTTCTCCCAGATCGTAAACAGCATCAACCGAGGCCTGTTCCACCGCCAGAAGATCAAGCTAAGCGAAGATGCCGATATCGGGCACTCGCGGAGCCTCAGCGAACGTTCCAGCACAGTCACAGTCCACGCTCATGCGGCGCAGCACGTTGACGTAGCAGACATGGCCCTTGAAGTGGTCTGTAATGCCTTTGGTGGCATCGACCATGTTTTCCATAAATTCGCGTCCGGTAATACCGTTTATCAAAAAGCGCCAAATCTACCGCACGCCTTTTGACATTTATTCGCTCTGAGCTCCCACGGATCTCTCCGTGAGGTCAGTCAGGCGCCCAACGGTTCATTCGATTCCAACGGCGCCTTTTTCTTTTCAGCACTCCACTTTCGTCCTCGGTGAGGTCTGTCGACTCGACCCTTCGGGCTTTTCGCGACTAGACCGTCTCCGGCTTCGCCGCCCCTGTCTTCTTCCTCTTCTCCGGGCTCCCTGTGGGCGCCTCAGCGGTTTTTAAATTTCTCTTCGCTCTCCTTTGGTTAAGCTTGTTGCTCGTTCTCTGTCGGTTTCTTTAGTTTTACGCCGCTTTCTTGAGCCTCTTTTTGTTCGAGGCTTCCTTGATCGGCTCTTCCTGCCTTGATTTGCACCACGCTTCGTATCGGCCCCGTTCCAGCTTTTTGACGGCTTCCTTGGTCATGTACCGCCTGTACTCCGGATCGTTGACCCTGAGAAGCAGATTCAGCGCTCCGTTTTGATCGGCCTGCGCCTTATGGCCGCAATGCTTGCATTCAAACCGATCACCCCGGCGGTTTTCTCCGGCTGTGTAGCCGCACTCCGGGCAATGCTGTGACGAATAGGCCGCCGGCACAAACACCACCTGTACGCCCGCCTTGGCCGCCTTAAAGAGAAAACGATCCTTTATCGTGCCTCTGACCCATTTGCTCAGCAGGTTGCGTACCTTTCGGCTGTATTTGCCCTCAAACGTAAAGCGATGCGACAGATCTTCCAAGGCATAGACCTGCGCCGGGCTTTGCTTGAGGATATCGTTTAGCGCCTTGTTGACGGTGTTTTGGATTTCCG
>ERZ840517.1969-NODE-1969-length-20007-cov-17.517141_pt1 | contig 20007 bp, 21 predicted proteins | sample MGYA00519876_ERZ840517 | MGnify/ENA primary metagenome ERZ840517 (study PRJEB31850, sample SAMEA3708882) | human gut metagenome | biome: human gut; feature: human-associated habitat; material: faeces | place: China | collected 2014 ... | reverse complement strand
CGTAAGGAAGGTTATCCATTTAATACTATTTATCTGCGTGAGTATGCGGGGGTGGGTCCTGAGACCGGAAGTGCCTTGTATTATGATAACCAACAGGATGAGAATGGCAATTATACAAAAAATAAAGTGACCGATCCGGGGCAGGCAAGTCCTATTCCGTTGAAAGATATTACGCCTACTATATCGGGAGGTTTTATGAATACCTTTAATTATAAATTCATTGACCTGTCATTCAATCTATCTTATAGTTTCGGTGGTTATTCGTATGATAATGCATCCTACATTCTGCAAGATGATGGTTATTCAGTGATAAGCAATAAAAGTACCGAGCAACGCCGCCGTTGGCAGAAACCGGGTGATATAACGGATGTCCCCCGTTTTGTATATGGGAATAAAAAAGGGGGTAACTATAATTCTTCGCGTGCCATCCATTCTACGGATCATATTCGTCTGAAAAGTCTGATATTGGGATTGAATGCTCCTAAAGCATGGTTGCAGAAATTAGGAATAGGGAATGCCCGTATTTATTTCTCGGGTACGAATTTGTTGACATGGGCTGCATACGACCAATATGATCCTGAAATGAGTGGGGTGGTAGGATTCTACACGCCTCCGTTGAAAACTTATGCTTTCGGACTGGAACTTAAATTTTAATCATCAATTACACTAAAAAACAGAACCATTATGAAGAAAATACTTTTTATTTTAGGATTCGTTTCACTGCTCGTTGCTGGTTGTAGTGATTTCTTCGATACAGCTCCCAGCAATAAAATTCCTACTACGATGGCTTTCCGTACAGTAACCGATGTGGATAATGCGGTGAACGGATTGTATGATCTGATGTCGGGCTCCGGATATTACGGGGCTGCTATGTTTGCCTATGGAGACATGAAAGGAGATGATATGCAGAGTTCTGAGGAAAGTGGGGTATGCAATACATGCTATATGTTCAATCATCGTCCTAATAGTTTGAATGCCGGTTCATTGTGGGGACGACCTTTTTATATTCTTCGTGAGGCATGGAATATTCTGAATGCTATTGCCGAAGGAAAAATTGAAAGCGGGGATGAAAAGAAGTTGAATGCTTTGAAGGGCGAGACGATGGCGGTGATTGCGCTTTGCCAGTTTGATCTGACTCGTTGCTTTGGCTATCCTTATACAAAAGATAAAGGTGCGTCACTGGGTGCTCCGTTGATAGACCATTTGGTGGGAACCTATGAGAATCCTCCCCGTTCTACTGTAGCTCAGGCTTATGATTTTATTATAGAAACGTTGGAAGAGGCGGTTACATTGATGTCCGAAGAGAAAAATAACGGACGTATGAATAAGTATGCGGCTCGTGCATTGCTGGCACGTATCTACTTGTATCATGACGATAACCGGAAAGCATTTGATTTGGCGGACCAACTGATTAAGGATGCGGATACATCGGGAAGTTATGCACTTTATCCGCATGAGAAGTATGTGGCTGCCTGGTCGGTAGAAGCCAAGTTTGGTTCAGAATCGTTTTTTGAGATGGCCAATAGTGTGGATGATACTCCAGGACGGGATTCATGGGGATATTTATTGAATTGGTATGGCTATCAGAAGGGGTTTGTCACTCAGAAATATGCGGAGCAAATGCTGGCTGATCCCGGAGATGTGCGCGGGCAGTTGCTGGAGGAGAATAAATATGCGGGGAAAACGGTATGGTGGTTGTACAAACTGAGAGGGACGGACCTGAAGACTGCACCGCTGGAATGTAACAATGTGGTACTTCGTCTGTCCGAGGTGTACCTTATTGCCGCTGAGGCTGGTTGCAAGTTGGGCGGTGATGCTGCGGTTCAGGGACTTGGTTATTTGAATGAGATTGTGAAGCGGGGCAATCCCGATAACGAAGTGACAATGGCTGACTATACCTTGGACCGTGTGTTGGATGAGCGAAGTAAGGAGCTGGTAGGTGAAGGACATCGTTTCTTTGATTTGCTGCGCAATGGCAAGACTATTGTCCGTAAAGGAGGATATCATCTTCCCAGTGTGGACGAAGAGGTGGATTGGGATTTTTACAAGTGTGTGCTGCCGATACCTGAAGACCAGTTTATCTTTAGTCCTGAGATGGAACAGAATCCGGGATATCCCAAGAATTGACATGCTATTAATCATTATTTAAATATATACGTATGAAAAACAGAATAGTAATATTTGTGGTATTTGTGTGTTGCTTATGGACTATGCCGGGAATAGTACGGGCGCAGTTGTCTGTTCATCAGTTTGACCAGTTAATGAAAAAGATTGATGATGTCCTGTGGTACGAGAAAGTGGGTGATATTGCCCATGTAGATAAGGTGATATTATGTGGACCACCGCGTTGGAAGGAGTCCAATCCCACTTCGATGAGTGCCGGTAACGAACTTAAATTCAGAGCATACATTTTTATTCCCAAAAGTGTGAAGGAAAACAAGAAATATCCGTTGATCGTATTTCCTCACAGTGGGGTACATGCCGATATGGACACCTATTATGCCCATATCATCCGTGAGCTGATAGCGCAGGAATACATCGTGGTGGCAGCGGACTACCGGGGAAGCACCGGATACGGAGCGGGAACATACAATAATATAGATTATGGTGGATTGGAAAACGAAGACGTGTACATCAGCCGTAACTATATGGTGGATAATTTCGATATTGTGGATGGTAGTCGTGTGGGTATCATGGGATGGAGTCATGGTGGTATGATTACACTGATGAACCTTTTCAATTATCCGGGACAATATAAATGTGGTTTTGCAGGCGTTCCGGTTTCGGATGTAATCATGCGTATGGGGTATGCCAGCGACAGTTATCGCAAAATCTTCTCGGCCAAGAATCATATCGGGCAGACTGCCAAGGACAATATTGCGGAATACAAACGGCGCTCTCCTGTGTGGCATGCGGAGAAGTTGAAAGACCCGTTACTTATCTACACCAATACCAGTGATGATGATGTAAATGTGATCGAAGTGGAATCAATGATTCGAGCTTTGAAAGCAGAAGGCAAAAAGTTTGAATATAAGATATTTGAGCGTGCTCCCGGTGCGCATAGTTTTGATCGGTTAGATACTTATGAGTCAAGCAAGATTCGTCTGGACATTTATAAGTTCATGGGGCGTTACCTGAAGCCCAATAAACCATTCGGTTCAGTGAAAGAATTGCGTAAAGCAGCTTATAAGTTCTGATAATTAACTTGGTGACAGGATAATGGAGGGCTGGTTGCTTCATGTAATGGGGCAACCGGCCTTTTTATGACTCTTCGGATGGATAAAAATGAGTGAATATTCATCTTGTATAAAAGATAAGTGGAAATATGGATAAAGTGTACGGATAATAAGTGATAATTAAACTTTTTGAATAGCTTGGCGGCTTGTTAGCTTTTAGAACGTAGTTATACATTGGTAATGAGAAATAGATCATGAAAAACACACGTTTATTATTTGTTATTTGGATGTTGTTCTTGGTTTTACCTCAGGGGTATTCACAAGGGAAAAAGGAAGATTCATCCGTATTGGGGCAAGTGAACGGCTTTTTGAGTAAACATGTGAAGCTGACTGCCTACGGTCAGTTCGGTTATAGCTATACGGACAGGAAAGACTTGGATGTGAGTCAGGCGGACAATCAGTTTTTTGGAAGGCTGGGGATGCTGATCCTTTCGGGAGATATCACGGATAAACTGTCGTGGATGGTTCAGTATGAACTGTTTACTTCACAGCTGCTGGAACTCTATGCTTGTTACAAACCGTATTCTTTTTTTCAGGTCAAGATAGGTCGGATGAAGACCTGTTTTACATTAGAGAACCAGATGTCATCTTCGGTTTATGAAACGGTAAACTTCAGTCGTGTCATTGAGCGCGTCTGGCAGGTTTCAGTGGAGATGTATGTGGGAACCAGGGTGGCCGTGATATGGGTTTGCAGGTGGGTGGTGAGTTGTTCAAGACCTCTGTCGACGATTATTTTCTGGAATATCGGGTAGGTGTATACAATGGTTCCGGACTCAGCATGAAAGATCATAATGATGCAAAGGATTTTGCCGCATGGTTCACTGTGCAGCCTGTCAAAGGATTGAAGATGGGTGCGTCTGCCTATATCGGAAAATTGAATGATGATTATACGGTGGTAAATGATGAAACGGGGGAAGAAACCATTTATAATACAAATATGAAACGTAACCGCATGGCGCTGAGTACCTGTTATCAGACCCATCGGTTGACTTGCAGGGGGGGGGAATATTTGTGGGGAAAAGATGGTAGTATCAACCGCAGAGTTTTTTATGCTTTAGGATATTGGTTTGCCATTCCCTCCCGATTGGCGGTTGTGGCAAAATTGGAACGCTATGAAGCTGATACGGCAGTTTCTGATTCAGAAATGATTTATACAGTGGGAGGCGCTTATTATATAACGCCGAAAACGCGTATCATGCTGAATTATGCGCATTTTAGTTATGAAAAGAGTGTTTCTGTCAATGAACTTTGGGCGATGTCTCAAATAGGTTTCTGATAGTACAATATGCAATGTTTGTATTGTGTCTTTTTATACCTTGTCGTGTTTTATAGGTTGCTCAAAGTCATAAAGACTTTGGATGTTAGGTCTTTTTCTATATTTTTTCTTCACTATTTCTGAAAGTAAATATTGAATCTTTTGACTGAAATAGTGAGAGCGTGAAGCAGAACTTGGCACAAGATTTCACAGAACTTGGTGCAGGATCCGGCAGAACTTGTATCAAGATTCCAGATACTATGGTAGGGAAAAATACAGCTTTTTGAAACCGGACAAGGATCCTTGGACAACCTTTCCCCATAATTATCGGGTAAGTCTTCATCTCTACTATTTGTCTACTGCCCTGTAAACGAGGGCTTAAAGCATAAAAAAAGCAGTTACATTTTACTGTAACTGCTTTAAAGTGAAAAACTTACTTTGGTGGTGCCACCAGTTCTAAAACAGGTTGCTCTCATTTTCTTTTATTTTTTAACTAAAATAATTTGGTTACTGATTTCCAACTTCTTATCAGACCATTGGTGATTTGGATTTTTCATTTTTATTTCTATTATTCGTAAAAATGGGGAGCAAATGTTTTACCAATGTTTTACCCCTGTACATTGCAAGTATAAAATGAATGTTGAACCGATTAAATAATTGTAGAAATGAACGTAGCACGAATCGTAGCAGTAATTAGACGTGAGAAATTATCAAAGTCCACGAATGAAGCCCCTGTATGTTTACGGATTATCAAAGACAGGAAAGTTATGTACAAGACATTATTTCATGTCAGTCCGGAGTTTTGGGATGATAAAAATAGATGTATAAAGAAACAGCATCCGAATGCAGAGATATTAAATACTACTATCAACCAAAAGAAAGCTGAATTAGAAAAAGAAACTTTGCTTCTAACATTAGCTGACAGTTCCATTAGTATGGAAACAATCAGAAACAAAATTAATAATAGAACTTCGTTTGATTTATTTGAGTATGCCAACAAGTATATTGAACAATTATACAAGGATGGGAAGCACGCTACATATAAAAAGTATAAATCTGTAGTTAAGAAACTACGTTTTTATGTGGGGAATGATTCTTTACCTATAAAATCTATATCATTGGATTTTATCAAAGGGTATGAAAATTATCTGATGAATCACATAGGCAATAATAGAAATACCACTACTGTTAATCTGAAAGCACTTGCAAAATTGGTAGGGGATATTTATCGAAATTATGATATGGATGAAACGGGAAATCCATTCCGTAAAATGAGATTTAAACGTGAACAAACAGACAGGACGTTTTTAGAAATAGAGGAAATACATAAAATCCAACATCTTAAATTGAGAGCTAGAAATCCGTTATATGATGCAAGAGAGGTTTTCCTGTTTGAATGCTATACGGGAATTAGAATCTCGGACATATTAACTTTGAAGTGGAAACATATCACTGATGAAAAAATATCAATCCGTATGCGTAAGACTGAAAAGTTGTTGAGTATTCCAATAAATGATTATGTTAGGGCTGTCTTGGATAGAAGACGTTGTGCGGTAGAGAATAATGGAGGCAAAATAACATCTGAAAAATATGTCTTTAATATATTAAAAGTGGATGTGGATGAAGTGTCAGCACAAGATGCTTTGAACGCAATCAGTTCAGCTACGGCGGTTATCAATAAACAATTAAAGAAGATTGCAAAAAAAACTGGTATTGATAAGAACTTGTCCACTCACTGTGCAAGACATATAGAATTGTCTTTATCGCTGAAACTGAATAGTTTGCAAAGATTTATTTCTTGACAGGTAACGATTTGGAAACGAGCGAAGTTCTATATTTCGCCTTGTTCTGCATCAAATCAAAAGAACGCTTTACTATGCTGCAAAGATATGAAAAATACCTGATTAAACAAACTGTTCTTTTGAGTTAATGCAGAACTTTCATCACTATGGACAAAATTATTCATACTTCGTTTGTCTATAAGATGCAAATGAGCTATTTTTGTATAATCCAATAACATACAATAAAGATGAGCGAAAATACTATTGAATTAAAAAACATATATTCCATGTCGGGAATGAAATTTTTTATTCCCGATTATCAGCGTGGATATAGATGGTCTGCTTCCGAAGCAAAGCAGATGCTGAATGATTTTAAGGAGTTCTGCAAACGAAAGAAAGAAGAGGGCGAATTTTATTGCCTTCAGCCCATTGTGGTTAAGAAAAAGAGCTGGACGAAGGTTGAAAATGGTCAAACAATAACTGTTGACGGTTATGAGGTTATTGATGGTCAACAACGTCTGACGACTCTTTATATCCTATTAAAGTGTGTCGAATTTGTAAGAAAAGTCCTTTTCCGCAAGTTTGAGATGTATTCAATTAAATATGAAACCAGATTAGAGTTCGATTCTCAGCGTTTTTTGGAAAACATAGACACCCCATCAGAGGATGCTAATAGCTTTATTGATTTCTTTTACATGAGGATGGTATATGACAGCATGTCTGAATGGATGGACAAAAATGACGAATATCAAAATGATATTGTATCTGCATTGTTAGCGCAAAAGATAGATGATGTCACCGGGATAGATAAGGCCAACAACATCCGAGTAATATGGTATGAGGTGACAGATGAAGAGAAAGCGACCTCCATTGATATTTTTACACGCTTAAACATCGGCAAAATACCATTGACAAATGCAGAACTAATCAAGGCACTGCTTCTCCGCCGCGGCAATTTCTCTACATCAGAAGCGTCAATGAAACAGCTTCAAATTTCAACAGAATGGAATCAGATAGAACAAAGGTTGCAAAACGATTCGTTTTGGTATTTCTTGTGCAGGACTTCCTGGCCGTTCAAATATGACAATCGCATAGAATTTATATTCGACTTAATGAAAGGCCGGAGTATCGATTCTGAATTTTATTTTACTTTCAATGCCTTCAATAAGGAACTGGAGGATCTTGCAGACAACCCTATTTGCACCACAGAACAAGTGAAAATTGAATGTATCTGGCAGGAGGTCAAGCGTACATTCCAAACTCTTGAAGAATGGTACGAAGACAGGACTTTATATCACTACATAGGCTTTCTGATTGAATATGGCGCAGATATAAACGAGCTTATGAGAAAGTCTTTGGATATGAACAAGACGGATTTCTTGACAGATTACATAAAAGGAAACAAGCTCAAAGGGCTTATGAGAGGAATTAAACTATCAGACCTTAGTTATGGGGACAAGGAGGTGAAACAGGTATTATTACTGTTCAATATCCTTACGGTTTTACAATCCAACAAGTCTGACATGCGTTTTCCTTTCAGTAAATATAAAAAGGAGAAGTGGGATATAGAACATATCAGTTCGCAGACAGACAAACGCATCAATGATGACGGCCGACGTTTGGAGTGGATTTATGATATGCTTGAGTTTCTTATCGGTTCAACGGAAACAGAAAAGATTTCCGCATACGTGGAAATTCTAAAAAAGGAAATTCAGAAAATTGGATTAAAAGAAAAGGATAAGGACATCGTAAAATCCAAAGTTGACATCAAGAAGGAAGAATTGATGCTGATAGAAAGCATTGTAGCTCTGTATTCAAACAGCAAAAAGGGGAAAATTAATGATACGGAGTTTGACGAGTGCTTTGATGCAGTGCAAAAATACTATGGCGAAGATAAGCTGGAAGATAAAGACAACATCCGGAATCTCACTCTGCTGGATGCCCAAACCAACAGAGGATATGGCAATTCCTTCTTTCCCATCAAAAGAAAATGGATTATATCAAACGACAGCCAAGGCATATTTGTACCTATTGTCACGAAAAACGTTTTTTTGAAATACTATACAAAGAAAGGCAACAATTTGATGGTCTGGGACAAAACTGATGCAGAAGATTATATTACTGCAATGGAACAAACTTTAAGCGAATATCTCAAACAGGAATAATTATGTCAACAAATAACGAATATAAAGGAGAACGACTTTCGTTCTTTAAACTTTTCTCACAGAAAAACTATAAGTTAGTCGTTCCTATTATCCAGCGAGATTATGCTCAAGGGAGAGTAAATGACGATACAAATGAAGTCAGGAATGAGTTTTTAGATGCTTTATACAGCTATTTGGAAGAGAATCGTCCCAACAGAGACTTAGACTTTGTTTATGGGACGCTTCAGTGTGATGAAGATGATGACCACATTCATTTTATTCCCTTGGACGGACAGCAACGGTTGACAACTTTGTTTTTGTTGCATTGGTTCTTATTTCAAATTTCCCAAAATGAAGAAGCCAAGAGCATCTTCAAAGCAAAAATGACGAGTGGCAACAAATCACGATTCACGTATGAAACCCGCCAAAGCTCTACGGACTTTTGCGACGCTTTAATGCAGGCGACCATAAACATGAATCAACTGATGGTGATTAAGGGGAAAGATAACAAAGACACTCCCTCTTTGGCAGCCACGCTAAAAAACGAACCTTGGTTTTTCCGTTTTTGGAAGAATGACCCAACCATACAGTCTATGTTGGTAATGCTGGATGCCATTTATCACAAGTTTATAGGACATGAGGAGTTCTTTGAAAGACTTTTGGATGAGGGAAATCCCATCATTACATTCATTTTTATGGATTTGAAAGAATATAAACTTACGGATGACCTGTACATCAAGATGAATTCACGCGGAAAGCCTCTTTCCAAATTCGAGAATTTTAAAGCCAAATTTGAACAATACCTCAAACAGTTTGATGAAGCCCCTTCAGTGTATGGCAGGGAGTTTTCCTTAAAATTCAATCACAGCGAAAAAATCGTAGGCATCCAACAGTATTTCTCGTTCAATATTGACACAAAATGGACTACACTCTTGTGGCAATATTGCAAAGAAGGGAAACAGGACAGAATCGACTCCTATATCGAAAACCTTTTCCGGGTAATCGTCACTAACTATTATGCATCTATTGTCAAACTCCCCAACAAAAGTACTTCCGATTCAGCTTTTGATGTCCTGACCGGAGGAGACAAAAGCTTAACTTTTGCAAAGTATGAGGAAATCAAAGTGCTCACATACGATGCCATCCTGTCGGTGATAGATTCACTTGATACACTCTATAATGGCAGCCAAAAGATTGCTCGTTATATTTCAGCAAACTACAAAGCTTATTATGATGAGGACGAAATATTCCGGAAAGCTATTGAGAACAAACTGTCCAGAGCTGAAAGAATGCAATTCTTTGCCTATGTCCAATACCTTATTCACCATAGGGACAAGATGGGGTGTTTGGACGAATGGATGAGAGTCGTCCACAACCTTACGCACCCCGACAATACCATTGCCGATGGCAACGATGACCTTGCCCGTGGAATCAAGTCTATTGAGAAACTTATTCCGTATGCGCCCAACATCATCCATTATCTTCAAAGAGTGACAACCATAGATGGTTTCTCCAAACACCAATCGAGCGAAGAGTGCATCAAGGCGCATCTCATAGAAAAAGCTGGTTGGAGAGAATTGATAGAAGATGCAGAAAAACATCCTTATTTCAACGGACAAATAGGATTCCTCTTAGAATTTTCTGGAATCTGTGAATACTATTCTGCCAATAAAAATCTGAATTGGAATGATGCTGAAAATGAAACTTTCAAGAATGCATTCATTAGGTATTCAAAAATTGGAAAGTTCATTTTTGACATCAATGAAAAGGGCATTCGCTTCAATGACAAAGATTTTTGCTTTGAACGAGCTGTGTTGGCACATGGCGACTATTTGCTTGAGGGGAACACAGACCACTGGAATCTGCTATCAACAGAAACAGTTGCCAAAAACGTCAAACGTGACCTCAGTTGGAGACGTATGCTCCGTATGGGCGATGATAAGGTGATGCAGAAAGGTAAAAGCCTTGTCAAAGCGACTTTTGATGACATAACAGACTTGAATGACATTATAGATTCATTGGAAAAACTTTGCATTCCTCAGACAGAAGAGGAATGGCGCAATATATTGATTTCATCCCCTAAAATGTTCAAGGTATGTGAAAAAGGGTTCATTTATATCAGTAAAGAAGAGATACTTTTGCTTGGCAAATGGTATTTAAATCATTATCATTCAGAATTATTCACATATCATCTTTGGATAGAGAAATTCAAGGATGAAGATGTCTCTTTTGAAGGATTCTGTAAAGAGTATGCTTGGCAAAAACGTTCGGACATTAGTCCACATATATCAATCAAGGATTTTTGGTATAGGCACAATAAGTACAGCATTGAAATATATACAATATTAAATGCAAACAATGATTTCGATAGATTCCAACTCACATTCGGGTTTAACAACGAAAACAAGTTTGATTATCCTGATGAAATCATTGCTATTCTTGAAGAATTAGGCTTTAAGAAGGATGATGAAACTGTCAATTGGTTTAGCTGGTATTGCCATTCAGAAAATTCAGTCTTGAGCAAAACAAAATCTTTGGCAGAGGCATTGTTGCAATTGAAGCAAAAATAAAATAGTATGGAATAAAATTCCCTCCAAGCAATCGTGTAATCAGATTTTAATTGGCTGATTACACGATTGACTTTTCAAGTGTCTTATTGTGTCATGCTTACCATTTCAATCAGATTTGGTATTCTGTTTTTTCTTCAAACTCTCCTGCATCAGACTGTCGGAAGCCGCTTTCAGGGATGTGTCGTACCCATCTGCCTGTTTCCTTACCCATTCGATGGCTTTCTCGTCCCGATGGATGTCAAATACCTTGTTCAGCCAAAGCACATCATTGGCATTACATCCGCCCCAAGAGCGGATGGCACGGAATTTCAGCGCATCATCAGCATACTGCCTATTGGACTTCCATTGCGCAATATTGCCCCACAAGGATAAAGCACATACCACACCCAACCCTACAACGAAAGAAAAGACCTTGCTTGACTTGATGTCAAAACTATGCCGATGGATATGCTCCTGCGGTTGCGGTTCTTGTTGTACATTATGTTCATTCTGCGACTTCTTGATTGTATCAAGTTGTTGCAGAATCACGGTAGAAATCTCTGCGTATGCCTTCCATTGTTTTGCCAGCAAGCCCTTAATATTCTCCGATTGAACCTTTGTCGTTTCCACGACTGCATCCTTAATCAGAGAAAAATCCTGTTGGGCATCCTCGTTTTTCGGCTGTTGATTTACCACGTTGGGCAACTCTTCCAACTTGCCGTTTATGCCTTTTAAGGCTGTCTTGATTTCCTCAAAGAGGATGAATACATTGTTGTCTGCCATGATTACCAGTTGATTTTACGTTGTTTCTTCTTTTTCTTGTTTTTCAGATATGGGTCGTATGGTTGTTGTTCCTCCGGTATATTGCTTGGGGAGAACAAGCCTAATGAACCATTGATAAGTTCGCCGCTGCTACTTGAAATTGTGCTTATTCCTTCCCGATTAGTCAGTGATTGCGGTTGTATCTGCCGTTCACCGTAATTGTTACGGCTCAATGCCGCATCAATCTTGGAGTAACTGAATTGCCTGTCCACCTTGGAGCCGTTGAAGCGGTAGCCGTTCATGGTAAAGACTATGCCTTGAATCTCATTCGTCTCTCCCTTATATTTGAACTGCGCATCCACACCTTGCCGTTCCAATCTTTCAAGCAAGATGTTCCAATCCTTGCATCTGCCGACTTCCGTCTTCAAGATTTGATACAACTCATACCTTGTCTTATCCGGCTCACGCAGTCGGTCAATCTTCACCTGTTCCTTGCCGTTGGCAAAATGAAGTCCGTACTTTCTGGTAAGTTCCTTACAGATACGCTCGCTGCGGAAGCGGTCGTTCCTGTCTGATATGGTCTTGCCATTGTTGTCGATGCGGTTGAATGCGATATGCACATGCGGATGTTCTTTGTCAAAGTGTCGCCCAATGATGTACTGCGTGTCCTTGATGCCCATCCGTTCCATATATTCCCGGGCAATCTGCGCCATGACCGTATTATTCAGCCGTGGCGCATCTTCCTTGGAAAAGCTCAAAGCGATATGCCCGACAGCCTTCGTCACTCTCGGATTCATCTGTGCTTGCCCGATAAATCCTTGCGCTATCGTGTCGTTATTTTCCAGAAATAAGCCGTCAGAATCTATGACTTGAGTACCTTTCTCATCGTTCAGGATGTAATAAACCACACCCTTGAAGTCCGAGCCTTTCATGATTTTTGCTATCATAGGCGAATCCGGTTTACAAGATTGTCTATCTCTATCGTCAGTGTGCGGCAAGTAACAAATACGGAGGTATAGCCCTCGGTATTCGCCTTTCGTGCCAGTTGGTTCAGATTGTTCGCCATTCCGCATAGTTTGCGGACAAGGTCGCCATGCTCTTTAGAGAACCGTTCCTTCACGCCGCCCTCTGTAATGCAACCGCGAATGAATTCACTGGCAGAAACACCTGCCGACTTCGCTTTGGATTTCAACAGGTAGTAGTCCTCTGTTGCCATCTTCACCGTGATACGGTATTTCAGTTTCTCGGTGGCTCCCTTAACGGGACGACCTCCCTTGTTGGCTCGCTCCCGTCTGTTGCTTTTTACATTGTTCTTTCTTTTTTCGTTGTCCATAAACATCTGTTCTTTAGGTTGATTACTGATTGTAATGATTGTATATAAGATAGACCAACGGGATGTACCTTCCCTGCGAGGTTTGGAGCGGGGCAAGTGGTTGCGGTCTGCCCGAAACATAAACTTGCCCCTCCAAACTTCGTTACAAGTGATTTAGAGCAACTCTGAAAGATACCCTAAAGACACTCCGTTGGTTCTGTCTTAATTCCTACAATTTACGCCATTGGTCAATGTCATTCTCGTAGAAGGACAGGTGCTGACGGGCGAGGTTCTCTATAAGCCCTGATACACTCATGCCACGTCCACCGAGGCGGCGGACAATCTCATCCAGTCTGTCACGTACCTCCCCACTGACGAACACGGGCTTGCGGTCGGCAATCTTGGGCACTCGCAGATAGGTGGCACGGTATTCGTCCAATGACAGCCTGCGCTGTTTGCTGCTGATGCGTCTGGCGATAGTACGTTCCACAAGAATGTTGTCCGTATCTGTGATGGTTTCCTGTGCCTCGTCATCTGATTCCGCCACCGTTACCTGCTCATGTATGCGGGTATCCGACACCGCCACCAGTACTGCGGATGTGTCCGGCTCATCCAATACAGGAAAGAGACTGCCCGCTTCCTCAACAGGCTCTTGTTCTACTGCGGAAGAAACCTCTTCCGATTTGTGTTCGGGCATGGAAGGCATATAGTCTTCCAGCTTGAAGTTCTTGAACGCTTCATCGTTCTCGATGTTTTTGAATTTCTTACTCATTTTCGTTTCTTGTTAAAGTGAATACTTGTTGGTCTGTATGCGCATAGTTGACCGTTTGTCAGGAGCAAAGTAAGAGGCTTTAGTGCAGACAGTCAAAGACTTGGATTCTGTTAGGTAATTTTGTATGGTTTTGCCTTATGGCGGTATGAACAATGGTGCAGACTTCTCTGATTTGCCGGATATAAACAACGGGACGGATAAAGGTATAATCGCGGATGAAAAAGAATTAAACCCTTATTTTGCTCATGGCATTCTTGCTAAATTCCAAAATTAAGGTGATAACGATAAACAGCACTCCGGACAACCTCTACCATATCGGTGCCACATGCTGCCACTTTTAGAAAATCCATTGTCAGATAACGGATTATATATTCCTTTGCGGCAAAAGAAACAATAACAGCAAAGAATAATGTATATGGAAATCGTATCTATCGAAAGAAAGACCTTTGAGGCGATGGTCGCCAAGTTCGACCGCTTCGTCCACCGTATGGAAGCCATCTGCCAGCGGCACGGCGAAAAGAAAATGAGTGAGTGGATGGACAATCAGGACGTGTGCCGGATGCTCAACATCAGTCCCCGTACGTTGCAGACCTTGCGGGACAACGGAACGCTTGCCTACTCGCAGATAAACCACAAGACGTATTACCGTCCCGAAGATGTGCAGCGCATCGTTTCCGTTGTGGAGAACAGACGGAAAGAAGCGAGGTTCAAGGGACGGACAATATAAACCTGATACAATAGACAAAGTAGAATAACAGTACCCACTAAATCCAAAGTAATATGAACGAATTGATTAACAAAGACAACGAGTGGGTAATCCACTTCATGGGCAGCCTTGACCGTCTGCTGGACAACTACGAGCGTCTGACCGCCAACTACCGCCCGACATTGGGCGGAGAGCGTTTCTTTACAGACAAGGAGGTTTCTGCCCGATTGAAGGTAAGCCGAAGGACACTTCAAGACTATCGCAACGAAGGGCGTATAGCCTATATCCAGTTGGGCGGCAAAATCCTTTATCGTGAATCCGACATCGAAAGGATGCTTGCTGACGGCTACCGCTCTGCTTACCGACAGACGGCTATCTGATTTTCTTGAAGGAGCGCAGTTTGCCGTCTGCCCCTATAATTTGCGGTAGCAATGGACTTGACAACAAAAAGGGAAAGGGACGGTTTACGGGTGAAGCATTCAAATTCTGCTTCGTCTGTAAACCGTCCCTGATTTTTCATCTGATTTCCCGTCAGTCGCTTGTTTCCGTTGCCGGATGCCTTACGAGCGTATGGTTAGCAGAGGCAAGGTTTTCGGGCTGAATACGCTCCGTAGGAGGAAGATTCTGCCCGAAACGGCTCTGCCGCCCGACCTTGCCGCTGCCATCAAACCATGCGCTACCTTTGCATCCGAGCATCGGGAACAGGTGACTGGCGGGATGAACTTCAACTATACCATAGGTTGCTTCCTCTGCCACAAGAAACGAATAATGTTATCGGAGTCTCTTTCTTGGTGGTGCAGATTTCATTTATTACAAACCTCCTAAACATTGTACTTTCTTTACTGCATATTCTGAATGCAATGGCTATAACCATTTCAATGTTATAAACGTCATAACTGATGCCATCGGGTTGCTTGACATATTTATGTGTTTCAACCTTGTCCAATTCCTTGTTCTTGTAGATGGTAAGAATCGCCTTGCGAACAACACCTGAAAATACTCCGAACAAGTCAGCAATCTCAAATTGTGTCATCCATACGGGTGCGGTCGGCATAGTGACCATACCCGTTTCACTGATTGTTATTATACATCTGTTCATAATGCTTCGTCTTTTAGTTGTCTGTTCTTTTTTCGTCAGCCGATTGCTTTTTCCTGCGTTCCATCAGTTTGTCCATGTCTTCCGAAATTTTATCATCGGTCACCCGGGCATAGCCCTGTGTGGTTTTGATATTTGTATGCCCCAGCATCTTGCTGATACTTTCAATCGGGATACCAGCCGAAAGCATCATTGTTCCGAAGCTATGCCGGCTTGCGTGATAGCTGAGATTTTCTTTCACACCAGCCAATATGCCTATCTCATGGATACAGAACCAAAGGCTGTTACGGTTGGGCAAGGGAAATATGGGTTCTTTATCATTGGTAGTATTATACAGGGACAATATTTGTTCGGCAACCGGATGTAGAGGCACGAAAGATTCCACATCGGTTTTCTTCCTATTGATACGGATGTAACGTCTTCCGTCTGCTGTTGTCCCGATATGTGAAGGGTAAAGCCGTTTCACATCAACATACGACAATCCCGTGAAGGCAGAAAAGATGAATATTCTTCGGGTAAGTTCTTGCCGTTTTTCCGGCATGGGCTGTTCCATTATCCTTTGTAATTCGGCTCTGCTGATATGCTTCAACTTGTTATCAGGCTTTTTCTCATATGAAACATCTGCAAGAGGATTGAAGCGGATGATTTCTCTATCCACAGCAATGTATATCAGTCTGTTTAACCAAGTCAGGCAATGATTGATATGTCCCGCTCCACAACCTTTGGCTTTCAGATAGAGTTTGTAGCCCCATCCGAAATCTTCGGTGATGTCTTCGAAAGCGATGTCGCGCATGCCCAGTGACAAGAGATATTCGTGCAGATAAGCTTGTGAGGACTTGGACTGACGATAGGAGGAAGTGGAGTTTATCACTTCCGCTCGGATTCGCAATCGCTCTCGTTCTTCCTCTCCTGTTTTCATAAGGGAGGTGGGGATGCTTGCCACACATGTTATCTCGTTCTTCAGCATTTCCGCTGTAACCATACCTGTCTCTTTCAACAAGTTCTCGTAAGATGTTTCTATTTTGGCCCGCAGTGCGATAAGGAGATTGTTAGTCCTTGTGTCTTTAACCTCTCCGTTTTTGGCATTCCAACTATCTGGGTCGCAATAGTAGCCTGTGGAGAAAACACTCTTTTTTCCGTCAATGGTGATACGGCACAGGATGGCAGTCGTGCCGTCTGCCTTAACCTTTCCCCGGTTGATGTAGTATAGAATTGAAAATGTACTTCGCATAATAGAAATGTTTTGGTGATTAGAGAATGAGTTTAAGATCCTTCGTCGCCTCAATGTATTTGTCCATGTCCTCAAATAGTTTCTTCGGGGTCACACGGGCATATACTTGGGTAGTACTTATATCAGAATGTCCCAGCATCTTGCTGACGGTTTCAATAGGCACTCCATTTTCAAGCGTCATGAGGGTCGAAAACGAGTGCCGTCCCATGTGATAGGACAACCGTCCTTTGATTCCGGCTTTCATCTTGATACTTGTCAGACACCATTTCAAGGCTTGATATTGGATTACAGGAAATAATGTGGCCCGTGTATCGTCCTTGTATTTTTCAATGAGGGCTATCGCTTCCGGCAACAGTTTGACGCGGCTTAATTGCCCGTTCTTTCCTCGGCGATATTTCAGCCACAGAGCACCACAGTCATCTTTTGAAAGGTTGTCGGGAGTGATGGCGACCACATCCACATACGAAGTTCCCGTGTAGCAGGCGAAAAGAAACGTATCACGGACAATGGAATGTACGGGGCGACAACTGCTAAGTTCCACATCACGGATTTTCTCAAAATCCTCCCTGTTCAGTGCTTTGGGTGGTGTCTCCTTCTGCTTGGGAAGCGGGTAATGCTCGAAATAGAATTTGTCAGAATGTCCCTCCTTGAAGGCCATGCGGCAAATCTTCTTCAGTATAGCCAGATAGTGACGAACCGTCTGAACGCCCAAGCCTTTTTCTATCACAATGAACTCTTGAAACTCCCGGATGAACTGTTCATTAAGCTGGCAGAAGGCAAGGTCGGAAATTCTGAACTTGTCGTTGATGAACTCACCGAGACGGCGGCGGGTATAGATATAGGTCGGCAATGTGCGGTGTGAGACATCTATGCCTACTCTGGCCTTGATTTCCTCAATATGTCTGTCGAAGAGGGCCAGCAGTGTCATTTGTGTATCCCTGCTACCTTGAAACATATCCTTGACTGCGGTCGCATCGAAATCGGTCTTACGCTCCATGAGGGAGTTGAAGGCGGTGTTTACTGCCAGCAGCAACTTTTCGATTCTCGCATTGACCTCCACCGCCTCCCTGCTCTTACCGTTCAGACGGCTTTCCCGGGAGTTCCACAGTTCAGGAGTGCAGGAGAGTTTGCAACTGAACTGGGCCATCGTGCGGTTCAGGGTAATCCTTCCCATTATCGGAGCTTTGCCCGACTTGTCCAATCCGCTCTTTTTTAGGTAGAGCAGCACCTTGAATTTTTCTACTTTCATACGCTTATATTTTTGAGTGCAAAGTTACTTGCCATATAAGCGTTCCTTGATATGCAAAATGCTGTGGATGAAAGCAAACAAAACAGTGAGGATTTCTTTTCATTGCTTATCGTTACCTATCCTTGTCCGGTAACTACTTAGCTAACGATTTGGTAACTGAATAACCTCAATGTTCCGTTATCATTTGCTTTTTCTCCACTTGGCAGAATACAGAAACCATGCTCATTTCAAACGACTTACGTTTTATCTTCACCTGTTCGCTTTTCCTTGCCTAGCCTATCACTTTCCATGTGGCCAGGCATTCATATGCGACTGCGTTACTAACCAATAATATACCATTGCCAGTAATAAAAGAAATGCTTGGACATAGCGATATAAAAGTTACTCAGATTTACGCAAAGGTTGTGGACAGCAAACGGAATGAAGTTGTAGAATGTTTAAATAAAGTATATCATGGATAATTCAAATTTATTTTTAGACTCCAAAGCTGTTGCTGCCATTTTAATGGTAAGCAAACGCACATTACAAAATTATCGCTCCGAAGGTAAATTGGTGTTTTATAAAATTAGTCCTAAGACGATTCGATATCGTGTGGAAGATGTGGTTGATTTCTTAAAACAAAGCAATTGCTGTTCCTATCAGAAAGATAGAGTTAACGCGCTTATAGAAAAATACACGGTAAAATTGTAATTCAAATTAAAGTAATAAATAATGGAGATGGCAAAATTGCTATTTCCATTATTTTTTTAGATAATTAAAATGAAAACATTATTCAACCTCATTTTTGAATTTTCAGAATACGCAAAAAATAAAAATAACGAGTAAACTATAAAAGCCTTTTACTATAATATGTAAAACGCTGTATCATAGTCATATAAAGAAAATAAGGCAATCAGGTTAGTATATCTAACCGATAGAAAATGTGGTAAAAATACAGTTGTGTAAAAATGAAAAGCCTCAACCACATGGCTAGCCTAGCGGCATAAGCAAGAGGAAAGCATTTGAGCGTAAGCCAAGCTATTAGCCCCCCCCCTTAAATGACAACAGATAAGAAAGTAGACAAGGGTGGTTTGTTTAATTCGGACATGAGAATGAAAATTGAGATATTTTTTATTTTTATGCTGGTAACTGATTTACTTTTTATACCTTTGCAAAAATCCCTAATAAATAATAAGAAACAGACAATAATTAATAACATACATATTGATTAAAAGCATTAGCTTTTATTCTTGCTTCTAAAAATCGCCAAAATTGAAGCTGTCAAGAGTAAAGTGTTAGTGCCCATGCTTATGCGTGGGCTTTACTCATTTGACAGCACGGTGTTTGGCGATACCATAGAAGCAAATGTAGTTTAGCCCACGTTTTTTATGGAAGAAAAAATACCAAACACAGAGGAAATCATACGTATAGAAAGAACAGGGAATTTTCGATTTAAGCAAGTCGTTTCTGACTTTCTGATAGAGGTTATTCGTGATAGTATAGTATCTGCAAAGAAATATATTGAGATAACAAATTATACGACTTTCTGTTTCGGAGAGTTACAAATGCACTCTATAATAATACCGGCATTAGCTAAAAATACTGATTGCTTTATTCTTGAATACCCTATTGAACGGAAAGTTGGAAAAGAAAATCATTGGGGACGAGTGGATTATTACTGCCGATGCAATGCAAAAAAGAAAAATGAATATCATTTGTTTTTAGAACTTAAAAGCAACAAGCAATCTTTACCGTTCTGCAAATATCGAACCGATAGCCTTTCTTTTTGGAATACTGCATATAAACAAATTTGTGGAATAGAAAGAGAGATAAAACTAAACAAGAATTTCTATAAAAAACCGATTGTTCGTGTTTGTATGTGTAGATACTAATTGAAAAGTGCGCTGTATTCTAATTGAAAAGAGCTCCATCCAT
>ERZ840517.1953-NODE-1953-length-20180-cov-5.667776_pt1 | contig 20180 bp, 21 predicted proteins | sample MGYA00519876_ERZ840517 | MGnify/ENA primary metagenome ERZ840517 (study PRJEB31850, sample SAMEA3708882) | human gut metagenome | biome: human gut; feature: human-associated habitat; material: faeces | place: China | collected 2014 ... | reverse complement strand
TAAAAAAACTAAAATAACGGATTACGAGAATCGATTTTAAGCCGCTTTTATTTTTAATGCTTATAGTTTGTTGTCGGTAAAATACGGAAAATATAGAGAAATAGGCATTTTGAAGATTTTTGGAAAATTTATATAAAATATAATATGAAATAAAAATTATTAAGTAATAAAATTAAATTTTAAATAGAAAAATTATTTAGATGTAAAATTATAAAGATAAATTATAAAACTAATTTAAAATTGATTTTAGAAATAAATATCTTGGACTAGACTAACATTATTACAAGTAATAAATGATAAAACAATAATGTTAGTCAAACGATATCTAATAAATAGCTAGTAAAGCCGTTAAGGCTAGTAGTTACAAGAACTTGTGGGTAGGACCTTGATAAGGGTTCTATTATTTTACTCCTATCTCTTTTTGCACAAAACTATGATAATACAAACCAAATGTAATGCGTTTTTATGCACAATGGAATACATATAAAAAGTGAATTATGTTTTTATAACAACATATACAATTTAGTATATGTCGTTTGTAGAAAAAATCTTTATAATATATTGCATAATTTTAAATAAAAGTGATATACTTTTTTCAGTTAAATATTTTATTAAATGATTGGAGAATAAACAATGGATAATAGAAATGAAAAACTTACACACAATCTTATATATAATTCTATTTCTTTAAATGAAAATGAAAATATATTAGTAGAGGTAATTGGAGAAGATGGCTTAGAGCTTGCAAATGAAATTATAAAACAAGCTAAAATAATAAACGCAAAGCCACATCTAAATATAATAAATTAGGAAAACATATTAATAATGCTTTAAAGGAAGAATTAAAAAATGTAAAGGTAAAAATACTTATAGAGTTTATAATTGGTACGATATATATAATTTAATAAATGGTGGTAAGATATGCAAGATAAAATAGTTTTAATAGATTATGAAGAAAAATATGCAGATACAATAAATGAAATAGAAGAAGAACAATGGGGGAAATGGTGTACTGGAGATATTCGTGATGAAATTGGAACACATACTCATATAAAATTAGCTAAAGTAGATGAGGAAATAGCTGGAATTGCTTATGGAAAAAGAGTAGGTGACGCTTTTTACATACAAGTAATTGTTATAAAACCTAAATATCAGCATCATCATATAGGATCAATATTTATGGAATATTTTATAAATTATGCTAAGACATTAGAACTAGCAAATATAGTTTGTGAGGGTGTATTAGTAAATAATAAAATGAACATTGAAAATATAATGAAAAAATATGATTTCAAAGAAATTCTAAGAATTAAAGAATATTGGGGATATAAATTTCCAGACGCCTGGTGTAAAGAATGTGGCTGTAATCCTTGCAAATGCACAAATGTAATATTTGTTAAGGAGATAAGGTAAATGGCTACAAAAAAAGATTATATTAATTTAATAAGATGGAGCTATATAATAGATTCTTTTAATAATCATTATTTTATAAGAATTATCGTTTTATATTTATTAGCACAAAATGTTACACCTTGGATAGCAGTATCAATTCCGATTGTATTAGAGTTTGCTAGACTTATATCAAGAGGATTTAAACCTATTGTTAAATTAGCATTAAAAGTTGATTATAAAAAATATCATATATTTCATTTGATAGCATTTCTTGTTTTAGGAATAATAATATCTCAATGTAGAAGTGTTTATACAATATATTTATTTACTTTAATCTCTGGTACTTTATCTGGAATAAAGTATTCAAGTATAACAAAGATGAATACTCAAAACAAAGAATATGAGCCTTATTGTTTTATAGAAGAAGAAAGGTCGCAGGTTATTGGAGGAACATTAGGACTTTTAGTAAGTCAGTTTATCTATGATTTAAATCCTAAAATATATTTGATAGGATATCTAATTTTAATTGTTGTAGGTATTTTATTAAGTTCATTGTTGAAAAAAATACCAGATGAAGATGTAATGGAATGTATTGATGAAAATAAAGAATTGGATAAGAAAAGTAAAAAGAATACTATTATAGTAACTTCATTATTTGCAATACTTGCAGGATTCTGGTGTATGGGGTGGGGAGGATTTGAAGAATTAGCCCCATTAATTAGTAATAAAATAGGTTATTTAAATGCAGTATATACTATTTTAGAAATTATTCTGTTATGTATAATATCAGGCTCGTTATTACAAAAAATAAATAAGAATAAAAAATTATTATTTACAGAAACAATTATAGCTTGCATTGATGTATCTTGCCTATTGATTGCTTCACTAACCTTGTCTTGGCAAGGATTATTAATTGCATATATTATTACTGCTTGTACATCTACAATGGGCGATCCTATTTGGGGTAGTATAATGAGTGCATACTCAATTAATGATAGAACGAAATGGGTATTAGTAAATAGGGTATATTTTGTAATAAGAGCAACATTTCAACTTCTGACTTGGTATATTTGTAGAGAATGTGTTATTAGAGGTGTAGAATCCTTTAGATATTTATCTATAATTCTTATCATTTTAATAATAATAGTTTATTTAATAGCAAGTAAAATTAATAAAAAAGTATTTGGAAGTAGTATATAGAAGTTTGTTAAATGGGAAAATAACTATTGGAGTAGGAATTTTAAAATAAATATAATTAAGCGAGGCGAAAAAATTGTTATTAATATATATAGTAATATTAGCAGAAATATTTGGGGCAATAGGTCAATATTTAGACAAACATTTGGTAAATATAGGAATAAGTAGAAAAGATTATTTTTATTATATGTGTTTAACTATGATACCATTTTCTATTATAATGGTTATTATAGAATATTTTACAAATCAGTTAAGATTTGAATTAGGAATTATTCCAATAATCTTGCTTTTACTAGCAATGTTTTTAAGATACAAAAAACAGCACACAATAGTTGGATGTTTGAAATATTTAAATCCTTATGAGGATTCTGCATACTTAACTTTAAGTATTATAATAGCATTTATAATAGATGTTATATTAGGAATAGAAAATTTAGGTATAATATCAATTTTATCCATATTATTAACTGTTATTGGTGTGTTTGTAATAGCAGATTCTAAAATTAAAATTAAAAATTTGCAGAAAGATTTATTAATAAGAATATCAACTTCTTTATTAATGAGCTATGTGACTCACTTTATCTTGCAATATTGGTCTAATGCAGTATTTATTTTAATATTAAATTTGCTTTTAACTATTGCATTTTCCAAGGAATATAATTTTTAATATCATATAAAACATAAAAAAATTCTAAAATGGGTATTTATTCAACAGATATTTGGATTTTGTTCATTATACTTAAGTAATTATTTATCAAGCAATTCTGTAACATTAAGTTCTTATGTAAGACCAACATCAATAATAGCGGTAGTAATAATATCAATCTTTTTTAAAGATAAAAAAAGAAAGCCTACACTAAAACAGATATTAGGCATTATATTAGTAGTTACAGGGATATGCTTAATACATAGGTAGATTAAAACACTAATGGAAATACCATGGATAACCGAGAATACTAAAATTATAGAAATTAAAATAAAGATATTAATTGATATATAGATATAAAATAATTTTAGAGTATTCAGTCAATTTATAGACTGCATACTCTTTATTTTTTTGACAAAAAATGTTATAATCAAGGAGAAACATAAAAAAAGAAGAGGATATAATGATAAAATTAGAAGAAAACAATATATATTTTTATTTTAATAAAAGCAAATTAATAGAAAACTTTAATAATTTTAGTGTGTTAGGTGATGTATATTATCCATTGAAAACAAATTCAAATGGAGATGTAATAAAAACTTTACACTCTTTAATGAAGAAAGAAGAAAATGGTTTCTTAATTAGTTCTATATATCATTTTGAAACTTTACAAAGAGAAAATATTAATCCGTTAAAGATGTGTTTCATAAATGTGTTAGCTGAAGATGATACTGTAAAATATTTATATAATAATGGTGTAAGATTTTTTACATTTGACAATTTAAATTCAGTAATTAATTTTTCAAAGTATGCCGATTTATCAAAAGTAAAAATAGCAATACGATTATCAACAACGCAAGTATTTAATGATAAATTTACACATTTAGGCGGAAATCTAGAAGAATGTAAAGAAATGTTGGAGTTTTTAAGAAATAAATGTAATGATTATGGAATTTCATTTTATATACAAAATAACTTAAAAACAGAAGACGGTGCTTTAGAAAAAGTGCTTGAATACATACAAGAAAATTATAATGATTTAGGAATAAATTTTGTTAGTATTGGAGGACTAAATGAAAGTAAAAATATTAGTAAGAAAATGCTTGAAAACTTTAAAAATAAATTAAATATAAATCAAATAATTTTAGAAGTAGGAAGATATTTAATAGAAGACACTATTGAAATGGAAACTAGAATTATTAGAGAAAAGACAGTTAAAAATATTAAAACAGTAATAATTAAGAATGGTATATATAGTGGCTTTTTTGATATTCTACTTTATAATAAAAAATTTCCAATATATTTAAAAAGTAAGAATGATGGAGACATAAAAATAGAATATACAAAGTCAAAAGTAAATGATTTTGAATTTTATATGTGTGGTGGTTCTTCAGATAGCGGAGATAAAATCGGAGTAATGTATATTGATTCTAAATATAAGGACGAACTAAAAATAGGTGCGAAATTTATTGTAAAAGGTGTAGGAGCATATTTTGAAGAATTTTTTATGCCATATAGTAATGATTTGAAGAAAGTATTTATAGAGGTGTAGTTATGAAGTTTAAGATGTTTAGTGTAATAGTAGGAACAGAATGCTGTATAGCTTCTTGTCCATTCTGCGTTTCTGGAGTGAAACCAAACAAAGAAAATTTAAAAAAAAGAAATATAAATTGGAGAAATTTAAAAATTGCAGGTAATCTAGCAAATAGAAGTGGTATCGATACTGTAATGCTAACAAGTAGAGGAGAACCAACACTTTTTCCAGAACAAATAACGGAATATTTAAAACATTTAAAAGAATTTCAATTTCCGTTTGTAGAATTACAATCTAATTGTATTCCAATTAGCCTTAATAAAGAAAAATATGAAAAGTATTTGAAAGAATGGTACGAAGAGGGGTTAACTACTATAACAATATCAGTAGTTAGTAATAGACCAGAAATAAATAAAAAAATATATATGCCAAATAGTAACGAATATATAGATTTACCAGACTTAATAAAATATTTACATAGTTTTGGATTTTCACTTCGACTTACTTGTGTATGTTGTAAAGATATGATGGACACCATAGATAAGGTTGAAGAATTTATAAATTTTGCTAAAGAGAATAAAGTAGAGCAAGTTACATTAAGACCAGTAAATGATGAATTTAGAAGAAAAAGTGCAGAAGAATGGATTAAAGAAAATAAACTAACAGATGAGCAAAAATTAAATATAAAAGAATTTTTAGAAAAAAATGGAACTAAACTACTAGAATTAGAACGAATAGGAACAATATATGATGTAAATGGTCAAAATGTTTGTCTATCACTACCACTAAACAAAAACACAAGAGATACTAATCCAGAAAATGCAAGAAATTTAATATTTTTTCAAGATGGACATATAAGATATGAATGGGAAATGGAAGGTGGAATATTACTATGAAAGTATATAATGAACAATCAGATAAAAAAATTAGTGAACAATTAAAATCAATACTTACAAAAATAAGAGAAAAAAGAATTTTTAACGCAAATGAATATATTGAACAAAAATCAGATTTATTAAATGAGTATATGAATAAATATGGATTGAAAGCATGTGTAATAGCAATAAGTGGAGGTATTGATTCAGCAATAGTATTAGGAATTATTAAAAAAGCTTCAGAAAAAGCAAATTCACCAATAAAACGAATAATTCCTATGCTATTACCTGTATTAGAATCAACAGGAGTAACTAATCAAAATGAAGCTACAATTAAGGGAAAAGAATTGTGTGAAGAATTAGGATTAAAACCATATATAATTGACTTGACATCAGTTAACAATGAAATAAGAAATTGTTTAGAGCCTGTAATAGAAATAAAAGGTGAAGATTGGGCAATTGGACAACTAGCTCCATATAGTAGGACACCAATACTTTACTATACAACAAGTTTATTAAATCAAGCGGGTTTTGGAGCAATTATATGTGGTACTACTAATAAAGATGAGGGAGCTTATTTAGGGTATGTTGGAAAAGCATCAGATGGAATGGTTGATGTGCAAATAATATCAGATATTCATAAATCAGAAGTTTATCAAGTAGCAAAAGAATTAGAAATACCAGAAAGTATTATAAAAGCAACACCAAGTGGAGATATGTATGATAATAGGACAGATGAAACTGTTTTTGGTGCATCTTATGATTTTGTAGAATTATATCTAAATTATTTGAATATGGAAGATATTGAAAAAGAAAGATTGATGAATAGTTTAGATGAAGAATCTAAAAATCAATTTGATTTTTATGCAAATAATTTGGAAAATTTACATAGATATAATTTACATAAATATATGGCTAAATCTCCAGCTATACATTTAGATTTATATGATAGTAGTGTAAAAGGTGGATGGGATAATTATTATAAAATAACCAATGAATGGTTAAAGAAATAAGGAAAGGCAATCTAAAAATAGATAGTAAGAGAAGTTTATGAGCGAAGAATATCTTTGGAATATATTAAATTTAGATGAAAATTTTAAATGTGCAGATGTAGATATAGCATATAGCAAGATAGAAAATAAGACAGAAGAAGTAAAATTGGCATGGAAAATATTACGAGATGAATATTATAGCAAGGTATATAAAAAATATTTAAGTTTAGAAACTGTTATAAAAGCAGGTTTTATTTTAGATAATTTGGAACTGGAAGACTTAAATTATTATAATTTAAGTTTACTTACTACACCAGTAAGTAAACTTATAGATTTTAAAGAAAAAAAAGAAAATCCAGTAGTATTATTATCTACTGGTGGTTTTGACCCTATACATGATGGACATATTTATATGATGGAATTTGCTAAAGAAGCCTTGAAAAAAAAAGGTTATCATGTTATTGGAGGTTATTTATCTCCATCACATGAAAGTTATGTATCAACAAAGCCATATTACAAAATAAATACTTATGAAAGATTAGACTTATGCCAAGAGTGTGTTAAAGATAGTAAATGGCTAATGATAGACCCTTGGGAATCAATATATGTAAAAACATATATTAATTTTACAGACATAATACAAAGACTAGAATTATATTTAAAAAAACATGTAAATCCAAATATACAAGTAGCATATGTGTTTGGTGGAGATAATGCTGAATTTATGTATTGCTTTGAAAACAAAGGAATTGGAATATGTGTTGAAAGAGAGGGTTATAGTGAGAAGTTTGACCAAATGAAAAAGAAATTTAAAGGTAAAAATAACTTTTTCGTTAATAATAAATCAATAGTATCAACATATTCTTCAAGAAATATAAGAAAAAGACAAGGGTACAGTTATAATGAACAAAACTATAGTAAAGAAGATGGAGATTATGTTATAAGAAATGAAGGAATGATACCTCTAGTAAATTATAAAAATTTTGTTAATGAAGAAAAATTAGAAAATGCACATAAAAAGTTTTTAAAACAATTAATAACATTATTTAGCCAAACTTTTAACAATAAATTAGATATAAAAACAATAAACATGCAGGAACAATTAAGAAGAGCAAGTTCGGTATTAAATAGTAAGCAAACAATAAGCCTTGATACATATTATAGAGGAACTTATGATATAGAAACAAGTAGATTATTTGATATAAGCGATATACAGAAAAAATATATATCTTTAATTGGAAGAATAGGACATGATACAATAGAACATCAAATTGAGAGAATAAAAGATGGAAATTATATATTAGTTGATGATGATAGTGCAACAGGAAAAACAATAAGAGAAGTTATGAGCAATTTACCAGAGAGAATTAATATTGAGCAAATATACCTTTTAGCGAGTATGTTAAATGAAAAAATATTTGATATAGTAGATCTTCGTGATTTCATAATAGGAGTTCAAAATGGAGGATTAGTAGTTAGGCTACCAAATAGAGAAGTAGCAAGAAGTCCATATATGTTACCTTATGTAAGTCTAAAATCCAGAGCTACAATTCCTGCGATTAAAGAAATGGAAAATTCAATTAAATTATGGGAAATGAATAAAGAATTTTATCAAGAAATTGGTAGTAACATTACACTAGAGCAAACGGATAATGGATTTAAAAAGTTAATGAATTATATAGGATTTGATAATAATACACCACTTACTAAAATTTGTGAATGGCACATAAAGAAGTTAAAGCAAGAATAAAAAGGAGATATTATGGCAGAAAACAAAGAACTAAAAATAATTGAATGTAAATATGGTGAAAGAGAAGATATAATTAAATTTCTTATTCAAATTACATCAGAAGAGTTTGGATTTACAGATTGGAGAGATTATTTTGAACATAAATTAGTGGAAAAGTATAAAACTGGAAACAATACTTTCTGGATTGCGTTAAATAAAGAAAATCAAGTTATAGGAACTTGTGGCGGATTGCAACAAAATAATAATACCATCAAAATGAATTGTTTTTATATAAATTCTAAATACAGAAATTTAGGCATCGGACAAAAGTTATATGATTTATTTTTAAATTTTGCAAAAAAAGAAAATTATAAAGAAATTATATTATGCACATTTAAAGAATTTGATATAGCAATAAAGTTTTATGAAAAAAGAGGATTTGAATTATATGAAACAACAGAAGATGAATTTTGGTACAGAAAAAAGTTATAACATGGGAGGTGTAATATAGTGGAAAATGAAATAATGGAAAAGTTTTTATCTATAAATGAACAAAATTGCAATCCAACAATAGGAAAGTATTCTTCTAAAAAAGAAACTTTTTACGAAGATATAGAAAAATGGCAAGAAGAAAGAAACGATAAAGACCATATAATAAAACCTATACAATTTACTTTTGAAATTACAAATAGATGCAATTGTAATTGTAAAGATTGTGGAATGTCAGCAAATAGTATAAAAGTAGGAAAGACTAAATTAAATGATGAAGAATTATATAAATTGGTTGATGATTTATATGAGCAAGGAGTACCTGCCTTTGCTATAACTGGAGGAGAGCCATTTTTAGAATTCGAAAATATGTGTAAAATGATAAGATATTCTGAAAATAAATTAGATATTAGCAAAATAATTTCAAATGGCTTTTGGGGTAAAAATGTTGATTTGTATTTTAAAAAAATGGAAGAATCGGGATTACTTAATAACCAATTTTTTGTTCCATCTATACAAATATCGATAGGAGAACAAACCGTTCCATTAGAATATGTATGTAATATAATAAATTATGTAGCTAGTCATTATGCAATAGAAGAATTAAATTTGAGAATTGTTCATACTAGATTAAAAGGAGCAAAAGAATCACAATTGTCTAAATTATATAATACTTATATAGAAAAATTTGGAGAATTTCCAGATGGAAGAATATACTTGACAGATTCATACTATGTAAATAGCAATATGAAAGCTAAAGAGAAAATTAAAACATATAAAATGACAGTATTTGATGCGATAAATGAGTGCGATAATAGATTTAGTATAGAAGTTGGAAAATTTGTAAGTCCAAAAATCTTTATGAAATGTAATGGAGATTGTTATCCTTGTGAAGTATTTAATATGCATAAAGACATGTTTTTAGGTAATTATTTTGATATAGGGTTGCCAAAGATTTTGGAAAACTTAAATAATAATAAATATGTTAGATTTATAAGAAAATATGGTACAGTAGGATTTAGAGAAGTAATAACAAATAAAATTTTAGAGCAAAATTTTTGTGAGACTTCTTGTTATGGATGCGAATTTTGCATAAAATTTTGTGAAGAAAATAATTTGATAAGGTAGGAAAATATGGAAAAAATAGATGAAGTTCCTAATATAAAAGAAAATTTTAAAATAGAAAATCTATGTGTTCAATATGTATATCAAGCTAAAGAAAAATATAATGTTATATATATTAATTCAAAGTTATATGAAGAAATCTTTAAAGAAAAATATGAATGGCAAACAGCAAAACAAAGAATTAGTGATATGTTTTCAATAACTTTAGATGAAGAAAAATCAAACAAACAAATAGCTGGAAAAGCATATAGTGATAAGCAATTAGATCCTACAGGAATAGCTTTAAGTGGCAACTTAGGATCAGGAAGAGCATTTTTTTATAAAAATTGTTTTAACATAAAAGGAGATAAAACTAAACTAGCAACAGCACCTAAAAATATTTATAGCAATGGAAAATATGCACTATCTGCAGCAATTAAAGAAACTGTAATTGCTAATATATTAGCAGATGATTTTATCATTCCAACTTTTGAAACTTTGGCAATATTAGATAAAAAAAAGAGATTTGACTTTGAAGATGAATATATGGATGCAGATGATATAATAAGAAAAGAAGTTTATAATTTACCTTGTAGTATAGAAATAAGAGTAAATAAAGAAAAAGAGCTCTATCGCATTAGCAATAGCTTAATTAATAAAGATAAATATACAATAAATGAGCTAGAAGACTTTTGCGAAAAATTAGCAAAGATAGAGGCTAACAAGTTTTGTGATAGATTCTTACATGGCTCATGGTCAGTTGGTAATATATCAATAGATGGAAATTTAATTGATTTTGATACAGCAACCTTTGTAAAAGGAAGATACCCACAATATTCAAATACTAACAAATATAAGTCAAATTATTTTGGGTATGAATTACTAGGACAAAAATTAATGATAAAATCCATTCTAGATTATGAAAACATAGAAAATGCTAATAAAATTGAAACTAATTTAGATGATTTAATGAGTGAAAAATACAAGGAAAATATGAAAATAAGGTTTTGTGATTTAATAGGTTTGAATTACAATTTGCATTATAAAAAATATAATAAATATATTGATAGCTTATATGAAAAATTTAACGTACTGTCAAGAAAATTCTTACCTAATTATTATGAAACTAATGTAGCAGAAAATAGTGGAGATATAACATATTTATTCGATTTTTCAAAATTCTTTCAAAAGTATTTAATAACAAAAAAAGACAATAAAAACAATATACTGTTAGGCATGAAGCTATTACTTAATGATACAGAATACATAGAATATGAAAAAATAGGAATGATAAAAGAAAAGATACAGGAATTTTTTTATGAAAATATTGTAGATGAAAAAAATATAGATAATTCAATAAATAATGCAATGGACTTTATAGAAGAGTATGATGAACTATTTAATTTAATTAGTAAAGAAACAGAGTTATCTAATATTAAAGTTAAACAATATATAATAAATGCAAATAGAAATTATCTTTATGGAAATGAAAATATTTATGGAGAAATCTCTTATTTATATGATATTAAAAAGATAGATGAAAAAACAACAAATAGAATTATAAATGCTTTAATAAATACAAATAAAAGAAATAATTATAATAAAAAAGATGAAAATAAATTAGGATTGCAGATATATGAAGACTTACTAACATATTTAGTATTATCAGAAAATTATTATTATTTAGTAATAGAACCATATTCTAATACAGAAATAGAATTTGCAAAAGCAATTATAAATGGACAAGAAGTCATGATGAGGCATTTTTCAGATGAAAATGGTAATATTATGGCTAGTGAAAAAACTGAATTTGATAATTTACCAGATATACTAAATTTTGATATAAAGTTGAAAATTAACGGTAAAGAATACAAAGATAAATTGATATAAGATAGTCGAAAAATTGTAAAAATTTGACTAAAATCATTTTTTGTGTTATTATATATAATGATGAAGAAGAAATTTTAGGAGGTAATTTTATGGGATCTAGTAGTTATTCAAGTTATAGTGGAAAAGGAAGCACAAATACAGGTAGAAATACAAGTGCAAATAGAAGATCTGTTAGAGAAGAAAGAAGTAAATCACCAATGGTAGAAATGCTTGAACTTTTAGAAGAAGTAGAAAGATGTAGAGATGTTGTTGCAACAAGACAAGCTGACCTAGATTCTGCAAAAAAGGATTTAGAAAGAGCAGAGCAAAAAGTATCAGCACAAATAAATAAACTTGATCCAGAAACAAAAGCTAGATTTAGAAGAATGATGGGTGGATTAGATGAAAAAGGAAAAGAGCAATATGAAAAATAAGGTTCTTTAATTATAGCGTAAATTACAAAAAGTATTTTGTTCTCATGAATTGGAAAAATGAAATACTTTTTTTTATTTAAAATATAAAATAATTTTATTAGTAAAGAGGAATAAAATATGAAATTTAATGATAACATTGCTGATGATGAGTGGGAGTGGTATATAGGACAGATATTTTCAAGACTTATAAAAAATGTACATAAATCCAATATTAAAAATCTCGTTGAAATTGCACCAGGATTTAGATATAAAATAGCGTATGCTTTAAAAGATCTTGGCTTTCAAGGTAATTTATATGTTATTGATACAAATACTGAAGTCTTGGAATATATAAATGAAAAATATAACTCGATTCTTCCAAATGCTAAAATTATATGCATAAATAAAAGTTTTGAAAATGCTTTTGAAGATATTCCAAACGAATTTGATTTATTGCTATCAAATCATTGCATAGATGATATGATAATTGCAGAATATATGCAAAACTATTATAATAAAAATCTAAATAATGAAAATTTTAGAGATATGCTAACACAAGCATGGGTGGAACTAGGAAAAGAACCTACAAAGATTAATGAGATAAGTAGTAAAGTGTTTTCTATATTTAAAAATTTCTTTTTAAATAAAAGAATTAGTACAATCATTATGAGCCAATACAAGAGTAATCTATATTTTAAAGATGAATTTAGAGAGATGGACGAAATAACTGAAAGTTGTTTTAATAGAATAAAACAATTAATCGCAATGGATAATGAATATGTTAATAAAATATTAGATTTTTATCCTTTTGGAGATGATGAAAGATATAGAGGGAAATATCTATTAGACAATACTCAAAATGCGAAAAATTGGATTGTAGGAAAGTGTAAAGAATAGAAATCTGTTAACAACTGTAAGAATTTTGCAAATTATGTAAAATTATGCTAAAATATATATAGGAAAATTTCCAAAAATCTTTCTAAGAATAGTGCTATGGAGGTATGCACTACTAGACAACGTTTTATTTTTACAACATTTTGCGATTGCAAAAAGAAAGGAGCCGATAAAATGGCTATTGAAAAAGGGTTACTTATACATTGGTGGCATTATTATGGAAAATGTATTTACACCTTTGCAGAATTAAAAGAATTCGAAAAAATCATTGATGATTACGGTGTAGAGAAAGTTTTGGGTGCTGCCGTAGCCTCTTATGTTTGCGAAGATGGTTCGCCTACCATTATATTAATGAGCATTCGGAAAGGTGCTGTTAAAGAGTTGTTCGAAGCACTTCCAGATGTTTCAAAGATGGGCGAGAAAGAAAAAGAACAATATCAAATAGTGCTGGAAGAATTTGTCGAGGCAATATCGCAGACAGCATAAGATAACCAAATTGCAGATGGTGAGTGATAAACTTGCTATCTGCTTTTTTATATAAAAGAGAAGAGCTGTCGATGTCACATCAAAGAAAAATAGAATTACTTTTTAAAATATGTTGATTTTAAAAATGTATAAATCTATTGAAATTAGGCTTTTTAAAAATTTTTATGGAAAAAATTATATAAATATGATAAAATAGTTAACAATAAAATGAAGAAAAGAGAGTATTTATGAATATATTGTTAATTAATCCACCAAACATACCATTTTCAGAGCAAAGACTATTAATAGAGCCAATAGATGTTATAACATTAGGAACTTACTTACAAGAATATAATCATCATGTTAAATTTTTAGATATGGACTGTAAAAAGTTAAACTGTGATGGTTTAACTAAATATATAGAAAACGAGTTTATGCCAGATATAGTTGTTGTTTCATATGATTATCATATACCATTACATACACAAAAAGCACTGGAAAACATTTCTGAAATATGCAACAAATTAAAAGAATATAACATTAAAACAATTATGATAGGAAAAACAGTAACATACAATCCTAAAATAATAGATATTATAAATTTTGATGTTGGAATTATCGGAGAGACAGAAAACACTATAAAAACTATCTTGAATGTCGATATTAGTAATATAGAAGAATTATCAAAAATAAATGGAATTGTTTTCAAAAATGACAATGAGCTTGTTATTAATGAGCCTAGTAAAGAAAAATATGATTTAGATAGATTACCAGTTCCTAATCGAGAATTAGCAGATTTAAAAGATTACATAGATATAAGAAGTATATTAACTAGCAGAGGCTGTATAAATAAATGTGATTTTTGTCCTACACATAATTACTGGGGAAGTTGGAGAGGAAAGAGTGCAGAAAATGTTGTGAAAGAAATAGAATATTTAATTCATAACTATAACACAGAAAAGATAATATTTTTAGATGATAATGCAACTGCAAATAGAAAAAGAATGCAAGAAATAAGCAATATTATCATTGAAAAGAAAATAAAGATAAAACTAGGATGTCTTGCTAGTATAAATACTTATGATAAAAACACATTTGAATTAATGTATAAAGCAGGATTTAGATGGCTTCATTTTGGAATAGAATCTGGAAGCCAAAAAGTATTAAAAAATAATAATAAAAACTTTGATGTAAATTATGCAAAACGAGTCATAAAAGAAGTAAAACAAATAGGATTTAGAGTAAGAACAAGTTTTATATTTGATTTACCTACAACTACAAAAGAAGATATGAAAAAAACAATAGAATTTATATTAGAAACAGAACCAGATGAAATAAGAGGACATTTTTTAGCTTTAAGATTAGGAACAACTATATATGATAAATTGTCAAAAGAAAAAGAGATACCTACACAATACATACATAGCGATAAACCATTATTAGAGAATGAAAAATATACTAATTCTGAAATGTTACAAGATATTGACATTCTAGTAAATAGATTAAAAGATAAAGATTATAAAATTGTTAGAGATGTAAAAGAGTGGGAAGATGTAGAAAAATTAAGAAATAAAGAAGGAAGAATTAAATTTTTATCATTTTGTCCTTCAAGATATGGAATAGATTGGGAGAAATAAGTGAAAAAAGTAATTGGAATAACAGGCTCAATTGGAAGTGGAAAGAGCTATGCAGTAGATATTTTTAAGAAAATATGTAAAGAAAAGAGGATAAATGCTATCTTTTTAGATGTCGATGATATTAGGAGAAATATATTAAGCAAAGAGAATATAGATAGAAATCAGTTAAACCAAAAGATATATAATGATAAAAATACAATGGAGGAATATAAACAATTTATAAATCCAAAGATCAAGAAATATCTAAATGAGCAAATAAGTAAAAATGATGGAGTTATATTTATTGAATGGGCATTACTCATAGAAGATAACCTATATGATATAGTAGATAGTATAATAATGATTTATTGCAAGGAAGAAATCCAAATAAAAAGATTAGAAAATGGAGATTTAGGAAAAGAATCCATTATGAAAAGAATAAAAATGCAATTAGCAAATGAACAAAAGATAGATAAGATAAAACAATTAAAAAAGGAGTTTTTCATACTAGACACAAGTGATAATCCAAAAGAAAATGAATATGAAGAACTTTTAAAGAAAGAGGGATTATATGAATAGATACCCATTTTGTTTATTTAGAATACCCGAAAATGGTGGCAGAGTTTTGTGGGAGATAACAAATACATGTAATTATCATTGTAGTTATTGTATATTTAGTAGTGAAGCAAAAAAGTATGAAAATGAATTAACAACAGATGAAGTAAAACGAGCAATAAAAGAACTAAAAGAAAATAATTTTACATATATAAAATTTACAGGTGGAGAGCCATTTACAAGAGAAGATATGACAGAAATATTGAAATATGCAAATAAATTAGGCTTTGACATGGACATATCAACAAATGCTTCTTTAATTACAGATGAAATTGCAAAGGAACTTAAAAACATAAATTTTCCAATGGTACATGTAAGCTTAGATGGAAATGATAAAACATCACATGAATATGTTAGAGGAGAAAATACATTTGAAAGAACATTAAGAGGAATAAGATATTTAACTAATAATCAAATTTATACAAGAATTGGAACAGTAATATATAAACAAAATGAAGATAAATTAGAAGAAATAGTGAAGTTAGCAATAGAACTAAAAGCAAATGAAATTATATTTTCATTTATGGAGGCAGTTGGAAGATTAGATGGAGACGAAACTATTATTTCAAAAAGAACAATAGATAGCGTAAAAGAAGAGTTGGAAAAATTAGCAACAAAATATAAGGAACAAATACAAGTTAAATATAGTTTTACCGAAAATAGACCTACAGAAATAGAAGAATGTTGCCCAGCTATAAATAAGTTTTTGTATATTAACAATTTAGGACAAGTATCACCATGTACATGGGTAGTATCAAATAATCCAGAATACAAATCAAAATTAACATTAAAAAATAATACATTTACTGAAATTATAAAATCAGAGCCTATACAAAAATATTTGAGATATATAGAAGAAAATCAAATAAAAGGTTGTCCAGTAACTAGGAGAAAATAATGATTATAAAATATATAAATGAAAAAGAGCAAAAGCTAAATTTAAAAGAAATAGATATAAACAATTTTAATAGTTTATCTCAAATATATTCATTTACAACCGAAAATATTGCAGGGTATTTTGAATATTTAGATTTTACAAATAAAAATATATTAACAGTTGCAGCTTCTGGAGATCATATTATAAATGCTTTTTACAGGGGTGCTAAGCGAGTTTACGGATTTGATATAAACTATTTAGCATTAATATTTACAGAGTTAAAATTAGTTGCATTACGAAATTTGCAATATAAGGAATTTTTGCAATTTTTTATGAGAAATGAAGAAAATGACATAGAAAAGAATAAAAACGCTTTAGATTATGGAGTATATATAAATAAATTAAGAAAAGATTTATCAAAAAGTGTAGCTGAAAGTTGGGATACAATATATCAAAATTTTAACAATAATGGTTATGATTTAAGAAATTCATATATATTCAATAATAAATATGACAACAATAATGTAAAATCAAACTCAAACCTATACTTAAAAAGCGAATTAGAGTATAATATAGCCAAAGAAAGAATAGATGAAAAAGAAATAATACTAATAAATTCTAATTACAAAGATATAAATTGTCACAATTTGCCAAATCTAGCAAATTGTGATATAATACTAATGTCAAATATTAGCGACTATATTAAAGACATATATAAGAAAAAAGCAAATTATTTAGAAGAATATATAAGAGAAATTATACAAAATTTCAAGAATGAAACTAATAAAATAGTTTGTGCATATTTGTATGATATTCAAAACACTAAATATAGAAGTGAAATAGATAATCCTATTTTTAGGGAAAATATATTCAATAAGTTAGATATTACATATATAGAAAAGAATTTTAAAAGTGTAATAGATAATTGCACAGATAGTGTAATTATTATTTAAAGGAGGTATTTTTATGTCAGAATCAAGAGGTGGAGAGTCAAGATCATATTCAAGTTATACACCTAGTTATAGCAGTTATGGAGAGTCAAGGAGTAGTGGTGAATCAAGAACTTCTAGTCCAAGTTATCAATCAAACTATGGAGAATCAAGAGAAAGTGGAGAAAGTAGAGGTAGCAGTTATACACCTCAAAAATCATCTAAAACCACTAAAAGAAAAAGTAAAGATATTGGAGATATTAGAAGCCAAGTAATGCAAGAATTATATGATGAATTATATGGAGAAATTAAAGACGAAGTAAGACAAGAATTAGAAAAAGAGAAACCAGAAATAGTTAGAGAGATAAAAGATGAATTAAAAGAAAAATTAAAAGCTGACTTGAAAAGAAATCTTACTCAAAGTAGAGGTGAAGATAGACAATGTTAGATAATTCTGAATTATTAAAGTTGCACACAAATCAAAGATTATTAGTAATGGAAATGCAATCAAGAGGAATTAATGTTGATGTTATCTATAACGAAATAGAACTTATAAAAGCAGAGTATGGAAAACATATAGAATGGATTTTAGATAGAGATTCTTCTATTACTCCATACTCTGCTTCTATCATATGTGGAGATAAATATATAACAAAGAAAATTCTTGAACAAAATGAAATAAGTGTGCCAATAGGAGAAAAATTTTTACCAAATGAATGGGAACTATCTGTTCTTTATGCTAGAAAGATAGGTTTTCCTGTTGTTATTAAACCTGTTTTTGGTTCTCATGGAGATAATATATATATGGACATAGAAAACGAAAACGAACTAAAAGACATTGTTCAAAATGTATTTGCCAAAATATTAAAAACATCTTTTATAATAGAAAAACAATTTGATGGTAAGGAATATAGAGTGTTTTTAACTAGAGAGGGAAAATATGCAGTTTTACATAGAGAACCTGCACATGTAATTGGAGATGGAGTTCATTCTATATCAGAATTGATAGAAATTGAAAATGAAAAACGAAAAGAAAGAACTAATTGTTTATGTCCTATTGCAATAGATGAAATTACTGAAAGTTATATGAAAAAGAATAATGTTTCAATGGAATATATACCAGATGAAAACGAAAAAGTATATTTAAGACATAATTCCAATGTAGCAAAAGGAGGGTTATGTATTGATTATACCGATAAAATACATAAATCCGTTTTAGAAAACTGTAAAAAGATTTTAGAAACTTTTTCTGGCTTATCTTATGTAGGAATTGACTATATGAGTAAAGATATTGAAACAACTCAAACTTCTGATATGTATAATATTGTGGAAGTAAATACAGTACCAGGAATACATATGCATATGAGACCAAGTGAAGGAAAGCCTAGAAATGTTGCTAAATATATGGTAGATATGATATTCCCAGAAACGAAGGAGCAAGAAAATGGAAAATCTTAATTTGTCAGAAAAATCTAAAAACTATTATGAAGAAAATGAGATATATGAAATCTTTAGCATAGCAGAAGATTATCCCAATAAAATATATGAATATTTGTTACCAAAAATAAAAGGCAAGATAGTATTAGATTTAGGGTGTGGAACAGGAAAGTTCATGCAAAAATTTTATAATGAAACAACTAAATACTATGGATTAGATTTATCTAATGAACAGCTAAATATAGCTAAAATGAAAATAAATAGCAATGATGTAGAATTTATATGCTGTAGTGCAGAGAATATTCCTTTACCAGATAATTCAATTGATGTTATTATTTCTACTTGGGTATTAGGTACTATTTTAGAGATAGATAGAAGAAATAAAGTTTTAGATGAAATGAAAAGAGTTTTAAAGAAAGATGGAAACATTTATTTAGTTGAAAATGATATAGGTGGAGAATTTGAAGAGATTAGAAATAGATACCCTAATATAAAAAGAACAAAAGATTATAACGATTGGATTGAATGTAATAATTTTAAAGTTGAAAACAAATTTAAGACGTATTTTCAATTTAGTGATTGTAAGGAAGCTAAAAGTGTATTTTCTAATATATGGGGAGCAGATATTGGAAATAAAGTAAGAAGTAATATAATAGAACAAAATATTGTTATTTATACTTATGAAATATAAACGAAATGGGGATCATCATATTGATAATCTCCATTTTTTAGTGCGACAGGCATGTCGTTTGACTAATCGGTGAAAGTCCGTATTGGAGGTATATATCGCCAACCACATAGAGAAGCACAAGCTATCCATTGTGAGATGGAAGTGAAGGAAGTGTGTATCAAAATCTTGGCTCGATGTACAAAAACTTGATACTAAGGCTGTTTAAGAGGGAAAGACTACTAAACAAGTTGAATCCCAAAAGATACACGTAACTTTAAGCAGTAAATCAAGCAACAAGCAGAGCAAGTAAATGGTAAATAAGAAATTTAAAATATGCTAATTTTTTCTAATTTGAATAAAAATGCATAGAGTAGGGGATATAGCCATATTTTTAATGTTGTATATTTATATTTAATATAAATATTAACTGATTTAAT
>ERZ840517.1950-NODE-1950-length-20198-cov-7.017475_pt1 | contig 20198 bp, 15 predicted proteins | sample MGYA00519876_ERZ840517 | MGnify/ENA primary metagenome ERZ840517 (study PRJEB31850, sample SAMEA3708882) | human gut metagenome | biome: human gut; feature: human-associated habitat; material: faeces | place: China | collected 2014 ... | reverse complement strand
ATCGAGCATTTCGGCGAGGTCCTCGCGCTCGTCGTGGGTGAGCGCGCTAAAGGCCTGCTCTCTAAAGCGAATGCGGGCCGCCTGCTCTACGTGGGCCTTTTCCCATCCCGCTTCGGTCAGGCGAATGGTGAGCTGCCGCCGGTCTTTGGGATTGCGGCTGCGCTCGATAAGGCCGGCGCATTCGATCTTGGAGAGAATCTCGGAAAGCGAACCGGGCTTAAGATCAAAGTGCAGGCCTAGTTCCTGCTGTGACATCTCGCCGTTTGGCTGCTTGGCGAGCAAGCAGACGATGGGGGCCTTTCCCGAGGCGCCGCCGCCGTGAAAGTGCAGAAAGTGGCCGCAGAAGCCCAGCCCGTTTAGGATGTGCTTGGCGAGCGCGTCTGATTGGGACTGTGCCGCGGGCGCATCTGCGGGTTCATGGGGGTCGCCGCCCGGCGTGTGGGGGCAGAGGCCGATGTGGTCATCGCACATGGTGTCGCTCCTTTCTTTAGTTAGGTAGTGCAATTGTTTTGTGCCTAACTAACTTAGGAGTGCAAGAAATAAATGTCAAGGTACCAAACTTATTAAGTTACGGCGTTTTACCAAACGCCGTAACCGCTCGATGCTGCAAACGCTCCTAAGCGGCAATCTGATTCCTTGGGGACGAAGGAAAAGGTATCGTTTTGGGCTGCGATGATGCCTTTCGAAGCGGCCTTGCCAAAAACTATGCCTAATTACTACGATGAATCCAGCATCCCCGACTACAACAGCTGTTTCTGAAAAAACGCAAGCTATCTACCTGCGGTTTTGTTGGAGAGAAATTCGTTGTGGTTGGAGGCGGGCGGTTAAACGTAGTAAATAGGCATAGTTTTGAAATGGCGCTATATGAGTAGCATCAACTAGGCCGCTATGGAGCAAACAGCCCCCATTTCCGAAACCTTTCCGCAACAATTTGCCCTTCGTACCGCTCGCCTCCGCCCACAACGCCTCCTGCGCTACACTTAGTCGCACTGTGGCGCTGCTGCGCTGTGCCCGAAACAAGGGAGACCCTCATGAAGAACACTCAGCTGCTGCTGATTAACGATATGTGCGGTTACGGCAAGGTCGCGCTTTCCGCCATGCTGCCGGTGCTGTCGCACATGGGCTACCGTATCCATAACCTGCCGACGGCGCTCGTTTCCGACACGCTCAACTACCCCAAGTTCTACATCCACGACACCACGGAGTACGTGCGTCAGAGTCTTGCCATCTGGGAGGAGCTCGGCTTTGAGTTCGACGCCATCTCGACCGGCTTTATCGTGACCGAGGAAGAGACGCGCATCATCTCGGACTTTTGCCACCGCCGCGCGCAAAAGGGCACCAAGGTGTTCGTCGACCCCATCATGGGCGACAACGGCAAGCTCTATGCGGGCGTGCCCGAGTCCACGATTGGCCTTATGCGGCATCTTCTGGAGTGCGCAGACTACGCGGTGCCTAACTATACCGAGGCGTGCCTGCTTGCCGATAGGCCTATTGCCGAGGAAATTACGCCCGATGAGGGCCGCGCCCTTGTGGACGCCGTGCGCGAGTTGGGTGCCAAGTCGGTGGTCATTACGAGCGCCGTGGTCAATGGCACGAACGCGGTTATCGGTTACGACCATGTAGCGGGGGAGTACTTTATGATTCCCTTTGAGCTCATTCCGGTCTATTTCCCGGGCACGGGCGACACGTTTTCGGCGGTGCTCGTCGGCCGCGTTATGGCAGGTTGGAGTCTGCAGCGCGCGACGTCCGATGCCATGCGTGTGGTGGCTGAGCTTATCGAGCGCAATGCCGACCAGGAGGACAAGTCGGCCGGCCTTCCCATCGAAGCCTGCCTGGATGTGATTGACCATGAGTAACGCTGGCGAGGGCGGCGCCAAGCCTGCGGGCGGGGGCAAGCCGCTCGGCGCGCCGCGGGGCAAACGTCCGCGTATCCGCGTGAGCTGCGTGGACCAGCTGGGAATGTGCCGCTGCCATCATGGTCACAAGCCGGGCGACGTTTTTGACTTCGACCGAGACCGCGGCAAGATGTGCGCCATGGCCTGCCATGTGGGCTTTCCCTATATCGATATCCTGCGCTATGGCGGAACCGTGCCTGGCAACGAGCCCGGCACGGCAAAGTTCTGCTGTCCCGAGGTCGACACGTTGAACGTCTGGCTTGCCGAGATCGTCGACGAATAGCCGGATGTGACAAAGGGGCGGGCCCTTTGTCGCATCCGCCGATGGTGCCCCTTCTTTTTTGCCTATAATCCTAAATCTCTGCATTTCATCCGATATTAGGTTCTAAAAACTCTGCATTTCATCGATAATCAAGCATATAAACCTTGCATTTCATTTGATGACACTGAGGGGAGAGCCTATGCTGCGTAGGAAAATAGCGGCAGAGCTGGAGCGTTGGCTGAAGTCTGCCGAGCAAAAGGCCTTATTCATTACGGGTTCTCGCCAGATCGGCAAAAGTTATTCGATTCGCGCATTTGGCAAAGCCAGCCATGCAACCTACATCGAACTCAACCTCATGGAAAATCGCCAGGCAAAAGATGCTCTTCTCGAGGCACGGGATGCCGACGATTTCATCAGCAGGGTGACGCTTCTCTCGGGAAAGCCGATAGCACCGGGCAAAACGCTCGTGTTTATCGATGAGGTCCAAGAGGCCCCCGACATCATGACGATGGCAAAGTTCCTTGTTGAGGACGGGAGGTGCCGCTGGGCGTTTTCGGGGTCAATGCTCGGGACCCAGTTCAAGGTCGTTAGGTCCTATCCCGTGGGATATGTTCACGAGCTTAGGATGTTCCCGCTGGATTTTGAGGAGTTTTGCTGGGCGATCGGGGTGAGCGAGGGAGCTCGCCAAACGATACGCGACGCGTGTATCAGCGAGAAGCCCATTCCTGATTACATTCACGACGCGATGATGGCAAACTTCAGGACCTATACCGTTGTCGGTGGAATGCCAGAGGTCGTGCAGCGTTTCCTTGACACGCGGGGCGACCTTGCCTCTGTTCGTCAGCTACAGTCAGAGCTCAACGAACAGTACCGGCGGGATATCTCCAAGTATGCAAGCGGGCGAGCCCTTCAGGTGCAGAGCATTTACGATCAGCTCCCTATTATGCTCGAGGGCGAAAACAAACGCTTCGTGCTCAATTCCATTGACCCCAAGGCGCATTACGACAAGTACCAGCGAGATTTTGTCTGGCTTGTCGATGCCGGCGTTGCTCTCAAGGCGGATATCGTAACCGAGCCAAAGTCGCCCCTGCTCAAGACGGCACGGCCATCGCAGTTCAAGCTATACCAATCGGATACGGGCATGTTGATGGCGCGCTACCCCGTTGGCGTCGCCCAGGCGGCGTATCTTGATAGCAAGGAACCCAATCTGGGCGGTATTTACGAAAACGTGGTGGCCCAGCAGCTGACTGCCCAAAATCGCCAGCTTTACTACTATCAGACAAAGAAGCGCGGCGAAGTGGACTTTGTGGTCGACGGACCGGATGGAACGGCTGTTCCGATCGAGGTTAAATCGGGTTCCTATTACCACGCGCACGCCGCGCTCGGTCATGTGCTTGATACGGCCGAATATGGCGTAAGGCTTGGGATTGTTTTCTCGAGAGGCAACGTTGAACGCAGCGGAGCTGTTCTTTATTTGCCGCTATATGCGACCTGGGCCCTTTCGGATGTTTTGGGTGACTCCTGTGCCGAGGGGATAAAGCTGGAGGTCAAGCCGGTCTAGGGACAGTCCCCGATGCGACAAAGGGATAGTGCCTTTGTCGCATCCGCTATCCGAGATAATGAGCGTGGATTTTCTCCCGTCTAGAGCGCACTTGAATGCTCAAAGTGGGAGAAAATCCACGCTCGATCTGTATGCCGATGACGCGGCTCGCGAGGTTCGTGCGTCCGCGAACCTACAGCTGCTCGAGCATAGCGGTGCAGCCGTCGAGCACGTCGCGGTAGGTGGCATCGAAATTGCCGGTATACCAGGGATCGGCCACGTCGCCGGGGCGATCGGTCCAGTCGAGTAGACGCGAGATTTTGCCATCGGGGTCCTTACCAAAGATGCGGTGCAGGCCGCGGGCGTTCTCGGCATCCATATAGACAATGTGATCCCAGTCGCCATACTCCGCGCGACGCACCTGACGTGCGCGATGTGCGACGATGGGAATTCCGACCTCGCGTAGCTTGGCAACGGTACCGTGGTGCGGCGGGTTGCCGATCTCCTCGGTTGAGGTCGCGGCGGAATCGATGACAAACTCCGCCTCGCGCCCGGCGCGGCGCACGAGCTCGGTAAACACCGACTCAGCCATCGTCGAGCGGCAGATATTGCCGTGGCAGATAAACAGTACACGTTGCATAGGACGATACCTTTCATATGGAAGGCTGCTAAAGAGTCGAAGCCGGGCGCATGCCAAGTTTTATTTCTTGGCCAGTTTGAAGTAGCGCTCAAATATCAATCTCTACCTGCGATAATAACAAGATAAGACCTCTATCCCCAACACTTCTACTGCATTCAACGAGCTGAATGGTTCTAAAAATTAGTTTCCAATATAGGGAAGGAAATCCACTTTATTAAAACCAGAAATCAGGCAAAAGTAGAAGCAAAAGTAGTAAAAACGTAGTACGGCTCAAATTTTTACTACCAATGTCTACCTGCGGTTTTGTTCAATAGCAAGCATCTCGTCTTGAATATCTTCAAGCCCAAGATGGGTGTAAACGTTGTAGGTGGTGTTGATATCTGAGTGCCCCATAATGTATCTGAGCTTTGCTGGACTCATGCCAGCGCGTGCCATTCGGCTACAGAAAGTGTGTCTGAGCTGGTGCGGGGTTATATGAGGCAGCTCTTCCTTATAGATGCGGTTGTGCTTAATGACGGCGCGTTTGAGCCTATGCTCCCAATGTAGGGCAACACATGGCATTTCATTCTTGTCTAGGCAGATGAAGCCCCTAACCCCATCAATAACAGGCTCTTCTTTAGGTTGTACCCTCTGTTCGATGAGGCTACGGAATGCTTTTTCAACAGAAGCAGTCATGGGGATATATCTGATACCAGATTTCGTCTTGGGTTCTTCAATGTAATACTGCATATCTCTTGCTCGATGGAGCTGCTTTTGGACGCATATGCAGTGATTATCAAAGTCAATGTCAGCAAGGGTTAGGCCACAGTATTCAGAAATTCTGAGTCCAGTGTTCAGCAAGATGAAGTAAGTCTCAAAGTAGCGCGAGAAGTGATGATCCGAGCGCATAAATTCAAGGAATAGCCGTTCCTGTCTAACGCTTAACGATTCTCTGGATACCGTATCGTTGACCAGCACATTGATAAGCTCGAAGTTAAAGGGGTTTCTTCTGATGAGGCCACATTCCTCAGCAAGTTGAAAGGCTGGCCTGAGTACGCCTCGGATGCTACATACGCTGCTATAGCCCTTTCCAACATCCTGCTGAAGGTGGATAAGCCATTTCTTTGCGTCCAACACCGTAATGTTTGATATTTGGGCTTTGCTGAAGCTGTCTGTTTTCAGGTAATTGGCGACGGTTTTATAGGCGCTAACGGTTGTCTTTCGTACCGCAACCTTGGTCGCAAGGTAGTTCTCAACCAAGGTCATGACGTTCATGTTCTCAGGTGCGATGTGGTCGAAGAGGTCTTTTTGAACCTGCTGCTCTTTTTGTCTTAAGCAGAGGTCTCTCTTTTTGCCGTGCGGCGTTTGGTCGTGAATTGTCAAAGTCCACGAATAGACAAAGCAGGTCTTTCCCATCCAATTGGTGTATTTGAACGAGTAGCGACCGTCTGGGCGCTGGCCTTCTCCGCGATGGAGGACTCGACCCTTGTTATCTTTCCTATTCGACATAGCTTGAATCTCCTTTCAGAGACTCAAGCACGACAACATGATTGTAGCTATGGGGTTGTCTATGCCATGGTAAAAGGGTCCGTTTATTGGGTTAAATCAAAGGAAATGAGGCCTATTTGCCCCGTTGAGGCTGGGGTTGGAGTAAGTGCCCATCGGTGCAATTCCAAGCCTTAATTTCGCTCTCAGCGTGCAGTTTTGCTATAGGCTGAGCAGACATCAATTGAAATCGCAGTTTGAAAGAAAGGGCACCGTAGCGAAGTACGCTGCGGTGCCAGACATTGCACAGTGTGGATTGAGGGGCCTATGCGACTGTTGCCCTAAGCATGACTTTCTCACCGTCGCTGGCAAAAAGATATGTAATCCCGTTTTTGCTTGTAGACCCACTGAAGCTTTCGACACTGTTTGCAAGATTTGTAACGACTTCCTGAGCATCGGTCTTTGAGAGTGAGGAATCACAGGCCATTATGAATCCACGTGCAACAATCGCTGAGTCGCATTTCGTGGTGTCAATCATAAGGATGGGGGACGGGTTGCAGGAGCTGTCATACCTGCTGCTCTTTGTCAGATTGCTCTGCCCGTCCATTGTTGTAAAAGAGAGCATTGCGTACATATCGGGGTTCTTTATGTCATCAACGAACACATAGGAAATAAGCTCATCGGTGCTCTTGTCGATAACGTCTGCGTCTAGATTGCTTTTGAGCTTTTTGTTGAAGGTGCTAGGGGAAAAGGAAAATGCGGAAGGGGCGGTCTCCTCTGTCGCGGTCTGGCTGTTGTCTTCAGATGACTGGCTAGTTGCGGTTGAAGGGCTATCGTCTCCCGCTTCATCGGTGCTATTCGGGGCTGGAATTATCTTTCCGCAGCGCGTACAGACTTTTGAACCATCGCTTCTGTCCTCGAAGCAATGATTGTCTGGGTTTTTCTCTCCGACGGTTTTCCTACAGTTGACACAAGTTTTCGGTTCGGTGCACGTTGCGGAGTTCCAGCTGTGTGCATCGGGGTCAATCTTTCCATTGGGATCGACTTTTCCGCATTTATAGCAGTGATTAACTTGGCAACAGTTGTTTCCGCTCCACTCGTGTATGCAGATGATGTTCGATGCAAGCATAGCCCCAACGGCGATTTCTGCGACTGCGACTATGCCGAGTACTGCTGCTGCCAATTTCATTTTGCCTGAAAGGATCCGCTTCTTTTTCTGTTGCCCCTTTTGTGCTGACTTTTCCGTTTGCGTATCGGGGAGTTGATTATTGTCCTGCGCTTCATTCGAGGAACTATCTTTTTGCTTCTCGGTCACAGATTCTGCCTGATCGCTTTGAGTATCTTCTGTACCGCTGGTTGCTTCGTTGTTGGAGATGCTGTTCAGCGGAAAGCCACAATTTGGGCAGGTTGGAGCTTTGTCTGAAACTTGCTTCCCGCATTCTGGGCAGTTGATAAGGGGCATGACCTCTCCTTCCAAAGGAATTCCGACAAAAGTGGAAGGGGAGAAGCACATCAACTAAATGAAGCGATGTGGAGGACACCTGCCACAGTTACCACACCGCAAGGCTTCACATGCATATGCGAACAGACCTTGAAAGGCGGGTGCCCTCCAATTCGCCTGTTTGCATACGCAAAGCAGCAGCTATGCCATTGTGAAGCTCCATCCAAATATATGGATGTTGCGGTGTGGTAGATGAGATTGTATCAAGGGCATGGCCGATTATTTTGAGTAAAAGGGCGAACGGCAATGCTATTCGCCAATTATTGACAGCTATAAAGAGTGCCTATAGATAATGCATTTATAGCGTCTGGCGGTTTTCTCGATAGCATTAGCAATCATGCCTTGGTAATGCGCTATTTGCGGCGAAGGTGGGCGGTCGGTGGAATTTCTTCTTTCAGTCATGTTGATATCAACTACATGGATGGGGTCTGCCAAGTAGAAGTCGAAGTTAAAGTGTAAAGCACCCCGTATGTGCAAAATAGGCTAGGAGGCAGGGCTTACGAGGCAACGTATCTGCTGCAAGCTGGCAGTGCGCAAGAGAGTTAAGCCACGTCATGGCGTATCCCAAAATTCATAACATTTGAGACGTGAGAAATACCACTCCTCAATTGAGCCTTTTGAATCAAATAGTGTCCTAAAAGATATTCCAAAAATATATGTCCCAATATAAAATACTAATAGGACTTTTGAGACATATAGGAATTGGAGGCACGCGATGAAGTTTCTCTACGCTCGCTGCTCAACAAAGGAACAGAACGAGGCAAGGCAGCTTGAATATGCGCATGAGCTTGGCCTAAAGGATAACCAGATATTTATCGATAAGGCTTCGGGCAAGAACGCTAATCGTCCCGCTCTGAAAGATATGCTCTCTCGTCTGCGCGAGGGCGATGAAGTCTATATCACTGAGCTGTCTCGACTTGGCAGGAGTACTAAAGACCTAATTGACCTTATGGAGACCTTCGAACAGATGCATGTCGAGGTTCATAGCAAGAAAGAGGCTATCGATACGACCACTCCAGCAGGCAAGTTGATATTTCATATGCTGTCAGCCATTGCTGAGTTCCAGAGGCAAATCATCCTTGAGAACGCCGCTGAGGGCAGGGAGGCCGCTATGAAGCAAGGTGTGAAGTTCGGTAGGCCTAATGTTGATGAAGACGCTCTCAACATGGCTCTCTATCTATTTGAAAACGACAGAACGAAGTCAGTCAAAGAGATATGCGAAAAGACTGGCATTAGTAGAAGCACCCTATATAGGGAAGCTGAAAAAAGGGGAATAAAAAGGCGGTAATAATACTTCAGAAGGAAGGCACTGTCTGATGGACATTACAAAGACGTGTTTAGAAATTCTTAGTCAGCTAGGGCCAATAGACGAAAAAGTGAAACGCGTGAAACTAGAGCTTGAATATGCGCTCGGTAAAAACGCCTCTCGGCAGTATATGACCGCTGTTTTAAATCGAAAAATACGAGAAAATGGCGATCAATTTGAAGTGGAGACCAATCCAGTCCTTGCTGAAATATGGAGGGAGACGGAGAGGCAGCTAATAGAGTCAGACCAAAGGAGAGCAGCCAATCGAGCGGGCGGTCAGACAAAACGACAAAAAGAGCTAAAGAAAAATGAAGAGAAGCAAGATGCTAAAACAGATGTGCTTGACTTGTTTTATCAGCCTCCAACACCGATAAGCCTCGAAGAGCGTGAAGCGCATCCAGAGAAGAAGTATTACATTTCCGATGTAATCGATATGACTGAACTGAAAAGCGGCAAGCTGAACATTCTTTATTCGCCGCCAGGTACGGGCAAAACGACTTTCATCGAAAGGGAGCTTAAACGCTATGCAGACGATTTCGACGATGATCTGCTCTATTTAGCTCCACAAACATCATTGGTTGACCAGCTTAAGTTCAGAGGGAACCCAAAGAAGGTCTCACTTTCTAATGGCGGTTACTATATTGAATGGAAACAAGATGGTATTACTGCGATGACCTATTCTGCTTTCGGATATCGGATAGAAGAGGCCAGACGGGGAGGCCATTATTATTCAGATGATTGGTGGGGGCGAGATTCAGTTATCTGTCTAGACGAGCTGTCTCAAGCAGTTCACCAATCCTTTTATGATTCAAAGAACGTGAACTATACAGCGCTGGCATTAAAGGAACTTGTGAAGAGGACGAAAGACGATACAAATATTGTCGTTACGCTAAGCGCAACTCCGAAGGCCTCGATCGACTATTTTCGTTTCTGGAACAAGACCCATATAAACCTGCTTAAATCGGCGCGAGGGCTTGAGGGCTACCACAATAAAAAAGAAATCAGATTTATCGACCTTGACAGCGTGTTGTGCAGTGTTGATAAAAATGCTAAGGGGTTAGTTTATACAAAACATGTTAAACAAGTAAAAAGGGCAGTAGACTTGCTTTGTTCGAGGGGTATTAGAGCGATGGGTATATGGTCGTTGAACAGGCAAGATGACCCAATGAACGAAGAGCAGATTAAAGTGAGAAATTATCTGGTTAAGAAAGAATGCTATCCAGATGATCTGCAGGTGCTCGTGGTAAATGGTGCGTATGAGACGGGTATTAATATAAGACCGGAAAAAACAAAACTGGACTATGTGATAGTTAATGATTCGAATGATGAAACCATAGTTCAGGCTAGGGGAAGATACAGAAGCGATATAGAGACGCTTTATAAAAGGGTTTCAAAGAATGATGACAAAAAACCAGAACGGATAATTAACCATGAAGTTATCGAACCATACCTTGGGATACGACTCGATAAGAAAATGAAAGACGAGCTTCGTGGAAAACTGGGTTTTAAGGACGAGCAAGGACGTCTAATAGGGTGGAAAGCAACAGCTGAAGAGCTGAAAAAAGAGTACATCGTCCAAGAGAAAAAGAGCGGCAGTCATCGATTCAGTTTGATAAGCAGAAAATAGCGATAGATAATTTGGGACAAATTTGTGATTCTTATATATAAGAAGTGCAAATTTGTCCCATTTGCAGTTTCATGAATAGACGGTCAATTTGTTTTGCTCGACGTCCCGCGCGGCTTCGCCTTGCCCTACCGCACTTCGCAATGAATCCTTCGGCTCCATTGCTACGCTTGCTGCCCCAATATATCAATATGCATTGGTATCGCCTACGCTTCGCTTCGGCTAACTCCAATGCCTATTGATATATTGGGAGCACATTTTAGTATCGGAATATGTGAATCATCGGGTTGTGAATGACGGGCGCTCTACAACGCTACGAATGGGGATGGGATTACAAAAGAATAAGCTGCTGGCGAGCGCGTGTTTTCAGATGGGCTTAACTTAACTTCTAGTTATTACGGAGATGGAAGCGGCGAATGACCGTTTAACGGCTAAAACCAAAGGGAAAACAGGGGCCATTACCGCTTTTTGAGGAAAGTCGGACTGGTTGTCTATAGAAGAATTCAAAGCAAGGATTGCACTCTCGGACTGTATTTAGCTATAGGTGTGTTTCAGTTGGGCGTATGAAAAAAGGCGCAGGATGTGAAATCCCACGCCTTTTTATCGATAGTTGGCATACAAGTACTTTATTGGTTGTGAATTAACTCATTAATTGAGTGAACTGAATACTGCCGCCCTCGTTATCGATATCTTCGTCTGTCAAGACAAGGTAGACACTCCAGTTCTCATTGGTGGTTTTCCACCAATCGTAGCTGTAGCAGTCGTTGCCCTTGTTGAGTTGGGATAAGTCATTGGTCTCGTATTCGTTGCCGAAATAGGATGCAAGGGTGTTGATGGCGTAGTCTCTATCGGAGGCGTAGTCGCTTAAAGACCATTTGAAAAAGAGACGATCAACTTTGTTGGTGTCCTTATCTACATCGTATAGAAATTCTCCGTCAATCCCGAGGAAGGTGACTTTCTCGCGTAAATCGACCCCATCCTTTTCTGCGCTCGGAATTGCTTTTTTAACGTATTGAGTAGTCTGCCCGATATATTTCAATCGCTCTCGTATTTGGTCAAGCTCTATATTAACGGTGTCATGGTCAAGCGGTGTTTTAGTTTCCGTAGGTGCAGCTACGGTCGTGATAATGGATGCTTGCAGAAAGGTATACCCACCGTTTTTCGTTCTACTATAGGTGAAGCCGTTACTATTTGCCGCGCCCTGCTCATCGATTTCTTTAACGATTTCTCCGACCGAATCCCAGTCAAGTGATGGGTCGCATGCCTCAATCATTGCTACAAGGAAGCGCGCCATTTTCTTGTCATAGTTACTTTGGTTGTTTTCGAGCATGATAACGATGCCATAGTTGAGGGGTTCTACGTAGAGAAGGGTTGGGTCGAGATTTTTGTCCTTCAGTGAAAAGGAGAGCTGCCCCGCCATCTCGTCATTCGAGTCATTAATTGAATAGACAGTCAGTTTGTAATCGTATTCTTCGTGCACTGTAAAATCGCTGTCGTTAAGCTCACGAAGTCTTTTTTCGAAAACCTTTGAGTAGGTGTTTGGGCATATGGTCAGCTTTTCGTTCTCCAGAAACGAGGTAACCTCCTCCGTCTTTTTCTCAATTGTTTTCTCGCAGCGAGAACATGTTTTGATATAGACCCTTTCGGAGAACGTGGAGTCGAATCCATCGTCTTTCCAGTCTTCGAGTTTGTGACCCAGCGGATCGCCCTCGGTCGCCCCGCATTCCTTGCAGGTCTTAGGTTTGGTGCAGGTCGCTTTCTTCCATTTATGAGTGTGGAAAATGCTGAGTGTTGCACTTGAATTCGGTGCTACGGCAAGGGTGGGTACTAAAGCAATCGCGCAAACCAATGCAAGGGCAATCGTAACTAAAAGGGCTAGTTGTTTGTTCGTTGGCTTCTTCATTCGCTCTCCTTCCAAAGATTACTGAGATATGTGAAGCGGTGGGTTGTTCGAGACGGATGTTTTATAACGCCATAGACCGATCGGGTGTTTCGATGGAATGACGGTCAAAAAATGGGGGCCGATTTGATATGGCCCCCTGGGGTTGTAGCTTCGAATGTAATCGTGCCGCTCAACATTAAGCGCTCGGTGAACAATGCTAAAAGGGGGAGGTTTTTACTCGAACTGCCTGTGCTCCAATTCTATTCGAGGCTGTTCCAAGTTTTTCCATTGTCGGTTGAATAGGAATCGAGCTTTCCGTCTCCATCGTTATCCACGGCTTTGTTGCCATTGCCGTCAGCAATTGCTCCAGTTCCATCAGCATTTTTATGAATGGCGTACTCCCCATCGGTGTCGATATAGTCTGTGCCACCGTCTTCCGAGTCAGACTTTAGATACGTTTTGCCGTCATCCGTATCAACCCAATCGTCCTCATCTAATAATGTGCTAGAGGATGAGCTCGATGAGGAGCTGGAGTAAGAAGAATAATCATCATCATAGTCCTCATCGTCTTCATCATTTTCATCATAGTCGGCAGAAGAAGAGGAGCTTGACGAATTATTGAAAGATTCCAATGTGCTAGCACAGCTGGTGATGCATAGGGCGCAAAGAGTGAAGGCGGCAAGCAAAAGCAGCTGTGCCTTTATAAAGCGCGTCGCAAACTTCGCGCTTTCACTTTCGGTGTCAGTGTTTTCGTCCGTCATGGGTGTCATCCCTTACGCATCGTAGTCTTCGCGGAATCCGCAGTTCTGGCAGTAATACGTCTTTTTCTTCTTGCCAAGTGCTCCGCCCACGAGGCCAATGGGGCCTAAAAGCAGGCCTCCAGCAGCGGCTTTTCCCACGCTGAAACCTTTATTAGATTCTCCCGTACATTTCCAGCCTGCGCGTTCTCCGCAAGATGGGCATTGTGCTGGTGCTTTGCTTGCCATAAAAATCATCCTTCCATTGGCGTGACGGGAACCGTGGAAGGAGGCTCATCCGAAGAGCTGATTGTGCAGCACGAAAAGGAGGAGTATCCACCCACAGTTGCTACACAGCTCCAAGCGCCTCGCAATAGCACGAACCAGCAAGGAGAAAGGGCAAATACCCCTCCTTGTCGCTGGTTGAGTGTCTTCGGTTGTGAAGCGCAAGCATAAAAATGCTAGAGCTGTGTAGCAGGTACAACTCTAGCATGCCGATAAGTAAATTAATCTACTGACCTGTTGAACGGTCGAAAAAGTAGGCTGTTGTGAAAAGCGGAACCATCTGACCTGTCGTGCCTGAGCCTCTATGAGTAGTAAAAAGGTAGTAGGTCAGATGATTTGAATGGTTAATATGCCTGATAATCAGCGGTTACCTCGTCGAGCGACAGATGTTGCCATGACAGATAAACAGTACGCGTTGCATAGGACGATACCTTTCATATAGAGGGCTGCTAAAGAGTCGAAGCCGGGCGCATGCCAAGTTTTATTTCTTGGCCAGCTTGAAGTAGCGCTCAAATATCAATTCGAAAACGTAATAGAACATCAATCGACTGTCGAGGTCCATGCTGCCCAAGCGGATTTCTTTTTGCACGGTGTAGATAGGGTAGTCGGCTAGTTTCGAGAGAGAATTTCGAGAAAAGCCGGTGAGTGTGACGACCTTGCATCCGCGCGTTTTGGCTATCGATGTAGCGTCAATAGACACCTGCGTCTCGCCGCTTACGGAAACGCTGAAGACCAGGTCGTTTTTGCCGAGGAGTTCTGCGTAATGCCTCATGACGTGGCGTTCACTAAGCGTGTCGGTATTCTTGCCCATTATTTTGAGCTTTTCAGCCATCTCGAGGCACGGGTATTTCGAAAAGCCCGAGCAGAAGAACACGATATGCGAGGCGTCCTGGATAAGGCTTACAACCGAGTCGATGACCCGGTCGTTAATCAGGTCTTTTGTTTGTACGAGCTGGGTGTCGAGCGGAAGTGTCTCGATTGTGAATCGATTGCGGTCGAGCGAGGCGGAATACGATTGTTTGAGCTCCGTAAACCCTGAGAAGCCAAGCTTATGAGCAAGCCTGACGATTGTATTGGGAGCGACGAAGAACCGTTCAGCAACGCTCTTAAGCGTGACATCGTCAATATCATCACGCAGCTCGATGATGTAGCGCATGATCTCGCTTTCGAGATCGTTGAGCTTGCTCTCGCCAGCCCGCACATGATCATAAAAAGATGCTTGATCTTTCATAAGATGTTCCAGCCCCTCGCACCTCGTCGTACATATGGTACCGCTTTGTGTAGCCAGGTGAGAAATCGGTAATCGGTCAAGATCGCCAATTGCCCATGAACTGGGTAAACGTGCGTGTCTGCCTACACATATCTGTGTCGTGAGCGAAATCATGTGTCCCCGTTTCGCATTGGCTCACACGGGGACTCGCAAATGACCTTATGTCGCAAAATATCAATCGAAACGAAGCAAGCCGAGGACAACCGCGGAGCCCAAGGTCTTCGAGAACACCGATCAGCCAACCCTGGAGGGACGGAACATGAAGGATAAGCTCAATATTGTGATCGTTGGCGGCGGCTCCACGTGGTGCCCTGGCATTCTTAAAGCCCTGACCAAGCACATGGACATTCTGCCGCTGAACCGCGTGATGCTCTATGACATCGATGCCGAGCGTCAGCGTCCGATTGGCGAGTTTGGCAAGATCCTCTTCGCCGAGGAGGAGCCCGGTGTGGAGTTTGGTTACACCACCGATAAGGACGAGGCTTACACCGACGTCGACTTTGTGCTCTGCCAGATTCGTACCGGCGGCTACGAGATGCGTAGCAAGGACGAGAAGATTCCGCTGCATATGGGAATCATCGGCCAGGAAACGGTGGGCCCTGGCGGCATGGCTTACGGTATGCGCTCCATGCATGACATGGTTGAGATCGTCAACGACGTTCGCGCTCATAGCCCGGAGGCGTGGATTATCAACTACACCAACCCGGCTGCTATTGTGGCATATGGTCTCGAGCGCGTCCTGCCCGATGAGCATCGCGTCCTCAACATCTGCGACCAGCCTGTCAACCTCATGCGCTCTTACGGTCGCCTGCTCGGTCGCGATATGAGCAAGACGGAGCCCGTGTACTTCGGCCTCAATCACTTCGGTTGGTTCAAGCACATTTACGATGAAGAGGGTCATGACCTCGTCCCGCAGATTAAGGAGCACACGGAGAAGAACGGCTTCCTTCCTGCCGATGCCGAGCAGCGTGACCAGTCCTGGCTTGATACCTACGCCATGGTCAAGGACATGCTCGAGGACTTCCCCGACTATCTGCCCAACACTTATCTGCAGTACTATCTGTATCCCGAGTACAAGGTCGCTCACCTCGACCCCGACTACACTCGCTCCGACGAGGTTATCAACGGTCGTGAGAAGCGCGTGTTCGCCGAGTGCGAGCGTGTTGCCAAAGTCGGCACCGCAAAGAACTCCTCGGTTGTGCAAAACGACGCTCATGGCGATATGATCGTGGAAATCACCTCGGCCATTTATCGCAACACCAACAAGACCTTCATTGTCATCGTGCCCAACAACGGCATTATCGAGGGTATGCCCGATGACGCCATGGTCGAGGTCGCGGCAAGCGTGGGCGCCAATGGCCCGCAGCCCTATGCTGTTGGCAAGATCGGTACCTTCTATCGCGGCCTTATGGAGAACCAGTACGCCTATGAGCGCCTGACTGTTGAGGCTTGGATGGAGGGTTCCTACGAGAAGGCTCTGCAGGCACTCACGCTTAATCGTCTGGTCGGTGACGCCAAGAAGGCTCGCAAAGTGCTCGACAAGCTCATCGAGGCCAATAAGGATTACTGGCCGGAGCTTAAGTAGCTAGTTCCATAGCGCTTGATAACTGTTATGGGGCGTGTGGGCTGTAGAGCTGCACGCCCCGTTTCTTTAAGAGGGGTATCCCATGAACAAAGATGAGCTGCTGGCAAAGTTCCAGCGCCTGGGCAAAGTCCTCATGACGCCTGTCTTGATCCTGCCAATCGCCGGCATCCTTCAGGGCTTTGGCAATGCCTTTACCAGCCCCACCCTTACGGCAGCTGTTCCCTGGCTTGCTGCTCCGGGCTTTGCGATTTTCTTTTCGATTCTCAAGGCCGCTGCCAGCATCGTTATGAACAACATCCCGGTTATCTTCTCGATTTGTCTCGCCTATGGCTTCGCCAAGTCCGAGAAGGCTACCGCGGCGCTTTGTGGCTTTTTGGGCTACATGTGCATGAATTCCGTGATGGGCACGTTCCTTACGGCGACTGGCGTTATCGATCCCGCGAATCTTACGACGGGCCAGAGCACGATCCTCGGCATCACCACGCTCGACACTGGTGTTATCGGCGGTCTTCTGGTGGGTGCAATCGTCGCATGGTTGCATAACCGTTACTACAAGATTGAGCTGCCTGCCGTGTTCTCCATCTTCAACGGCACGCGCTTTATCCCGGCGGTGACGCTGCTCTCATGCAGCATCCTCGCATTGGTCATGTCCTTTGTTTTCCCGTTTATTCAGAACGCTCTCGGCGCGCTGTCCGAGTTCATCAAGACTACGGGTGCCTTTGGTGCATTTGTCTACGGCGCCGGCGAGCGCATGCTCCTGCCTTTTGGCCTGCATCACTTTGTCTATTTGCCGTTCTTCTTCACGTCGCTCGGTGGCGTCGAGACCATCGACGGCCAGACTGTTCAGGGCGCTATCAATATCTACAACGCGATCCTGGGCTCTCCCAGCACGCCGTTTAACATCGAGGTCAGCCGTTTTGTCATGAACGGCAAGGTTATCTTCGCCATGTTCGGCCTGCCCGGCGCTGCACTCGCCTTCTACAAGACGGCGCTTCCCAAGAACAAGAAGAAGGCCGCGGCGCTCATGATTGCCATTGTGGTGCCTTGCATCCTCTCCGGCATTACCGAGCCGCTCGAGTACTCCTTCCTGTTTATCGCGCCCATCCTCTATGTGTTCCACGCTCTCATGGCTGGTCTTGCTTATGCGCTGACCTATATCCTGCAGTTCAACGTGGCCGGTTCCGCATCCTTTGGCGGCCCGCTCTTGTCGTTGATCTTTAACGGCATTATGGGTGCAGCCAAGGGCTCCAACTGGCAGGTTATCCTGTTCCTCGGCCCCATCTACTTCGTGGTGTACTACTTCGTCTTCAAGTTCATCATCCTTAAGAAGGACCTTAAGACCCCCGGCCGCGAGGAAGAGTCCGACGATGAGGCCGCAAAGGCTCCCAAGACTGTGATCAGCGACCTCATTCCCGCCATCGTTGAGGCAGTGGGCGGCGACAACAATATTAAGTCTGTCGAGGCCTGCTTCACCCGTCTGCGCATTCAGCTCAATGACTGTGACAAGGTGGTTGATGACGCCGAGTTTACCGAAAAGCTCGAAGCGCGTGGCATCGTGCATGTCAACGGCGGCGTGCAGATTGTCTACGGCAACATGGCATCTAACTACGCAACTCAGATGCGTGAGCTGCTGGGCATGGAGTAAACGACTCGCATATCTATAAAATCCAGTATAAAAGGCGGCGGCAGACAATGCGTCTGCCGCCGCCTTTGAGGTGCCCCGCGCACATTTCGTGTACTTCGGATACACGAAAACTGGAAAATCGTGCATTCGAAGTACATGAGATCGAACCACAGCTAAAGGGGCTGGCTTAGCCTGTCGTCAGGTAAGCGTCGCGACTGGAACGATAGACGTTTTAGAGGGAACCTCGCTCTACGCCCTTGCCCGCCTGCGCTCCCAGCGAGCCAACTTAATCGTCACCAGCGTAAGCGCCCAGGCGACAAGCGAGAACGCGGCTCCCACGGCGTCCACGTACGCAATACCAATGCTGCTTACCACGGCGCCGCCCACTGCGGTGCCAAACGAGATGCCGACGTTAAACGCCATGGGTTCAACCGAACTTGCAAGTACCATCGACTTGGGATGGCGGCTGCGTGCCACGTCCATAAAGTGTGTGATGCACGAGACCGAGAATAGGTACATGAGCATTGCCAGGCTAAAGACAAAGATGAGCGCGAGCGGCATGGCGGCGCCCACGGCAAACAGCCCAAGCAGTGCCGCCGCTTGCAGCACAAACGTAACAAGCAGCGCCTTCATGCCAAAACGCGCATCGATCCATCCGCCCAGGATGTTCGAGATCAGGCAGAACACGCCGTAGGCCATAAGCGTGGCGCTCGCCTGAACGGTGCCCATGCCCAGCACCTGCTCAAGATAGGGCGTCACATAGCCGTAGAACACATAGACCGAGCCCACGCCAAACAAAAAGATGAGCATGCCGGTGATGATGCTCGGCTCGCGTAGCAGACCCGCCTGCTCGCGAAAGGTGGCAGGCTCGTCGGTTTGCCCGGCGCGCGGCATAAACGCCACGAGCGCTCCGCAGATCAGAACGGCAAAGGTAAGCGTGCCGTACATGGCAACGTGCCAGTCGAGCGTGTCGGCCACAAACTTGCCGACCGAAGTGACAAAGACCATCGCCACGGAAAACGCACCATATACCACCGAGATGGCAAGCGAAGTTTGCTGCGGGGACAGAAGCTCGGGGATGTACGTCACGCCCACGGCGAGCAGCGCGCCCGAGACAGAGCCCAGGACAATGCGCGAGATAAACAGCACCTGGAAGTTGGGCGCCAACGCCATGACCAAGTTGCCGAGCACAAAGATGATGCTATAGCACACGAGCAGCTGGTAGCGGCGGAAGTGGCCCGTGCTGAGCGCAAGCACCGGCGTCGCGATGGCGTAGACGAGCGCGAACACGCTGATGAGCTGGCCCGCAGTAGCAAGTGATACGTCGAGTTCCGTTGCCAAGTCGCTCTCGATACCGATGACCACGAACTCGGAGCAGCCGAGCGAGAATCCCAACAGCACGAGCAGCGCCAGGCAGAGCCTGGTGCGCGCGGGGGAGAGCGCGGCGGCGGTTGACTTACTTTTAGGCGTGGTTGCGGCGGTCAAGGTTGTCACTCCAATGTCGCATGAATAAGCGGGATTCAATCCCTGCAACTCTAACAGAATGTGTCAGGTGCCTGCCCCCTTTGTCGCAGGCTGCGCTTGCCTGTATAGTCGCAATACAGGCGAAGATGGTCTCAGGTACATTGCGGGCGACAGGAGATCCCATGGGTATGCACACGACAAAGGTTGTAGTGGGCGAGGGCAAGTTTGCGCTCGAGGCCCAGTTGACGGTGACGCCGCGAGGCATGGCGGTGTACGCCTGCTCGCCGGAGTTTGCGCACCTGGGCGCCACGGCGCAGGCCATTCCTCGCCCCGAGCCCGGCCGTACGGCGACGGTGAGCATCCTGGCTGTTCCGTGCCATCGAGACGAAATTCCGGCGCACGATATCGCGGCGGCGCTGGCCACGCGCTTTGGCGTGCCGGTCGTTGCGAGCACGGGCTTTCATGTTGAACAGGCGAGCGGGGGCGACCTGCAGCGCGTGCTCGACACCACCAAGGAGCTCATCGCCGCGCTCGAGGAGGCCGCAGCCCGCATTCTGCGCGCCGGCTGGGATGAGGGCGGCGCGGGCGCCGAGGTCGTGGCGGTCAATGCCGCGACCGGCGAGACGCTTAGCCCCGTCGACCGCATCGATGCCCATGCCGGTGAGGGCATTCTGCATCAGGCATTTCTGACGCTTCTGGTCGAGGGACAGGGCGAAGACGCGCGCCTGCTGCTCTGCCGCCGCAGCCCGCTCAAGCGCCTGTGGGGCGGCGTGCTGGCCGACGGCTGCGCCGGCCATCCGCTCCCTGGGGAAGACGTCGCCGTCGCGACGGCGCGTCGCATCAACGAAGAGCTCGGCATCACGCGCGCATCCGACCAGCTCAAGCACCTCGGTCACGTGACCTACCGCGAGGACCACGGCGACGGTCGCTGCGAGTGCGAATGGTGCGAGGTCTACCTTGTCCATGTTGAGCCGGGCGAGCTGCATATCAACCAAGAGGAGATCTCGGAAGTGCGCCGCGTGGCCCCGTCCGAGCTCAAAGGCTACCTGCGGGGTCGCCCCGAGCAGCTGGCCCCCTGGCTCCGCGAGGCCCACAGCGACCCCTCCATCCGTGCTGCCC